>OOCN01001758.1_pt1 | contig 12941 bp, 7 predicted proteins | sample 1671361 | NCBI WGS metagenome assembly OOCN01 (sample SAMN06348149, study PRJEB24527) | human gut metagenome | biome: human gut; feature: ankylosing spondylitis patient; material: feces | host: Homo sapiens | place: China | collected 2015-10
AGACTTCTGGAATTTGAAATCTGCCCGTATTTTAAGGAAGAGTTTCCTTTTATATGTTTCAAGGGATTTTATCAGGCGTCGCAGGAAGATGAGAGCGGACGGATCCTTGTGAACCATACAGAAGGCGTCAGCCAGATCATAAACTGGACGCCGCAGAAGCGTGCGGCAAAAACGCTGGAGCAATGGAGTAATCTCCTGGTCAACGGCATGGCTGCCAACCGGTTGTCAGCACAGATCCTGAAAAAGAAATCTCTGGAAACAGTGGAATATTTCTGCTTTGAAGTTCCGGCAGGGGAAAAACGGGTGTGGAATATCCTGTTCCGCTTTAAGACGCAGTGGATGGAATTTACTGGAAACTATAACTGTCTGAAGGAGGACGTGGGAACATACGGCGTTTTATTGGAAGCTATGGTGGTAAAGCTGGATGAGTGGATGAGAAAACGGGAAGGAGCGTGTGCGGATGGAAGATCGTATCAGGGAGTTTGATGGCGTCACATACAAAGATCTGTTTCTTTCATCCATAGACGTTGTGTATATCCGGAGGCTGGATATTGTCCAAAAGCCCGGCAGTCATGCCAGTCTGTATCTGGAGGCTGTTCTGGATGGAGAGCAGGAGGAAAACGAGTTACAGAATATCTCAAAGACCATGACGTTAATGTACCGGACGGAAGGAGAGACCCGCCCGCTGTTTTATGGTGTTATCGATAAAATTTTTATCCGCAAGGACGGAGAGGATGTGAGCCTGTATCTGGAGGCATGGGATGCGACATATCTGATGGATACGGAGCGGAGGATCCGGATTTTCCAGAATCCGCAGATGACGCCGGAGGAACTGATGGCGGAAGTTATGTGCACTTATCCGGCGGCGGATTACAAACTGAATGTTCCGAAGATGCCGATCGGTCAGCTTATCATCCAGTATGAGGAGACAGACTGGGAATTTTTAAACCGCTTTTTTGCCCGTTATAAGGAACCGCTCTACCCAAATCCGGAGTCTGAATGTATCCGTGTTCTGGCTGGCGAATCCCCCGATACGGAACAGTTGGAATGGGACAGCCTGCCCTATACGCTTTTGCAGGATTATGGAGAATTAAACCGCCGGAAGGAGAACGGACTTGGGGAACTGTTGGAGCAGGAGAATGTGCAGTATCAGATTGAAACGTATGAGATCGCATCTCTTGGCAATGAAATTCGGTATAAGGGAAGCTTTTGGTATATCGGCGGTGTGGAGAGACATCTTGAAAAGGGGATTCTGGTCAATTCTTATGTGCTGAGAAAAGAAGCCGGATTAAAAGTGCTTCCGTATTTTAACCAGAGACTGACGGGAATCTCCATAGACGGACAGATCGCAGCGGCGAAGAGAGACCGGGTACAGGTAGACATGGAAATTGACAACGGCGGAAAAGAAGGAGAGCACTACTGGTTTCCGTACTCAACGGTTGCGTCATCTCCGGACGGGAGCGGTTGGTACTGTATGCCGGAAAACGGGGAGAGTGTGCGCGTTTATTTTCCGGTAGCGGACGAGAAGGAAGCCTATGTTGTGACAAATATAAAGGCGCATGAGCCCAAAGAGGGAAACCAGGATGATCCTATGGGGAATCCGAATGTGCGCAATATTGAGACTGCGCAGGGAAACCAGGTACAGTTTACGGAGGAAGGCGTTGTGATCGCAGCGGGCAGAAAGCAGGGTAGCATTTTGCTGAAAAAGAGTGGGGAAGTCCTGCTGGACGCCGTGAAAGACATTTCCATATCAGCAGGAAAGGCGGTCAATATTGTAGCGGCAAATGAAGTCATCATGAAATCAGAGACATCCATCCGGATCGCCAGTGAGCAGGGGGCGGATGTGGAACTGAAAAAGGGAAAAGTGACGATTCATGGCATGACGATCCATGAGAACTAGGGAGGAAGAAAAATGGGGTATACGGCAGACCAGATCGTAGTAGAAGGAATTCCGGTTGAGCATCTGGAGGATATGGAATTTGTGGAACGTGCAGGAGAGCATGGCTGTCTCACGCTGGGCGGATATGTCAGGGCAGAGGACGGTGAGCCGCTGCTGTTTCATATGCCCCAGTATTCACCCCTCACAATCAGGGCAGAGGGCAGGATCCTTTTTTCCGGAATCATCATGAAGTTTCTGGTCACGGGAAAAGGGGATGTGAGCAGCGTCCAGGTGACTGCATACAGCAGAAGCATTTTGATGGATCAGGAAAAACGCTGCCGCTCTTTTCAGGATACGGCGATGACATATAGGGAACTGGCGGAACTGGTTTTAAGGGAATATCCGGGGAGTGACATTCAGCTCGCATTTCCGGACGTCCCCATTTCGTCCATAGCGGTTCAGTATCAGGAGACGGACTGGCAGTTTTTAAAGCGGTTGTTTTCGTCTCTGAACGCTCCGCTCACCAGTCTCTCGTCATCGGACACCTTAAGACTTTATGCGGGGGTTCCGTTTCTTCCCAGTGTGGACGGTGCGTTTGAAATGACGGGATTCCGAAAGGAGCTTGGCGCGTACTATTACTGGAAGCAGGCAGGAAAAGATGTAAGGGACGACCAGTTTTTGATCATGGAGGGACGGACAGAAGTGGTGGCTGGACTTTTTGAGCAGATAGAGACGAAGGGGCAAAGTCTTTCTGTCATGGAGCATGGTTTCCGTCTGGAGCATGGACGGCTTGTGGGAACCTGCGGTATTCAAAAGCCGGAAGGGATCCTGGTGAAGACGGAATATCCGGCGCATCTGACGGGAGCAGCGCTGGAGGGAACCGTGCTGGAGGTTTCCGGGATACAGATCCGGGTGCATTTAAAAATAGACGATGGCAGGGACAGTAACGATGCGTACTGGTTCCCCTTCTCTACCTTGTCCGCATCCTCGGATGGAAGCGGCTGGTACTATATGCCGGAACAGGGGGATCAGGTGCGTGTATATTTCCCGACCAAACATACGAGAGACGCCGTCGCAATCAGTGCAGTCAGCGATTATAAAGAAGAGGGTGGCGCGGCGCCGGACCGTATGGGGGATCCTTCTACAAAATATCTGAGCAATCCGTCAGGCCAGGAGCTCCGTATGGGCAAAGACGGGATAAGACTGGCGTGCCGGGGCGGTTTGGCAAGTGTGATGGTCGGAAACGGCGGGGATATTTCCCTGTATGCGGAGGATACGCTGCTGATTCAGGCGTCGAATAACGTGGAATTAACATCGGAGACAGAAATGGAGTTTTCGGCGGAAAACACGGCGGTTGTTGCGTGTGCGATGGGAGGCTGCCTGCAGATGCATCCGGGCGGAGTCCTGATGCTTCAGGGAACCGAGGTAAAAGTGGATTAGGAGGGAACAGGATATGGAAAGACAGGAAGCGGTCGAATGTTTTACAAGAGAAGCAGAGCCTGTTCTGGAAGAGGGAAAGAAACTTTTTTACCGGGAATTGCAGGAAAAGACAGAGCAGCTTTCTGCGGTGATCTGCGACGCCATCCATGAAATCAGACTGGAGACTGTCCGGCTGGAAAAAGAAAAAATGATGTTCCTGCATTTTTCCCTGCTTCGTGTGGGGCTGGAAAAAGGCGAGTACCAGATTCTGGCGCAGGCGATGGATGCCAGGTGGTATCTGGATACCGAACCGGCGGAGGTTGGATTTTCACTGGATTTTCTGTTTCCGATGTGGGCGGATATCCGCAGAGAGTTGATGGAAAACAGCCGGAAATACTGGGGTAAGGTCAACCGCTATGATGTTCAGAATCTGGTCGCATCGGCTGTCATGGACTGCAATTTGATGCTGGCGCAGGTATTGCGTTTTATATTCCGCGATGTTGAGGAAAATCCGGATTTTGCTGAAATAGAAAAATCAGATACCTGGGCGGTTTACTGGGGAGAATACCGGGATCACACAGAACTGGTCGCTCATGTAAACAGAGAGAAAAAAGAACAGATCGACTGGGACAGGGCACTGCGCCAGACGAAAAATGAGGAGACCGGGATGGTCTTTGGCTACTGGTACCAGGCGGACTTAAAAAACTCCGACTGTAAGGGAAAGCTGCTGTACTTTATTGTGTTTGAGGATTGCACACTGGAGAATATGTGCTTTGACGATGCGGTTTTGACGGGCGCGAGATTTTTGGGATGCCGGATAAAAAATTGCAGCTTCCGCAACGCGGTCATTCATCAGGCGGATTTTTCGGGATGTATCTGGGAGGAAAATGACTTTGAAGGGGCAGATATGCTTCATTCTGTCTTTGCAGAGGAGGAACTTCCGTTTATTCATTTAAAGCCGGAACAGCTGCAACTGATTCTGGTGGACAGGGGGCGGCAGGAATGAGATTTTTTACGATGGAGCAGGACAAAATGCTGCAGGATATGGCAAAGCTGCGGGATTTTGATATCTGTGGACCAAGACATATTTTTTTCAGGAAGGATGCGGCGGTGATCAAGCCGTCCACGACGCTTTATTTTGCCGCAGATAGCGGGGAAGCGCTTCCTGATTTTATTCAGAGTCCAATTCCTCTGGTATCAGATATGGTGAAAAAGGTGCTGGACGTGTATGAGGACGACATGATTTTCCGGTCCGTGTCGCTGGTGGATAAGAGCCGGGGAAAGATCTTTTTGTACCATACGCTTTTGCTGGAAGAGCAGGAGATGCTTTCTGACAGCACGGAATATTATCCGAACGGAAGCGTGAAAAGACTGGTGCTGGATCGCAAAAAAATCGGAGAGCACAAAGTTTTTCTGGCAGATACAAAAAAGTTCCGCAATCCTTTTGTCAGTCTGGAGATTGTGGAGAGCATATTGCGCAGAAATCCTGTCGGGATTATTTTCCGGGAAGTGGAGGTGGAGTAAATGGCAGAACTGAATGATACCTATGTGGTGCATACGGCGATGATCCGCTGCAGTATGGGAATGCGGGAGACGTATCTGGTGCTGGATGATACGCATGGAGTATTCCTGCGCCAGCAGCCACAGATGACCGTGGACGACAGTGTCGGAGAGGTGAACGTGCGCTGCTTTGGTGGCTGTTACAGCATGGAAAATCCGAGTACGAAAGCGGAGGCTGACCGCATACAAAAGGCGGTGGAGGAAGAATGTCCCGACACTTTTTTAGACAGTGTTTTAAACCATTTTACGGGCGGGGAAAAAGAAATCACGACGCAGGAAGCGCAGGAGGGAGTGCCGAGAATCGTCGGGGTCTGTACGCCAAATATTCCGGCAGGAACCAAGTGGGACAACGGAAAAGAAGGGGTTGAGACACGGGGGATGGAACCGCTTCTTGGCGGTGCAAAGCTTCGCTGTATCTACGGTGGGGAGATCGAGATCATTACTTCCGGGCAGGTGGAGGGCACGGGAGAGTAGGCAAAGGAGGAGGGTGCATGAAGCTTACATATAAGGAACTGGAAATCGAACTGGAGCTTGCCGGACTTCTGGCAGTGGAGGAGCTTGTGCTGACGCAGGGACTGAACTGCCACGCAGGACTCACACTGAAAATCCTGATCGAGGAAGAGCAGAGAGATGAACTGGTCACCATGTCCTCTGACGCCGGCGTAACTGTCCGTGAGCTGGAAAAGACAAACGGGCAGGTGGTTTTCCGGGGAAAGCTGGAGACGGTTTCTGCCAGAAGGGAGAACGGACTTTTTTACTTATACCTGGAAGCCTGGTCTTACACGATGGACTGGGACCGCGTGAAAAAGAGCCGCAGCTTCCAGAACGGCGCACTGACATACATGGAAGTGGTACAGAGAGTTCTGTCCGGTTACGGGCAGTCCGGTGTGACGGATCATGCGACGGGCGGGGCGTGCATCCCGGAATTTCTGCTGCAGTATGAGGAAAGCGACTGGGTGTTTTTGCGCCGTCTGGCAAGCCACTTTGGAACATACCTTCTTGCGGATGCCACGGACGCCTGCGGAAAGGTGTATTTTGGCGTCCCGGAGATCTCTTATGGCACAGTTCTTGACCGGCAGGGCTACACGATGGAGAAGGATATGCTCCATTATGCGCGCGTGCTGGAAAAGGAGGGTGTGCTTTCCCAGGAGGCTTCCTGCTGGAATGTGACGGTACGTTTCTTTCTGCGGATGTGGGAAACGCTGACGTTTAACGGGATTGAAGCGGTTGTGACCGCGATGCGCCTGCACACGGAAAAAGGGGAGCTGGTATACAGTTACGTGTTGGCAAGACGGGCGGGAATCCGCAGGGAAAAAGAGAAAAACCCGGGAATTTTCGGCATGAGCATCCCGGCGACAGTCATGGAGCGCAGCGGGAACCGGATACGCGTCCATTTCGAGATCGATCCGGAGTATGAGGCTTCCGAAAAGACAAAGTATTTTACCTACGCCATAGAGAGCAGCAGCTTTTACTGTATGCCGGAGGAGGGAAGCCAGGTACATATCTATTTCCCGGATCATGATGAGCAGGGGGCGGTTGCGGTTCATGCGATAAGGAGTGGGGAGGGCGCGTCCGGGTCATGCAGTACGCCGGAAAACAAACGCTTTTCTGACCCGAGCGGAAGCGCAATGGATATGACGCCGGCATCCCTCCAGTTTGCCCCGGATGCCGGAGGCGCGACAGTGCTTCATCTGGAGGGCGGCGGTTTTCTGTCCCTGACCGGCATGGATATAAAGCTGAAGACGCAGATGGGGATGGCATCGGATAAAGAGAAGCCGATGCAGGATCTGATGATCTGCGGGGAACAAAAGCTGACCATGCAGATCGGGGAGAGCAGCGACGACTGCATCGTCATGGAGGCGGGGACGGAAGTACGGTCTGCCCTGGTCGTGCAGGAGGCTGACTCTTCCCCGGCGGCAGTCCCCTCGGGGGATGAACTGCTGAGTGAGCAGGAAGCGGCTGACGCACAGGCACGCGAGGCAGAAAACAATGCGGTCAAGGAAGACATGATCACGAAGAAGCAGGAGAGCAAGAGAAAGATTGTGGACGGCGTGATAAGTCTGGTGACGGTTGTGGGTCTGACCGCACTGACCGTGGCGACGGGAGGACTTGCGGCACCGTTTGCCATTGCGGCAGGGGTCAAGGCGACATTTGCGGTGGCAGATATCGCTGAGGGACTGGACGGATACAGCAAGATGAATGCGATGGATGCGTCGCGGCCGGCAAACTTCCTGCGGGATACTGTTTTTGGCGGCAATCAGACCGCCTATGATATCACCTCCATGATTACGGACGTGGCGTTTGACGTGGTTTCGGGAAAGGCTCTGGCAGGTGCGTTTTCAGGGGCGGATAAAGTGTCAAAAGTCCAGAAGTTTGCGGGAAAGGCAATGTCCTTCTGGAATGGAATCTGCCCGAAGACCAAGGTGGCGAATTTCCTCTTCCAGATGGGAGGCACCATGCTGTTTGGCGCAGTCAATGATTATCTGACGACGGGAAAGGTGGATTTAAAAAATCTGGGTCTGGACGCTTTTGCGGGTCTTGCCAAGGGAACGTTAGGAACTGCCGGAACAGAAAAAATCAAAAGGTTGCTCAATACAGATAATAAGTGGGTGGAAAAAGCGGTCGGAATCCTGGCTGGAACTACTTTTGGAACAACGGTGGATCTAGGCATCAACAAATTGGCGGGCAGGGACATCGACCCGCTTCAGGTCATCAAACAGAACCTGATAGAAAGCGGGCTGGGGCAGTTCTTTGGAGAACCGATCGACGTGGTTACGGGAGCGTTCCTGATCACCGCGACCGACTTCACACTGCCGGATATCCGGGAGGATCTCCGTGTGCAGAGGAAATATAACTCCACGAGCAGGGAGGCAGGGCTTCTGGGCCCCGGATGGAGTTTTTCATATGAATGCCGTCTGTATCGCTCGGGCAACAGACTCCATGCGAAGCTGGATAGCGGGATTACGGCGGTCTTTGCGTGGGATGGCTCCCATGCGGTCAATGTCACCAGAGGCTGTGAGTGGCTGGAGCTGACCGGAGAGGACGACGGCTGGAGGATTTACGACGGCAGGAATTACAAATGCTACCACTATGACGGGCAGGGACTGCTGACTGCGGCAGAAGACCGGAACGGACAGTGTGTGCGTCTGTACTATGAGGGGGAACGCTTAACCCGGATCACGACGCCGCTTGGATATTCCCTGGATGTGGAAATCCGTGACGGCAGGCTGGTCCAGATCAGGGACCATATGGGACGAACGATGCAGTACCGGTATGAAAACGGTTTTCTGTCAGACGTCATCCACATGGATGAAGGCGTCACCCACTATGAATATGACAGCAACGGTTACCTGGAACGCGCGGTGGATCAGGCAAAGGTCACCTATCTTGAGAACCGGTATGATGATGCGGGACGGGTGGTGCTGCAGACGCTGGCAAACGGGGACACCTACCGGGCAGACTACCACCCGGAAAAAAACAGAGTGACAATCGTAAGCAGTGTGCATGACAAAACGGTTGAACACTGGTACAATGAATTTGGGGAAATCCTTGAGACATCCTATCAGGACGGGACAAAGGAACGGTACGAATACGGAGAGAACGGACACCGTACCAGCCGCACGGACCGTCTGGGAAGAAAAACCACATGGACGTATGACGAAGCGGGCAGGCTGACCGAGGAAGTGCAGCCGGACGGACTTCGGACAGTGCACCGGTATGATGCGGCGGGCAACGAGATCCTCCGGACGGACAGCGCGGGCAGAGAGACGGCTTATGAATACGACGGTCACCATAACCGCACGGCAGAGAGAAGGACGGATGGTCTGCAGGTAAGGGAGAACCGGTCTGTCTATGACTGGATGGGCAGGCTGACGGAGACTGCCGATGCCGAGGGCAACCGGACACAGTACCAGTACGGGGAGGCAGGCGGGAAACCGTCCGTGATCCGGTTCGCAGACGGGGAAACCTGTTCGTTTGAGTACGACAAAGCCGGGCGCATGATGGCGCAGGAGGACGCCTGCGGCAGAACCGAGTACGGGTACAATGCCAGAAACAAACGTGCGCTGGTGCGGGACGGGGAAGGCAATGAGACCCGGTGGATGTATGACGGCATGGGACGTCTGCTTGCGCTTTATCTGCCGGAGGCGTGGAAGGAACAGCACGGGGAATACAGCTATTCCTATGACTTCCTTGACCGCCTCATCCACACGAAAAATCCCGACGGCGGGCATGAGCGCCTGATGCGGGACGGCGAGGGAAACGTTTTAAAGCGGGTACACCCAAATGCCTACGATTCTTGCAGGGATGACGGGGAGGGAACCACCTATGACTATGACAGCGATGGGAACAACATCCGCATCCATTACCCGGACGGGGGATGCGAGCGCATCTTCTATGACAGCGAGGGCAACCGGATCCGCCATGTGATGCCGGAATCCTACGATCCGCAGACCGACGACGGGGAAGGCTTTACTTACACCTATGATGCCTGCAGCCGGCTGACCGGAGTGATAGGACCAGACGGGGTGCGTCAGGTGTCGTATGCCTACGACACTGCGGGTAACCTCATGGAGGAAACGGATGCAGAGGGACGCTGCACCTACCGCAGCTATACCGCGTTTGGGGAACTGAAAGAGCAGTTAAAGCCCGCGCTCAAGAAAGACGGCGTGATGCTCTATGAGAGGACCACCTGGCAGTACGACCGGTGTGGAAACGTGCTGCTGGAACAGCGGCATGGCGGGTACTGGGACAGCAACGGCGTGCTGGTGAAGGAGGACGGTGCCGGTTTGGCGCTGCGCTTCACTTACGACAGCAGAAACCGCAGGATCCGTGTGGAGGACGGGCTGGGGGCAGTCATCTCCTGCCGCTACGACGTGCAGGGAAAGTTGGTTTATGAGGAAAAGGCAGTTTCCGGGGAGGTGCGTCAGGTCATCCATTACGGCTATGACCGTGCAGGAAGGCTCACGGAGCGGAAGGAGGAGCTCGACAGCGGACTTGCACCGCTGGAGGGAGAGCCGCGTTATGCGGTGACCCGCTACCGGTACGACGGGAATGGAAACCGCACCGGGATCGTGACGCCGGAGGGGTACCGCATTCTCCGCAGCTATGACGCCTGCGACCGCCTGGTATCGGAGCGCGTCGAGGACGATAAAAACGGAATCGACCGGACGACATCAGTCACCTATGATTATGCTGGGAACATTATAAGGATTGTCCGCAGTGGAAAGGGACTGGGGGAATGGGAACAGGGATACGGTTATGACCTGAAAGACCGCATCATCCATGTGAGGGACTGTCTGGGGTCCGTATTTTCCTACGAATACGATAAAAACGACCGGAGGATCGTAGAGATCCTGCCGCAGACCGGCATGACGGAGAATGGAAAATCAGGATACCCGAAAAACCAGAACCGGTACCGTTATGATGTGTACGGCAGACTTCTGACCAGAACAGACGCTTCTGGCACGGTGCAGGAGGAGAACCGGTATCTTCCCGATGGAAGGCTGGCGCTCTCCAGAGAGGCAGACGGGCAGGAGATCCGGTATGCATACGGCGCGCATGGCAGGGAGGAGACAAGCACCGCAAGAAGCAGGAAGGCGGGGCGTGCCGCCCAGAAATACCGCTATGACAGCCGCGGAAGGATCACGGGTGTTGTAAACGGCAACGGCAATGAGACCGGCTATGACCTGGACGCATGGGGACGCATCCAAAACATCCGCCAGGCAGACGGCGGGGAGGAAGGCTATACCTATGACTTTGCGGGCAATGTCACCAGTACCAGGGATGCCAACGGCGGAGTGATCACCTACCGCTACAACAGTCAGGGAAAGGTCTGCGAGATCACCGACCAGGAGGGCAACAGAGAGACCTTCCGCTATGACCGTGAGGGGCGCATGGTACTCCATGTGGACCGCAACGGCAGTGAAGTCCGCACCACCTACAATGTGGACGGGAATCCGGTGCTTGAGACCGGAACAGACCGAAACGGGGAGAACCGTGTCACAAGAAGTTTTGAATATGACGCGTCAGGCAGTGTCAGGAAGGCGGTGGCAGGAGGCTTCTGCTACACTTATAAATACCGCCCGGACGGGAAGCTGCTGAAAAAGTCAGCGTCCGGCAGGACGCTTGTTTCCAGCACCTATTTTTCGGACGGCAGTCTGGAAAGCCTGACGGATGCCAGCGGAAAGCCGGTGTTTTATGAGTATGACTGGCGTGGAAACCTCTCAGCCGTGAAGGACGGGAACGGGGAGACGCTGGCAGCGTATGCCCATACACCGGGAGGAAGGTTAAAGGAGATCCGGCACGGTAACGGTCTTTGCACCCGCTATGAATACGATACGGATGGGAATATGATCCATCTGCATTTCCAGAGGGAAAATGGGGAAACTATCTCCGACTTATGGTATGAATATGACCTGAACGGAAACCGAACCCTGAAAACGGGGAAATGCATACTTTCCGGTGAAAGTCTGACGGATTTGGCGGTATCCTACCGTTATGATTCTATGGATCGTCTGACAAGTGAGAGCCGGGATGGGGAGGAAACCGCATATTCTTACGATTTCTGCGGAAACCGCCTGAAAAAGCTGGATAAAAACGGGACGGAGGAGTATCATTATAACCGGAAAAACCAGTTAATCTGCCGCTTTTCTGAAAAAGAGAAAACCGCATACCGTTATGACCTGCAGGGAAACCTGCTGGAAGCAGCCGGGGCAGAGGGAACAGCGGTATTTTCGTATAATGCGTTTCATCAGCAGACAGCCATGACCATGCCGGACGGAAAGCATCTGGAAAACCGGTATGACGCAGAGTATCTGCGTGCCGGGACAGTGGAAAACGGAACTGTTACAACTTTTTCATACCATAACGGGGAACTCCTCGCAGAGAGCAGTCCAGAAGGTGATACCATAAGCCGTTATATTCCGGGCTACGGAGTAGCAGCAGGCTGGAACCGGGAAAAGAGTGGTTATCACTACTACCATCTGGACGAGCAGAACAGCACTGCCTACATCACGGGAAGCAGCGGGGAGATAAAAAACCGGTACGAGTACGATGCGTTTGGCGTGCTCCAAAACAGTAGGGAAGAGTTCCACAACAGAATCCTCTACACGGGACAGCAGTATGACCAGACCAGCGGGCAGTATTATCTGCGGGCGAGATTTTACAATCCGGTGATTGGAAGGTTTGTGCAGGAGGATGTGTACCGCGGGGACGGGCTGAATCTGTATGCGTACTGTAAGAATAATCCGGTGGTGTACTATGATCCGAGTGGGTACAAGGATAAACGTCAGACCCCATGCAAGGAAGAAACAAGTGTGGGGGAAAGTGGTGCTGGAGAGAGTGGTAGTTCTTCGGGTAAGTATCAGGTTGGTGCATATCAAGATATAAAAGGTGTGGAAGGTTTGGATGCTCATCATGTAGGACAAAAAGCATTGATGAAAAAGGTGGTTGCAGATTATGATGAGTTAACGGCACCTGCAATTAATGTTCCGAAACTGGGACATACAAAGAGACATCCAGAAAGAGGGATTGTATCAAGGAGTACAAAGGGGATAACTAATGCAAGACAATTACTTGCAAGAGATTTATTTGAATTAAAGAGGGTATATCCTGACATACCTAATTCTGCACTGAAGGAATTAATAGATATGAATAAGAAAATGTATCCAGAAATGAGGAAATAGTAATTATGAATGAAAAATTTGTTGAAAAGATTTACAAAACAATAGTTGAAGACGGAGTCGGTGAATATAAAAATTTGCTTGATAACACAGCTCTAAAAAATGCTACAGACAAATATTGGATAAATGCATTAGAGTTGTATGAGAAATTGACTTCTGAAGAAAAAGAAAAAATGTTAAAATTTGCTGAACTTATTATGATTGATACAATTTCAAGTGTTTTTGGTATATTAGATGGTTCAAGTACCTTGTCTGGTGGAGATTTTGAATTTGAAGTTAGGATTAATGGTATTAGTACGGAAGATGAATTACAGGATACATTCCTTGAATTCGTAGAAGAAAATAATAATTAAAATCATCAATGTATCGAGCTTAATAATTTTGTAACATTTCTCTTGACG
>OOCN01001772.1_pt1 | contig 12849 bp, 9 predicted proteins | sample 1671361 | NCBI WGS metagenome assembly OOCN01 (sample SAMN06348149, study PRJEB24527) | human gut metagenome | biome: human gut; feature: ankylosing spondylitis patient; material: feces | host: Homo sapiens | place: China | collected 2015-10
TCCGGTGGCTTTGATCTGATATCAGATTGAAGCGCTGGAGGAAGAAAAATAAAGGCTGCTGAAAAGCGGCCTTTATTTGTATCTATATAGTTATTAAAAAAGTTATCATATATCAGATGGCCTACATCTGAACCATACGTATAGAATGTCGCGAAATGGTGCAGCATAATGAATGAACCTAGACGATAATCAAATCGGTATTCGATCTCTCTTCAGTCTTTTATTGGCTCATCCTATGCAATCACTCTCTATAGAACAGTCCGTCCGGCGTAATTGGACAGAGGATGAGGTAACCCTGGCCTTGGTGCTTTACGTTCAGATGTCGTCGGGGCAGTACACGCATGGCAATCCTTATGTGATCAAACTCGCTCAGCAGATTGATAGAACGCCAAATGCGGTTGCTCTGAAACTCAGCAATTTGATGAGACTTGATCCGAAACACGCAAGGAAAGGGGTCTCGGGAATGAGTCACGGCAGCAAAATTGATGAGGCTGTGTGGCATCGCTACATCGGAGATGATCCTCAGACAGCGGATCTGACGCGGCTCTTTGACGCCGCGGAGCGGATTGGAGAGGAGAAAGGGATTTCTGAGGATGTTTACGTTCCTGGTTTTAAATCGATTAAGGTTCCCGATCCGATGGCGAAGACGGAGCGGTTTTATCTTGCAAAGACTCGCCTGCACCAGGATATGTTCAGAAATGCGGTTCTTTCGTCCTACGGATGGAAGTGCGCTATAACGGGGCTGTCGGAGAGAAGCCTGGTAGAGGCAGCGCACATTAGACCGTGGAAGGACTCCTCAGAGATGCGACTGCAGCCTAGCAACGGCATCGCGCTCAGCGTGACGATGCACCGTGCGTTCGATAAAAATCTTTTAGGCATCTCACCTGATATGAAGTGTGAGTTTTCCCGCGAACTCCTTCGCTCTGTCGCGGAAGGGAGCGCTGCTGCGGAATTCCTGGCGCAGCTTAATCATCAAAGCCTTCAGATGCCTGAGAAATTCCAGCCTAATAGGGACTTTCTCAGTGAGCGCTATCAGGAGTATTTGAATACGGAAAGAAATCGCTGAGAAGACCTGAGTATTGCGACGCTTGCCGCCTGAAACCAACGTGCAGAATTTTTAGGCAACAAAAAAGCCCGTTTTAAACGGGCTATTTCTCACTGGACAACTTAACTTGCTTAAGTTGGCGTCCCCACAGGGATTCGAACCCTGGTTCTAACCGTGAGAGGGTTATGTCCTAGGCCTCTAGACGATAGGGACTTAACGATCCCGACAAGTTCAGAAAACTCATCAGTTGAGAAGTAAAACTATACCGAAAGAATCTCAGAAAAGCAAGTTTTACATCCCAACTGCGGTTTTCATCCCATATTTAGGCGAGGTTTTCGCGAAGACGGGAGATCACAGCGTCACGGCCGATGATTTCGAGCGTCTGATCGATCTGCGGAACCTTCTTGGCGGCAGTGGCAATCACGCGGATCGGGGTCGCGATCACGCCGAACTTCACTCCCTGCTCATCGCAGACGGACTTCAGCACAGCATAAATATCAGCAGCCTTCCACTCGGGGAGCGCTTCAAGCTTTGTCAGCGCGAGGCTTGCGGCTTCGCGGCCGCCATTTTCGAGCGACTTCGCGATGTCTTCCGCGACCGGAGTGTAGGGGCCATAGAACACCATGGCGTCGTCAGCCAGTTCCTCGAGCGTCTGGGCGCGGCTCTTGAGGAGCGCGCAGACCTTCACGAGATCCGCCTTCGAGAGATCCCCGCCGCGGGCAACGATACGGTCTTTCACGAGATCGGCGAGACGGCTGTCGTCCGCTTCCTTCATGTACTGACCATTCAGCCAGGCAAGCTTCTTGAAGTCCATGCGGGCAGCGGCGCGCGAGCAGTCGGAGAGCACAAACACCTTCGCGAGTTCCTCGCGGGTGAATTTCTCCATGTTGCCGTGGCCCCAGCCGAGACGGGCGAGGTAGTTAAAGATCGCTTCAGGCAGATAGCCGGCCTTCTTGTACTCCGTCACAGCGACAGAACCATGGCGCTTCGACAGCTTCTTGCCGTCCGGGCCGTTGATCAGCGGCAGGTGGCCGAAGATCGGGGGTTCAACACCGAGAGCGCGGTACAGGTTGATCTGGCGGGGCGTGTTGTTGATATGGTCAGCGCCGCGGATCACGTGCGTCATCTTCATATCAATATCGTCCACCACGACCGCGAAGTTGTAGGTCGGGATGCCGTCGGAACGCATGATGACGAGGTCATCGAGCTCAGTGTTCGACACGGTGATCGGACCATAAACAGCGTCTTCCCAGGTTACGTCGCCGTCATCCGGATTGCGGAAGCGGAGAACCGGTTTCACGCCTTCAGGCTTCACAAGACCGAGCTCTGCGGCGCGTTCGGGTCTCCAGCGGCCGTCATAGCGGGGCTTTTCGCCGCGGAGCTTCTGGGCTTCACGCATCGCGTCAAGCTCTTCCTTCGAGCAGTAGTCCCAATAGGCAAAGCCCTTCTCGAGAAGCGAATCCGCCACTTCCTTGTAGCGGTCGAGATGCTGCATCTGATAAACCACAGCGCCCTGGTTGTCGTAGTCGAGGTTCAGCCACTTCATCGAGTCCAGAATCACCTGGGTCGCTTCCGGGGTGGAGCGTTCCTGATCGGTATCTTCGATACGAAGAAGGAATTTGCCGCCAAAGTGGCGGGCAACAGCCCAGCAGTAAATAGCCGTACGGGCGGTGCCGAGATGCATCATGCCGGTGGGGCTCGGTGCAATGCGGGTGCGAACTTCAGTCATGTTTCTTAATAGTCCAAAGAAAAAACCCGGGGAGAATCCTGTGACCCGCTCCGGTTCTGAGTACAAAACGCCCCCTATTGTAAGTCGTGAGGGCGGTGAGTCCAATAGGGTGAGAGAGGAAGTGATGGAATAAATCCGTTTTTTTATCCGGGAACGCCATTTTCCGGTACAATCCGTTTCCTACTTTGGGGAGTAGCCGCGCTGCAGACCCTGGACCGCCACTAAGAGCGGCAAGGCAGCGACCTGCGTCAACACACTTGGCTCCAGAAGCCATGGCGCAGGATTCAGATATCAAGACTGAACCGGCAAGACCAGAGACTCTGCTGGGTGCGTGGGATGAGACGCCGGTCTCTGCCGCCTGCAGGGTTTCTGTCTGTCAGGACCGGCTCAGGATCTACGGGGATCCTTCAATCTCCCGACCCCAGAATCATGCTTGAAACAATACTGCTCAGCATGGGCGCGATTGCGCTCTCTGAAATCGGTGACAAGACCCAGCTTCTTGCTCTGGCGCTGGCCGCTCACTACAGAAAACCTATCCCGATCGTGCTCGGTATTCTCTGCGCGACACTCCTGAATCATTGGCTCGCCGCCATGCTTGGCTACTGGATTAACGCGTGGCTTACGCCGGAAATCCTGCGTTGGGTGCTGATTGTGTCCTTCATCGGCATGGGCATCTGGATGATGATCCCCGATAAGGATGACATCGACGCGGAACACAGCCGATGGAAGAAGTACGGCGTTTTTACTGCGACGCTGATCCTCTTCTTCCTCGCGGAAATGGGTGACAAGACCCAGCTCGCGACTATTGCGATTGCGGCGAAGGTCGGCACCGTCATTCCTGTGATGATGGGCACCACGGTCGGCATGCTCCTCGCGGACGCCCCCGTGGTCTTCATCGGTGACCGGTTTGCGAAATACATTCCGGTCCGTACGGTTCACATTGTGGCGGCGCTTGTCTTCATCGGATTCGGCGTTGCCGCCTACTTTGCCGATCCCTCGTCATTTGTACCGCACGTTCCGGCACCGTAATTCAGGCGGATTTGCTGATGGACTGAAGAGCGGCGTCGATCTTTTCGCGCGCCGCCTCTTCGTCCTTTTTCGCCTGCTCGCTCTGACGGGCCATGCGTTCCGCGAGTCCCCGCATTGAGAACTCACAGCCGCAGTAGAGCTGGTTATAGAAGTGATTCTCGCGGATCAGGGCGCCCCGGCGATCCTGCAGACCGCCTTTTCTCCAGTTGCGGTCCCAGTATTCAACTCCGGGGAACTGGGATGCGGCCCAGTTCCCGGCCTCCGCCACCTGATCAAGACGCTTCCAGCGGCTTGAGGCAAGCGTGGTCGTGAAGCGGGAGAATCCCATTTCGGAGGCGATCTTCGCGGTCTGATACAGCCGCACGCGGAAGCACTGCAGGCACCGGGCGCCGCGTTCCGGCTCATCTTCAAGTCCCTTCACTTTCTCGCGCCAGAAGTCGTGATTCCAGTCACCGTCAATAATCGGCACGCCAAGTTTTTTCGCGTACTCGGTGATTTCGTTTTTCCGAATCAGATACTCTTTTTCCGGGAAAATATTCGGGTTGTAGTAGTAGACGGTCGGTTCGTAACCGTTTGCCATCATCCACTCAAGGATCGCGCCTGAACACGGGGCGCAGCAGCTGTGAAGGAGAATTTTTTCCATAGTGCGCGTATTTTACTGAGGAAGCAGAGAGGCCTCATGGCTTGAACCATGAGGCCTCTCTTTTATCCGAAGGAGGCCGCAGAAGAGACGGCCCCTGAATCTGAGGATCAGAAGCGGTAAACGACGCCCGCGCCGACCATGTAGCAGTTCAGCTTGTCAAAGCGGCCGATCTTTTGGGAGTTCGCGTCCTGGGAAGCGTAGAGATTACGCTCGCCGATACCGTGGATGTGAGTCGCGGCGATATCGAACTGCCAGTGCTCGTTCATACGGTAGGTCGCACCAAGTGTCGCCCAGATGCGGTTCGCGTCCGGAATCAGAGCCGTACGGTAGCGGGGATTCGAGATCGGGGAGCGGTCATAGGCAACGCCGCCGCGGATCGTCCACTTCGGCGTGATATCGAGGTCATAGCCGAGGGAGAAGAACCAGGAGTCGCGCCACTTCATCGGCACGTCAGTCTGGCTGTGGGGGAGACCGCCCGCATTGATGATCAGGTTGTCGAAGCTGCTCCAGTCAGTCCACCGGATGGAGCCCGAGAGTCTCATCTTCGGGGAGTACTTCCAAACGAACGTGAGATTCGCGTTCGCGGGAGCGTCCATCTGGGCGCCGCCATTCAGCGTCATGGCACCCGACTGGGCAATGCCCATGACGTCAGCGAACGACAGATTCGCCTGACGCATGGCCGCGATCATGCTCGCAGCCTGAGTACTGCCCGGATTCAGTTTTGCGTTCTGAGCAGCGGCAACGATGGCCTTCTGGCCAGCGGCATCCGTCGTGAGCTTCACCGTGCCGTGAGCCTTATGCGTGATGGCGGAGCGGTAGCCGAAACCCATGCGGAAGTTATCGGTGGCAGACCACATACCGCCGATATTCCAGCCGTAGCCCCAGTCATCCGCGTCAAGACGCGAGTACACGTTCTGGCCGAGGAGGTTACGCTTCATGGACACCGTGGCGTCAATGTACTGAGCTGAGAATCCTGCGCCAACGGAGAACTTGTCGTTGATCTTCCAGGCAACTGACGGGTTGATGTTGATCGTAAGAAGCTTGGCGTCGTAGCCGCGTTCAGCGCCTTCCCAGTTCTGGTTATAGGAGTCAGCGAGGCCGAACGGCATCACGATGGCAAGTCCGCCCCAGATCTTGTCATTGAACTGGTGGGTCACCATCTGGTGAAGAATCGGGGAAATGCGCTTACGGCCGTTTTCCGTAGAACCATCAGTGCCCTTATAGGACATGTCCATGGCATTTTCCACACCGCCGAGCTGGACCTGAGTGCCGGAGAGCAGTGTCATGCCGGCGGGGTTATACCAGGTAGCCGAGAGGTCATCCCCCATGATGCCTTCGCCAGCGAAAGCGCGGCCCAGACCCGTAATCGACTGCTCGTTAAGCTGGAAGCCGCCTGCGAAAGCGGGACCCGAGAGAGAAAGAACGGCAGCAGCCGCGGCTGTCAATACGATTTTTTTTCTGATGGTCATTTTCTGTTTTGAACGAGTAATGCGTTGGGGCGTCCGCTAAAATACCGGGACACCAGGTTGAATGATGGTAAGACCTGGAGCGAAGGTTATTCTATGAACCTGAAATAGTTGCAAAAGTGGATCTATTTTAGGTAATAACCCTTGCGGTATCTTTATATAATCAGCCGCAAAGCTTTTTTATGACAGCAGCTGATTGAATTTAAACGATTAAATCTTACGGAAAATTTTTCTTCCGCAAATGGATTTCAGATGAGGCGGATTGTCGCCCCTTCAGGCTAATCCCCGCGGAAGACCCATGTAGACTGAGTTTTCCGTGACTGAATGGAGGACAGGAAAGTCGCTATGTCAGTGCTGAAGCCTGGGATTGAAGAAAGAGTGGCGGAAGTTCGAAGCCGGATCGAAAAAGCATGCCTCGAGGCGGGAAGGAAGCCCGAAGAGGTGAAGCTTCTGGCGGTGAGCAAGACGTTTCCCGCTGAGGCGGCGCTCGCGGCGGCTCAGCTAGGACTCCTTTCTCTTGGCGAAAACTATGCCCAGGAAGGCTGCGACAAGGTGGACTGGTTCCGAGCGAATCATCCGGAACTGTCGCTTGAGTGGCACTTTATCGGCCCCCTTCAGTCCAATAAAACTCGCCCAGTGGCAGAACACTTCAGCTGGGTGCAGAGCGTGAACCGGATGAAGATCGCGGAGAGACTCTCATCCCAGCGTCCCGAGGGAATGCCTCCGCTTAACGTTCTGATCGAAGTGAACGTGGATGGAGAGGAAACGAAGAGCGGTGTGAAGCCGGAAGAGGCACTGCAGTTCGCGCGCGATGTCGCGGCGCTGCCTAACCTGAAGCTTCGCGGTTTTATGGTGATTCCGACTCCGGAAGAGGATCCCGAGAAGCAGAAGGTGCCGTTCCGCGCCATGAAGAAGCTCTTTGATGAAGCCAATGCGGCCGGTCTCGGTCTTGACACGCTTTCCATGGGAATGAGCAGCGATATTGAAAGCGCTATCCAGTGCGGAAGCACGATGGTCAGAGTCGGAAGCGCGATTTTCGGGCCGCGTGACTACGGTCACGGCCACTGATTCCGACGCTCAGGCTTCGAGGAACCCTTCGCGGCCCGCGAACCAGCGTTTTGCGTGACGAAGCGCGGTATCGGGGTCGTTCTTCAGCCATTCGTCTCCGAGTTCGCGCGCCATCGAGCAGCTCACCATCCTCTTCGAGGCTTGCGAACCGGAGCATCGGTACACCGCTCTGGCGGGCTCCGAGGAATTCACCGGGTCCCCGAAGCTCAAGATCCTTACGCGCGATTTCAAAACCGTCTGTTGTATTGCGGATGACCTGAAGCCTCGCCTTTCCGTTTTCGGAAAGCGGCTCTCCATATAGAAGAATGCACCAGCTTTTAAGCGAACCACGGCCGATACGCCCCCGAAGCTGATGAAGCTGCGCGAGCCCGAACCGCTCGGCGTGCTCGATCACCATCGTGGAGGCGTTCGGTACATCGACCCCAACCTCAATCACCGTCGTCGCGACGAGGAGAGAAATCTCTCCAGCCTTGAAGGCCTGCATGACGGCGTCTTTCTCCTGCTGTGGCAGTTCCCCATGCACAAGGCCTACCGTCACGCCGGGCAGGGCTGACTTGATTTCCTCAAACGTTTCCTTGGCGGCTGTGAGATCCAGCTCCTCATTCTCTTCAATCAGAGGGCACACCCAATAAGCCTGGTGGCCGCGGGAAACTTCGCGCCCGATACCTTCAATCAGTGCGGGCTTTCTCGATATCGGCATGATGCGTGTTGATACCGGTTGACGCCCAGGCGGTAACTCATCGATAACCGAGACATCGAAGTCTGCGAGGTAACTCATGGCGAGTGTCCGCGGGATCGGGGTGGCGGAGAGCATCAGAAGGTGAGGCGTAAGGCCGTCGGCCGCCGCGGTACGGAGCGCCAGGCGCTGCGAAACGCCAAACCGGTGCTGCTCATCAATAATTGCGAGACCGAGCTTATGAAAGCTCACGGCATCCTGAATAAGAGCATGCGTTCCAACAGCCAGCTGCGCGCGGCCGCTCGCGATATCTTCCAGCATGGCGCGCCGCTCGGAGGCTTTCTGGTGTCCTGTGAGGAAGGCGATCCGGATTCCAAGCGGTTCAAGCCACTGGGAAATGCCTCGGAAGTGCTGTTCCGCGAGAATCTCGGTAGGCGCCATGATCGCCGCCTGATAGCCGCACTCAATCGCGCGGCAGGCGGCGAGCGCCGCAATCACAGTCTTTCCTGAGCCGACATCGCCTTGGACCAGGCGGTTCATCGGATGGGGGAGGGCGAGATCAGCTCCAACCTCCTTCCAGACCCGAGCCTGAGCTCCGGTCAGACGGAAGGGGAGACCGCGGATCAGATCTGGCGTAATCCGGCCGGACTTGGGCTCCGCAAGAACAGGGGCAACCGATTTCCCGCGGAGAACGCGCGAATGCCGGAGTGTGATCTGCTGCGCGAGGAGCTCATCAAGCTTCAGACGCTGCCAGGCCGGGCAGGAATGAGTGTCCAGATCGGCCAGCGTCGCGCCGCGCGGCGGATGATGCAGATACTGAAGCGCGTCGCGAAGCGGCGGCAGCCTGAGCTTCGTGCGGATAGATTCCGGAAGAAGATCCGTTAGGTCAACGTCCAAGAGTGCCCGCGCGATCCGTTTCCGGAGCCAGGGCTGCGTGATACCTTCCCCGGCGGGATAAACCGGGGTGAGCGTTGTCGGGAGATCGTCAGTCCGTTCAACCGCGCGCTTGATTCTTGGGTGCACCATCTCAAGCGTCTGATTCCATCCGGAGCGCGGTTCACCGTAAAGCCTTACCCGGGCTCCGACCCTCAGCTGCTGAGCCTGAGAGGGGAAAAAGTGGATGAGGCGCACCTGAAGCACGCCAGTATTATCTTCAACGACAGCGGTAAGCGACCGGGGTGACACCCGCTCGTCAATCACAACGCCTTCAATCTGGGCAGGGGACCCCGACACCAGGTCAGCGATCGGCGTGATCGCGGTCTCATCCTCATACCTCAGCGGAAGATGAAGCACATAGTCCCAGTCGTTCACAAGGCCGATCCGGGCGAGCCTCTCCTTAAGCGGGGGAAGCTTTTCTCCTTTTTTTCTCGGTCTGAATGTGGAAATGGGCATGCTGCGGGATCCTAGGTTAAGACGCTGCCGGCCTGACAAGGCCGGTTTTCCTTCAGTCTTCTAATTATGCCCTGAGCTTCCGGATGCGTTTCTGTAAGGAAGAAAACGCGGAAAACATCATTTCCTGACGGTAAAACAACGCCGTAAGTATTAAGTGGATACCCTATAAACCTGAAGAGGTATGAATAATCCGGATGTAGTGGATGATAACTAGTTGCAGAATAGAGGCGCAGAGGATACGGTTTTTTTCGTAAATCTTGCCTTTTCACTTGATATTAAGCGTTTTAAATGGGAAAATACGAGGACTTTGAGACACAGCTGAGGCTATAATACGGGTTATTCCTAGTAGTCCCAATGGCTAGGTAATCACTAGACTTCAGCCGAAAATCGCAGAGAGGTGGGTAGAATACCTACCGAATTGTGAAAGTCCGGTGGTAGCTACTTTAGGGTGAAGGATCCCGTTGTCTTTCTCTCCCTAAGTAGGGATGAGGCCGGAAAGCCGGATACGTCCGGCAAACACAGGTTTCTGTTCTTTTATTAACAGGAAGTACCTTTCAGCCGTTTGGCTGAAAGAGGCAGTCTCGGGTTGCTTAGAGACTGCCACTAAAAAAATATGACCCGCGGGATGACTGAAAGGTCATCGCTGCAGGGCATCTTAGGAGACCAAGCAAACATGAAAATCATCTACACCGACGTACTGGTGATCGGTGCCGGTCTGGCAGGCCTTCGCATGGCAGTTGCTGTGCAGCGTCGCGGCCAGGACGCCATTGTCCTGTCCCTCTGCCCCCCGAAGCGCTCTCACTCTAAAGCGGCTCAGGGCGGCATGCAGGCCTCCCTCGGCAACATGATCAAGGGCCTTGGCGATAACGAAGATCTTCACTTCGTCGATACCGTCCGCGGTTCTGACTGGGGTGCGGACCAGGACGTCTGCCGTATGTTCGTGAATACGGCTCCGAAGGCCGCCCGTGAACTGGCTGCCTGGGGCGTGACGTGGTCCCGTATTACCGCCGGCGACCATCAGGTGATTATCAATGGCGAGCGCGTGACGATTACGGAACGCAAAGAGTGCCAGGGCCTTCTCCGCCAGCGTGACTTCGGCGGCACGAAGAAGTGGCGCTGCGTTTTCGCTTCCGACGGTACCGGCCACGCCATGCTGAATGCTGTGTCCGACCGCGTGATCGCCGAGCACATCCCGGTGATGGAGCGTGTTGAGGCTCTCGCCCTGATTCATGACGGCAAGCGCTGCTACGGCGCTATCGTCCGTGACCTCGTGACCGGTGAGCTGATGGCCTATGTGGCCAAGGCTACCGCCATGGCTACCGGCGGTGCCGGCCGTATCTACCGCGTGACCACGAACGCTGTGATCTGCGAAGGCATCGGCGCTGCTCTCGCCCTCGAGACCGGTGTTGCCGGCCTGGGCAACATGGAAGCCATTCAGTTCCACCCGACCGGTATTTTCCCGGCTGGTATTCTGGTGACGGAAGGCTGCCGCGGTGACGGCGGTCTGCTGCGTGACGTCGATGGCTATCGCTTCATGCCCGATGTCGAACCGGAAAAGAAGGAACTCGCCTCCCGCGACGTGGTCTCCCGCCGTATGGAAGAGCGTATTGCTCAGGGCAAGGGTGTTCACTCCAAGTATGGCGATCACCTCTGGCTCGATATCACGCTGCTTGGCGAACATCACATCAAGCACAACCTGCGTGAAGTCTATGACATCTGCCACTACTTCCTCGGCGTTGACCCGATCAAAGAGTGGATTCCGGTCCGTCCGGCCCAGCACTACACGATGGGCGGCATCCGTACCGACTACCGCGGTGAATCCCGTCAGCTGAAGGGCCTCTTCGCTGCCGGCGAGTGCGCCTGCTGGGATATGCACGGCTTCAACCGTCTGGGCGGCAACTCTGTTGCTGAAACCGTGGTTGCCGGCATGATCGTCGGTGAATTCATCGCTGACTTCTGCGAAAAGCCTGAGAACGAGATCGACCTCCCGACCTCCATCGTTTACGACTTCGCCCGTAAGGTCCAGGATGAGCTGAACGGCTTCCTGCACAACACTGGTAACGAAGACGCCGTCAAGATCCGCACCCGCATGCAGGAAATCATGACGAGCAAGATCGGCATCTTCCGTAATGAGAAGCAGATGAGCGAAGCTGTTGATGAACTCCAGCAGCTGCTCGAACGCTCCTACAACATCAGCGTGAAGAACGACATCGGCAACAATCCGCAGCTCGTGTACGCCTACCGTACCCGCAAGATGCTGAAGGTTGCTCTGACGGTTGCCTGCGGCGCTCTCGCCCGTAAGGAATCCCGCGGTGCTCACTCCCGTGAGGACTATCCGCGCCGCGATGACGTGAACTGGCTGAAGCGTACCATCACGACCTGGAAGGATCCGAAGTCCACGGTGCCGGATATCTCCTACGAGGATCTCGACATTTCGACGATGGAACTCCCGCCGGGCTTCCGCGGTTACGGTGCCAAGAACTACATCGAGAACCCCGAATCTGTCCGTCGTCAGAAGGAAGTGGACGACATCCGGGCCAAGATGGAAGCCGAAGGCAAGGATCGCTTTGCAATTCAGAATGCCCTTATGCCTTATGAGGACAAGCTCCCGAAGCGTCTTCGTGGACGCAATGAACGTACCTACGAACCTCTTGCTGACTAATTAGGAGCAGACAGAAAAAATGAGCAAAACCCAAACTGAAACCAAGCACCGTCTGCTTAAGATCAGCATCCTGCGTTACAACCCGCAGGATCCGGACAGTGTTCCGCACATGCAGACTTATGAGCTCGAAGAAGGCGACCGTATGACCCTCTTCATCGCGCTGAACGATCTGCGTGATGAACAGGATCCGACGCTGCAGTTCGACTTCGTCTGCCGCGCTGGCATCTGCGGTTCCTGCGCGATGCTGATCAACGGCAAGCCGGGCCTCGCCTGCCGTACGCTGACCCGCGATCTGCCGAGCGAATTCACGCTCGCCCCGCTCCCGGGCTTTGAGCTGATTGGTGACCTTTCCGTGAACACCGGCAAGTGGATGCGCAATATGTCTGAGCGTATCGAGTCCTGGGTTCACACGAAAGAAATCGATATCGATATGCGCAAGACTGAGGTTCCGATGGATCCGCAGCTTGCTGAAGACCTCTACAACCTCGACCACTGCATCGAATGCGGCTGCTGCGTTGCTGCCTGCGGCACGTTCCGTATGCGTCCGGACTTCGTCGGCGCTGTCGCGATCAACAAGATCGCCCGCTTCCGTCTCGATCCCCGCGACGACCGCAATGATGCTGACTTCTATGAAGTGATGGGCGATGACTCCGGCGTCTTCGGCTGCATGTCGCTCCTCGGCTGCGATGACTTCTGCCCGAAGCAGCTCCCGCTGCGCACGCAGATCGCCTTCATCCGTCGCAAGATGGCTGAACAGGGTATCAAGAACTACGATAAGGTTCTGCCGACCCCGAAGAAGCTGATCCCGATCAAGTCGATCTAATCGGCTGAAGCCTTAGCTTTAAGAAAAACCTCAGACCGCAAGGTCTGGGGTTTTTTGTGTCTTCGTTATTCGGGGTGGTACGCATTTGATCTATGTCACATACCTAATAGGCAATACACCCTAGATAGGAAATTAGTACTATAGTATGCCGCATAAGTAGTTTATCTTAGATAAAAGTAACCACCCGCCGGAAGTGGAAGGATTACTCCGGTGAGAGGCCCGGCGCTGGCGGTCCGGTTCCCGGAAGCCAGTCTGGTTAACACAGAGCTTCGGCCCTGTTTTTATAGGAGTAGAAGATGTCCCGTATTGAGCATGA
>OOCN01001775.1_pt1 | contig 12821 bp, 9 predicted proteins | sample 1671361 | NCBI WGS metagenome assembly OOCN01 (sample SAMN06348149, study PRJEB24527) | human gut metagenome | biome: human gut; feature: ankylosing spondylitis patient; material: feces | host: Homo sapiens | place: China | collected 2015-10
CGCCCATCGTGCTGGGCATCGGCGTGGGCGGCAGCTTTGACAAGGTGGCGTATCTTGCCAAAAAGGCGCTGCTGCGCCCGCTGGATGTCCCCAACCCCGACCCCTACTATGCCCAACTGGAGCAGGAGCTGCTTGCCGCCATCAATGCACTGGGCATCGGCCCGCAGGGCTTTGGCGGCAAGACCACCTGCCTTGGCCTTGCCATTGAGCAGATGCCCACCCATGTGGCGGGGCTGCCAGTGGCTGTGAACGTTTCCTGTCATGTGACCCGCCGCGCCAGCGCGGAGCTGTAAGGAGGGGAGAACGATGGAATACAGACTGACTACCCCCTGCACCGCGCAGGATCTGGCCCCGCTGAAAGCGGGGGATACCGTGCTGCTTTCCGGTGTGGTGTACACCGCCCGGGATCAGGCACACAAGCGGATGATGGAAGCACTGGACAAGGGCGAGACTTTGCCCTTTGCGCTGGAAGGCAGCGCTATCTATTATGTAGGCCCCACCCCGGAGCGCCCGGGCGAGGTCATCGGCTCGGCAGGGCCTACCACCAGCGGACGCATGGATGCCATGAGCCCCCGGCTGCTGGACCTTGGCAACAAGATCATGATCGGCAAGGGCAAGCGGGACGCCGCTGTCAAAGACGCTGTGGTGCGCAACGGCGCGGTGTATCTGGCTGCGCTGGGCGGTGCCGGTGCGCTGATGGCAAAAAGCGTGCAGACGCTGGAAGTGATCGCATGGCCGGACTTGGGCTGTGAAGCGGTGCGCCGCCTGACTGTGCAGGATATGCCCCTGACCGTTGTGCTGGACGCCCACGGCGGCGATCTGTACGAGGCAGGCCCTGCGGCCTATCTGGCCACACGGTAAGGCCAAAACGCCGAGAATTGCACCCTTTGCACAAAACAGGGGTGGTGCAAAACCGGCAAAACAGCAGTTCTGTGCAGAAAAATACGGTTAGTTTAACAAAACTTGCTGCGAATTACTTGCATCAACCGCAAAAATGTGATATCCTTTAACATACGACAGAGGGTACACATCCCCTGTCGGAAAAATCCCCCAGAGGGAATAAGGCAGGAGGCCGGACAAACCATGCAGATCCACCAGTCCGCAGAAGATTATCTTGAAACGATCCTGATGCTGAGCCAGCGTATGGGCAAAGTGCGCTCCATTGACGTTGTCAATGAGTTGGGCTTTACCAAAGCCAGCGTGAGCATCGCCATGAAAAAGCTGCGGGAGAACGGCTATATCGCGGTGGACGGCGAAGGCAACCTGACCCTGCTGGAGCCCGGGCTGGAGATCGCTCAGCGCATTTACAGCCGCCACCAGCTGCTGACCCACTTCTTTGTGCAGCTGGGCGTGGACGAGCAGACCGCCGCCGAGGACGCCTGCAAGGCAGAGCACATCCTCAGCGAGCAGACGCTGGAAAAGATCCGCGAAAGCGCCCTGCGCAACGACGCCGCCCATTCGCAGGCAAAGTGATTTGAGTTCAAAAGACACCGGAACGCCGAAAGACGTTCCGGTGTCTTTTTTTGTATGAAATTTTCGGTTTGTGTTGCATATCTGTTACGGATTTGGTACAATAAATCTGTGCGGAAAAGGAACGTTGGAAGAGCGAAATAGGGCCGGGACGGCGCAAAGCCGCCCTAGGGTAAAGGAGAGCGTTGCGGCATGGATGCGATTGCCCATACTCAGGTCAGTGCGGTCTGTCTGGTCACGCTGGCGGTCTTGCTTCGAGCGCAGCAGAAAATGCGGGATAAAAGCCTGCCCGGGCGGCTGTTCACGGCGCTGCTGTGGTCTGCCGGGGCGCTGACGATCGTAGATCATGGCAGTGCGCTGGCGCAGCTGGGCGCGTGGCAGGATCTGGGCATCCCCCTGACCTACCAGCTGAACGCCGGGGGCAGTATTTTGTTTTATCTGCTGGCGGCGTGCTGCTGTCAGCTGGTGTTTTTGTATGTGGAGGCAGAGCTGGGGCATACATGGATGGAGGACGGCCGCAGGCTGGCGCTCAGCGCCGCACCGGTGGCGTTGCTTTTGCTGGCGCTGCTGACGGCGCGGGACGAAAACGGCTTCTGCTATCTGGATGCAGAGGGGCTGCGGGGCAGCACCCTGTTCTGGGGGGCGAAGCTGGTGGGGCTTGCCTATCTGGCAGCGGCCTTTTTCCGTTGCAGCTGGACGCTGAGCCACTGGAAGCAGGAAACACCCAAGGAGGAACTGAAAACCCTGCTGCTGCTCGCGCTTGCGCCGGCGGCAGGCATTTTGCTGCAAGGCTGGCTGCCCGGGCGCGGGCTGCTGTGCTGCGGCATTACGCTGGGGCTGGTGTGCGTATATGTGCTGGTGTTGCAGACCAAGTTTACGGTGGACACCCTGACCGGCGTCAGCAACCGCATCGTGGCGCTGCGGTATCTGGAAAGCGAACTGCCCTACTACCGCCGGCACCCCAACCGCTCGCTGCACTTCCTTATGATGGACATGGACCACTTCAAGCACATCAACGATGAATACGGCCACCTGGAGGGCGATGCCGCACTGGTGCTGCTGGCGGGCATTTTGAAAAAGGTGTGCGCCAACTACAACGGCGTGCTGGCGCGCTACGGCGGCGATGAATTTTGCATCGCCTGCGGCTGCAACAGCGTGGAGGTGCGCACCCTGATCGCCTCCATCCAGCGGGAGCTGGACGCCGCCAACGCCGCCTCCGGCAAGCCCTACCAGATCGAGATCAGCATCGGCTGCGCCCGCCTTGAGCCGGACATTGCCACCGTGCACGACCTGATCGATAAGGCCGATCAGGAGATGTACCACCTCAAGACTCGCAAGCGCGGCACAGCCCCCGCAGAAAAACAGGGCTGAACGGTTGTGAACTTACTATAACACGATAAATGCCGTTTGCCTTTACGGCCTTTCCCGTGAAAAATGCAATACCGGAGCGTCCGCAGACGCTCCGGTATTGCTCTATATAAAAATAATTTTTCCGCTGAAGATGGCCAAAGCAAAGCGGAGGCCATTCAAAATCGTCCCGCCCGCGCTTTCTAAACGTTTTTTACCCTTCTGCCCTTGCATCCCGGGGTGGAACGCGGTATTCTTATAGAATAGACCGGAACCGCGACAGCACAGGGGAGGGAGACTACATGGACGCACAGGAGATCCGCACATTGCTGGGCAAAAGCATCTTTGAGCGGGCGCAGAAGTACCGCAAGCGTATCCTGCAAAGCAGCTGCACCACCAACGAGGACGGGGTGCGGCACCTGACAGCGCTGGTGCAGGGCAGCGGGCCGGACTGCTATTATACGCAGGTCTGGCTGCGGGAAAACGGCAGCTTTGTCAGTGCCTCCTGCGACTGCCCCTATAACCAGAACGGCGACGGCACCTACTGCAAGCATATCGGTGCGCTGCTGCTGCAGGACGCGGAAAAGAACCCGCCTGCCCCGGAAAAAAAGCCGGAGAGCATCCCCGGGGTGCAGCGGGGCGTGGCAGGCTTGAGCACCGAGCCCCGCAAGGACAGTTACAGCGCCGGGCTGGATATGCTGTTCGGCCGCAAGTGGCGGGGCGAGGAGCCGGAAACCGACTATGAGGCCCAGCTGCTGCTGAAGCGCTACCAGCGGGAGGATGCGCAGCCCCAGCCCCAGAACGCCGCCCAGCGCACCGGCTTTGCTCTGCTGGAACCGGAGCTTACGCCGCACAATGGCCGTGTCTGGCTGCGGCTGCGGGTCTCGGACGGCATCGGCAGGCGGCAGTATCTGGTAAAAAGCATCCCGCAGTTTCTGGATGCGATCGAGCGGGGCGAAAGCGTCAGCTACGGGAAATCGCTGGCCTTTGTGCACCGGTGGGACGCCTTTGCCCCGGATGCGCAGCAGCTGCTGCGGCTGCTGCGCCGTCAGGTGAGCGCCCGGCAGGCGTTTGAAGCCGAGGGTACCATGCGCTCCGGCTGGGACAAAGGCCCGGCGGGCGGTCTGCCGTTGACCGGCGAGGGACTGGATGCCCTTGTGGAGCTTTACGCTGCCGAGGGCGTTGTGGGCGGCTATACCCTTAAAGAGGGGCTGCCGGTCATCAGCCTGAAGGTGGAGCGCCGCAAGGGCGGCGTGCAGCTGAGCTGTACCCCGGCGCTCCGCGGGGTGCAGGGGCTGGACTATGCCTATCTGTTGGGCGAAAGCACCCTCTGGCGGATGCAGCGGGAGGAGTGCCGCCGGGTGCTGCCGGTGCTGGATACCTTTGGCGGGCGCAGCTTGTTCTTTACCAGCGCAGACGCCGCCGCCTTTTGCAGCTATGTGCTGCCGGAATTGGGCAACCGGGTCAACATCGTGGACCCCGACCGGCTGCTGCTGAACCAGATCCCGCTGGAACCGGTGGTGCAGTTTTATCTGGATGCCGACCGGGGGCTTACCGTCACGGCGTACCCGGTCTTTCTGTACGGAGAGGACAGGGTGGCCCCCGGCGAGCCGGTGCCGCCCGACCTTTTGCGGGATGCCCGCACCGAGAACCGGGCAAAGCGCCTGCTGGAAACCTATCTGGAACCCGAGACCGGCAAGCCGGGGCATTACAGCATTTCCGGGGAGGAGGCACTTTTCCAGCTGCTGGAAGAGGGCATTCCCGCCCTGCTGGCCATGGGCGAGGTGTACCAGACCGATGCTTTCCGCAACTTACAAGCCGCCCCGCCTAAAATTTCGGTAGGGGTATCGGTGCACGGCAGCGTGCTGGATCTGGAAGTGGACACCGGTGCCTTCCCGGTGGAGGAACTGCGGGAACTTTTGCAGTCCCTGCACCAGAAAAAACGCTACCACCGCCTGCGGGACGGCAGTCTGCTGCGGCTGGATGACAGTCTGGAAGGGCTGGACGAGCTTAACGACACGCTGGAGCTTTCCGGCGCAAAGCTGAAGGACGGCCACGCCGCTCTGCCGCTCTACCGCGCCCCCACGCTGGACTGGGCGCTTTCGGGGCAGAACGGTCTGCGGTTCGACCGGGACGATGCTTTCCGGCGCATCAGCCGCAGCTTCCACGCCGTGCGGGACAGCGAGTATACCCCGCCGCTCTCCCTGCAAAAGACCCTGCGCAAATACCAGCGGGATGGCTACCGCTGGCTGCGCACACTGGATGGCTACGGCATGGGCGGCATTCTGGCCGACGATATGGGCCTGGGCAAGACTGTGCAGGTGCTCAGCTACCTGCTGGCCATGAAGGAGGGCGGGCAGCAGCTGCCCAGCCTCATCGTCTGCCCGGCGTCGCTGGTGCTGAACTGGCAGGAGGAATGCCAGAAGTTCACCCCGCAGCTGCAAAGTGTTGCCATGGACGGCGATGCCGCCCACCGCGCCGCGCTGGTCGATGGGTGGGCGCAGGCGGATCTCGTCATCACCAGCTACGATCTGCTGCGCCGGGACGAAAAACTGTATGCCGGGCAAAGCTTTTACGCCTGCATTCTGGACGAAGCGCAGGCCATCAAAAACCACACCACCCAGAAATACAAGGCGGTGTGCCGGGTGAACAGCCGGGTGCGCTTTGCCCTGACCGGCACCCCGGTGGAGAACCGCTTGGGCGAATTGTGGAGCATCTTCTCCTTTTTGATGCCCGGGTATCTGCCCCCCTACAAGACCTTCTGCGCCCGGTTTGAAAAGCCCATCGTGCAGGACGAGGATGCCAACGCCGTGCGGCGGCTGAACCAGTTCACCGGCCCCTTCATCCTGCGGCGCATGAAGTCCGAGGTGCTGCGGGAGCTGCCGCCCAAAACGGAGAATGTGCGCCGCGTTGAGCTGGAGACCGAGCAGCGCAAGCTGTATCTGGCAGCGGTGGTGGACGCCCGGGAAAAGCTGCGGGCGGCAAAGCCGGAGGACAAGATGACCGTGTTTGCCGTGCTGATGCGGCTGCGGGAGATCTGCTGCGACCCCCGCCTCGTAGCGGACAACTGGACCGGCAGCAGCGCCAAGCTGGACGCCTGTCTGGAACTTGTCACCGAGGCAGTGGCGGGCGGGCACCGCATTCTGCTGTTCAGTCAGTTCACCTCCATGCTGGAGCTGCTGGCAAAGCGGCTGGACGAAGCCGGGGTGAGCCACTTCACCCTGCAAGGCTCTACCCCGAAGCCGGTGCGTGCGGAGCAGGTGCGCCGGTTCAATCAGGGTGAGGCAGACGTCTTTCTCATTTCGCTGCGGGCGGGCGGCACGGGCCTCAACCTGACCGCCGCCGATATCGTCATCCACTACGACCCGTGGTGGAACCTTGCCGCGCAGAATCAGGCCACCGACCGCGCCTACCGCATCGGTCAGCGCAACCCGGTGCAGGTGTATCGGCTGATCGCGCAGGACACCATTGAGGAAAAGATCGTGGAGCTGCAACAGGCCAAGCAGTCGCTGGCCGACACCGTTACCGGTGGGGCAGACGGCGCGATTTTGTCCATGAACCCCGAACAGCTGCTGCAGCTGCTGGGAGAAGAAGCATAAAGGAGTGTATCCATCATGAAGGTTTGGGATCTGCATTGCGATACCCTGTACGAACTGCGCCGCGCCGAAAAGGCGGGCGCACCCAAAAGCTTTTTGCACAACGACCTGCATATCGACCTTGAAAAATTGCAGCAGGGGGATTATCTGCTGCAATGCTTTGCGGCCTATGTGGATCTGGCCGACCCCGCTCCCGGGGCCGACCCGCTGGTAAGCGTGCTGGAGGAGATCGACATCTTCAAGCGGCTCATGGCGGCTTACCCGGAAAAGATCGCCCCGGTGTACACCGCTGCCGACCTTGAGCGCAACCGCGCCGAGGGCAAGTTCAGCGCCATGCTGACGGTGGAAGAGGGCGGCTGCTGCAAGGGCAGTCTGGGCGTGCTGCGGCGGCTGCAGGAGCTGGGCGTGCGCATGATGACCCTGACATGGAACTATCCCAACGAACTGGCAGCCCCCAACGCAAACCCCGGCGGGCCGCTGGTGGCCAATACCGAGACAGGCCTGACCGAGCGGGGCTTTGCCTTTTTGGAGGAGATGGAAAAGCTGCACATCACCGCAGACGTGAGCCACCTTTCCGATAAGGGCTTCTGGGACATTGCAAATCACAGCACCCGCCCCTTTGCGGCAAGCCATTCCAACTGCCGTGCCCTGTCGCCCCACAACCGCAACCTGACCGATGAGATGATCCGCGCACTGGCAGAAAAGGGCGGCATTGCAGGGCTGAACTACTGCGCTTCCTTTGTGGACGCAGACTCGGCACACCCGAAGCTCTGCCGCAGCACGGTGGAGCGGCTGGCAAAGCACGCGGCTCACTTCAAGCAGGTGGGCGGCATTGAGGTCATCAGCCTTGGCAGCGACTTTGACGGCATCGGCGGTCAGCATGAGTTGGAAACGGCGGCAGATATGCCGCTGCTGGCCGAGGCACTGCGCCGCGAGGGCTTTACCGAGGACGAGGTAGAGGCCATCTACTGGCGCAACGCATACCGCTTCTTTAAAAACAATCTGTAATATCAAGTCGAAAAATTGCAAAAATGCCCGGAGATGCCCTGCTGTGCGCGGGTATCCCGGGCTGTGTATTGCCCTGCGAGAGGAGGTTTTATATGGTCTGAGGCGCGCGTCCCCTGAAAAAGAACAAACGACTTGGAAAGATAAGAGGAATTATAACAATGGGTATCACGATCTCGCCGTGGATGATGGCGTTTCTCATGCTGATGACCGGCTTTGCAGGCTTTGTGGATTCGGCAGCCGGCGGCGGTGGGCTGATCAGTCTGCCTGCCTATCTGTTCGCCGGGCTGCCGCCCCACTACACCTATGCCACCAACAAGTTCAGCGCCGCCTGTGGCACTACCTTTGCCACGGCAAGCTTTTTCAAAAGCGGTGCCATGAACGTGAAGGTGGGTGTTCTTGCAGCCATCGGCAGCTTTGCGGGCAGTGCGCTGGGCGCGCACATCGTGCTGCTGCTCAGTGACGAGATGCTGCGCACCATGATGTTCATCATCCTGCCGGTGGCGGCGGTCATCATTCTGTGGCAGCGCAAGCTGCCGGACGAGAACCGGGACGACGGCACGCTGGATCTGAAAAAGATCCTGCTGGCGCTGGCCATCGGCCTTGGCATCGGCCTGTACGACGGCATTATGGGCCCGGGCACCGGCACCTTTGCCATCATTGCCTTTACCACCCTGATGGGCTTTGATTTGCGCACCGCCAACGGCAACGGCAAGGTGCTCAATCTGGCCAGTAACTACGCCAGTCTGTTCACCTACCTGATGAACGGTCTGGTGGTGTTCCACGTTGCCATCCCCTGCGCCATCAGCAACATTCTGGGCAACCTGCTGGGCTCCCATTTTGCCCTGAAAAAAGGTGCCCGCTTCATCCGCCCCATGATGCTGGTGGTGCTGGTTCTGCTGCTGGGCAAGCTGATCTCGGACGCGGTGCTGTAAGGGCAAGGCGGGACGATTTGGAATGGTCTCCGCTTTGCTCTGGCCATAATCAGCGGAAAGAATATTTTATTTGTAGTTCCGAAACGCCTGCGGGCGTTTCGGAACTACTTTTTCACGGGTAAAAATAAAGTCGGGCAGCCCGCGGGCTGTCCGACTTGTTTTTGCGAATAGGTTTTATTCCAGCACCAGCTCTTTATCAAAGAACGCGATGCCGAATGCGCCGGGGCCGGTGTGGGTGCCGATGACGCAGCCGATCTGGCGCACCAGCGGTGCGTCCAGATGCAGGTTGTCCTGCAGGTAGGTCAGCAGCGGCTGCAGCTCCCGGTGGTTGACGGTGTAGCCCAGCAGCGGGGTGTAGCCCGGGTGGATACCGCCCATCTCGTCGATCTTTTTGAACAGCGCCACATACACGCCGGGCAGACCGCGCGCCTTACCGGCCAGCGCCACCTTGCCCTCTATGACGGCGAGGATGGGCTTGATGCCCAGCATACCGCCTGCCACAGCTGCGGCGGCGGACAGTCTGCCGCCCTTGCGCAGATACTTCAGATCGTCCACGGCAGCTACCAGATGCAGGTGCTGCTTGGCCTTTTCCAGGTCAGCGGCGATCTGGGTGATCGTCTTGCCGGCGTCCCGCAGCTGCACAGCCAGCCGCACCAGCAAGGACTGCCCCAGACAGACGTTCTCGGTGTTCACGAACACCACATTATCCACGTTGGCAAGGTCGGCAGCAAGTCTGGCGCACTGACCGGTGCCGGACAGCGCATCGGACAAAAAGATGCCCAGCACCTCGTCTCCGGCGGCAGCGGCGTCCAGATACAGCCGCTCGAACTGCTCCGGGCTGGGCTGGCTGGTGGTGGGCAGCTTGCGGCAGGCTGCCAGATGGGTATAGTATTCGCTGGGGGTCATGTCGATGCCGTCCCGCAGGACGGTGCCGTCCTCCAGCGTCACGTTCAGGGGGATCACGGTCACGCCCAGCTGCTGCGCCTCGGCGGGCAGGATGTCGCAGGCGGAATCGGTGAGGATACGGATCATAATAATACCTCCGGTCTACCGGTAAAATACAGTATATACGACGCTTTCATCAAAAAGGTTGGAAATTATTATACCACCATTTAGGGCGATGTGTCAATGATTTGCATAAATTTGCCGCGACAGAACGCCCAAACCTTGCGCACCCGGCGGCAGATATGGTACTATAACCGGGAACGAACCATAGCAGGAGGAGACCGACCATGCACAAGCTGAACCCCCGCACCGCCGCGCTGCTTTCGGCCTTTGGCTGGGCGGTGGGGTATCTGCTGGCGGGCAAGGCGCTGGCGGCGCTGCTGCCCGCTGCACCGGGCGGCGCGGCGCGTTTCTGCCGGGTCTGTCTGTTGGCTCCGCTGGCGGAAGAAGGGGTGTTCCGGGGCGCAGTGCAGCGCCGGGCGCAGCCGCTGGGCAGGGGACAGGCCATTCTTTTGCAGGCGGTGCTGTTTGCCTTGCAGCACGGCAGCGCTGCCGCCATGGTCTATGCGCTGGTGTGCGGGCTGGGTCTGGGGTGGCTGGCCGACCGCACCGGGCATCTCTGGCCGGGGGTGCTGCTGCACAGCGCAAACAACCTGCTGGTGCTGGCGATGGGATGAGAGGATGGAATACATGACCGATTTTGAACTGATGGGTCTTGCGCTGGAGGAGGCCGCCAAAGCCGCTGCCTTGGGCGAGGTGCCGGTGGGCGCGGTGGTGGCGCGGCACGGCGAGGTGATCGCCACGGCGCACAACACCCGGGAGACCGAGAAAAACGCCCTGCACCACGCGGAGCTGCTGGCCATTGACGCTGCCTGCAAGGCGCTGGGCGGCTGGCGGCTGTGGGAGTGCGAGCTGTTCGTCACCTTAGAGCCCTGCCCTATGTGCGCGGGCGGCATCATCAACAGCCGTCTGCGCCGGGTGGTGTACGGTGCTGCCGACACCAAAGCCGGGTGCTGCGGCTCGGTGACCGACCTGTTCGCGCTGCCATTCAACCACCATCCGGTGGTGGAAAAGGGGCTGCGGGAGGCCGAGGCGCAGCAGCTTTTGCAGGCATTTTTTGTTTCCCTGCGGGAAAAGCGGGCAGGCAGACCCCGCTGGAAGCCCCCGGTGCCCGAAAACAGGGGAAAATAAGGAAAAATAGTGGGAACTGCGTAAAAAATTGCAGTTCCCACTTTCTTTTTGGGCTGGATTGTGGTATATTATTCAATGGAATCTTGTCGAAACCCATCGCAACTGCAGGCAGGCACGCCAAAGCACCGGACCTTTGCCGGACACACAAACGGAACGCTGCACTGTCTGGGGATGGGCACAGGGTTTTTCCGGTTCGGGCACTGCGCCCGGCCGAGAATACCGAACAGGAGGGATACACTCTTGTACGAGGACGAGTTTGAACTGACCTTTCAGGTGCCGGAGGAAGAGAGCGCACCGGAGCCCCTTGCCGCACCGGCCGCAAAGCCGGCAGCGCCTGCGGTGGACGAGCCCACCCGGGTGATCACGCTGGAAAAGCCTGCAGAGCCGCCTGCGGTGGAGCTGCCCGAAAAGCCTGCGCCGGAGCCTGTAAAAGAGCGGCCTGCCCCTGCCGCACCCGCTGCGGCGCGCCGGGTACTGATCTCCGGCGGCGACCGGGGCATCGGTGCTGCCGCTGCCCGCGCCTTTGCGGCAGCAGGGTATCAGGTGGCGGTGCTCTACCATCAGAACGCCGCCGCTGCCGCTGCGCTGGAACAGCAGCTGCCCGGGTGCATCGCCATCCAGTGCGATGTAGCCAGCCGCGCCAGCTGTGAGCTGGCGTTCCATGCAGTGGAGCAGGCCATGGGCAGGGTGGATGTGCTGGTGTGCAACGCCGGCATCGCGCAGCAGAAGCTGTTTACCGACATCACCCCGGAAGAGTGGCAGCGGATGCTGGACGTGAACCTGAGCGGCGCGTTCCACCTGTGCCAGCTGGCACTGCCCGGCATGATCCGCCGCAAGCAGGGCCGCATTCTGACCGTGAGCAGTATGTGGGGCCAGACCGGCGGCAGCTGCGAGGTGCACTATTCTGCCGCGAAAGCCGGGCTCATCGGCCTGACCAAGGCGCTGGCGAAGGAAGAGGGCCCAAGCGGCATTACGGTGAACTGCGTAGCGCCGGGGGTCATCGAGACTGACATGATGGCGGCTTTTACCGCCGAGGACAAGGCGGCGCTGGCCGAGGAGACCCCTGTGGGGCGGCTGGGCACCCCGGAAGAAGTTGCAAAGCTGCTGGTCTTTCTGGCCAGCGAGGATGCCGGATACATCACCGGACAGGTGTTCGGGGTGAACGGCGGCCTTGTGATCTGATGCACAGGGCAATATTACAGGAAATTCCCCGGAGTGGGAAGGAGAGAAAAAATGGGCATGACTTTGAAGGAACTGTTGACTAAGGGCGAGGGCACCCTCTCTGCACAGGAGGCCAAGGCGCTGGCGGCACAATGCCGCATGGATGTAGACACCCTCTACACCCTGCTGGAGGAGCGCGGCATTAAGGTCCTGGAGGAGGAGAGCGAGCCGAGTCTGGACGTGGACAGCATCATTGCTGAGGTGGAGAACGCCGAGAACAACAACGATGACATGGGCCTTGCCGATGAGAACGAAGAGGATGCCGAGGAGAACCCGGCAGACCTGAAGGCCGCCATGGATGAGCTGCTGGACGACCCGGTGAAGAACTACCTCAAGCAGATCGGTCAGATCCCGCTGCTGAGCGCCGAGCAGGAGGTGGAGCTGAGCCGCCGCATCCATGCCGGTGCCGAGGCTGCACACATTTTGCAGGCAGACCGCCAGAAGTACGGCGCACCGGAGTACATCAAGAAGAACAGCGCCCGCTTCTCCTTTGAGGAGGACGAGAACAGCCGCAGCTACACCGAGGATCTGGACGAGGACGGCGAAAAGTCTGCCGAGGATGCCGAGGAAAAGGCAGACGAGGAAAAGGCCATGGAGGCCGTGGAGAACGGCCCCCTGAGCGAGGAACGCCGTCAGGAGCTGCTCAAGACCCGCCGCGATGGCCTGAACGCCCGCCGCAGCCTGAGCGAGGCAAACCTGCGTCTGGTGGTGTCCATCGCCAAGAAGCATGTCGGCCATAATCTGGCCTTCCTTGATCTCATTCAGGAGGGCAACATCGGCCTCATCAAGGCCGCCGAGAAATTCGACTGCGACCGCGGCTTCCGCTTCTCCACCTATGCTACCTGGTGGATCCGTCAGGCCATCACCCGCGCTATCGCGGATCAGGCCCGCACCATCCGCATCCCGGTGCACATGGTGGAGACCATCAACCGGATGCGTCAGGCCACCAACCAGCTGGTGTACCAGAACGGCCACGAGCCGACCCCGGAAGAGCTGGCAAAGGCCATGGATATGAGCGTGGAGCGTGTGCGCGAGATCCAGCGCATGGCACAGGAGCCGGCAAGTCTGGAAAGCCCCGTGGGTGAGGAAGAGGATTCCTCTCTGGGCGATT
>OOCN01001776.1_pt1 | contig 12819 bp, 9 predicted proteins | sample 1671361 | NCBI WGS metagenome assembly OOCN01 (sample SAMN06348149, study PRJEB24527) | human gut metagenome | biome: human gut; feature: ankylosing spondylitis patient; material: feces | host: Homo sapiens | place: China | collected 2015-10
ATCTATATTTATAGTTATATATTTGTGCCATTCCATTCAGGTTGTATCCCAAATACTTGATGAATAGAAGTATAATCTAAAATTACTTGGTATGAGTGAACAGAAAGAATTGACAAAAGCAGAACTCCAGATCATGCAGGTGCTTTGGCAGAAAGAAAATGCTTTTGTGAATGAAATCTTGCAGGAGCTGGAAGAACCACGTCCGGCGTATAATACAGTTTCTACCGTGTTGCGTGTGTTGCAAAACAAAGGTTTTGTAGCTTATCGTAGTTTCGGAAAGAATTATCAATATTATCCGTTGGTTTCAAAAGAGAGTTATACTAATCGTTTTATGAATCGGGTTGTGGATAACTTTTTTAGCGGTTCGGTGAAAGCAATGGTTTCGTTCTTTACCAAAAAAGAGAAAATGTCGGTGCAGGAAATCGACGAACTGATTGAAATGCTGAAGGAAAACAAAAAAGAATAAGGTATGATCGATTTTGATTATAGCGAATGGGCTATTCTTCGTTTCATAGGAGCTTCATTTGTGTTATGGCTGTGTTATTACTTGTTGTTCGATCGTAAAGCACCCTTCAACCAATGCCGGAATTATTTGCTGTTTTCGGTGTTGTTGGCCGGGGCAGTATCGGTGTTACGTATTCCGGTTTACCCGGTAGAGGTGGTGAAACCGGTAAAAATGGAACAAATAGTGGTGGCGCAGGAAGCGCAAACGGATAAAGTTTCTTTGATGCAAATAGATAATAATGGGATACAACCGGATACGCTTGCAACAGCAATGCTGACGGATGTGAATGAAGCTGTCACGCATCAGACGGAAGAAGAAATAGTCGAAGAACCTTTTTATGTTTCGTGGAATTATTGGCAAATAGCCTGGATCGTATACGGTTCGGGAGTATTTATCCTTTTGGTGCATTTATTGGTCGAAATGGTGCGGATCTGGCGTTTAAAGCGTTGGGGAACTTGTACTACGGATGCCGATGGGATTTGCATCGTACGTAACAATGAGGTCGTTTCGCCGTTCTCGTTCTACCGGATGATTTTTATCAACCGGAAATTAGAAGGCGAAGTGTTGCGTGTAGTTCTGCTTCATGAAAAGGCGCATATTCGTAATCATCACTATCGGGACACTTTATTTATTGAAGGTTTGTCTATTTTATGTTGGTTTAATCCGTTTGTCTGGCTGGTAAAACGTGAACTGCGAGCCCTCCATGAATTTCAGGTGGATCGTTGTTTGCTTTCCGGCGAGATTGAATTATTTGAATATCAAAGCATCTTATTCGAAGAGTTGATGGGATACAGCCCGAAGGTTGCAAATGGTTTTCATAATTCATTAATTAAAAAACGATTTATCATGATGAAACATCAATATAAAGAACGTTTGGCAGGGGTACGCAAGATAGCGTTGCTTCCTTTATGTATAGGTGTACTGGCTTTATTCTCTTTTACGGAAAATCCGGTGCTGGTCGAACCCGTATTGCCGATGGTATCTGTGCCGATAAAGGCAGAAACTCCGAAAGTCGTATTACCCGAAGTAACAGTAGACAGTGCCGGTAATGAGAAAGACTTTTTATTGCTGGATACTCCAAAGATAGTTCACTATGTACAATCAAGGGATGCTCACATCGTTCAATCCGGGGCCGGACAGCCGCTTGCGCAAGTCTCAATTTTTGTACCGAAGGCTCTGGATACACTTTCGGCAGAGAGCTCGGATGGAACTTTTTCACAGGAGCAAAACATAAATCATACCATGGATATCGATTTACGGGCTGATCAGGTTGTATTGTCTCGTGCTCCACGTAAAAATAATGCATATGTGCGGTTCATTGAACGGTCTAAAGAAGATACTCGTGTTACTTTGGCTATTCCAATACATTATGACAGGCATTGGTTGCAATTTGAAAAGGGGTTGTCCATCGTTGACGAAGATTCGAAGGATGTTTACCGTATTCGTTCGGTTACCCGTGGGATTGAGTTAAACCGGGTTTATTGGGTTGTGGGACAAGAAGGGCAAATGTTGGAATTTACTCTTGTATTTCCTCCCCTTGACCGGAAAGTAAAGACAGTAAGTATCCGGGATTGTTTTCCGGAAGAGAAAGGATTGACGCCGCCCAATGGAGGCGCATGGACGTTGGATAATCTGAAAGTTGATAATTTTCAGCCGACAGCTGTCCGTCAAGCCGAATATGACAGAGAGGGACGACCTCTACGTTCTGATAAATTGGAAGAAGTGACTCTTAATGCGAATCAGCTGTCTGTTTCTTCTCGTCACAATGGTGGAAGAACGCAGATTCAGAAGATTGAAACTTTGCCTGATAAGACGTTGGTTGTTTTGAGTGTACCTATTCATTATGATCGTAATTGGTTAGTCATCAATAAAGGATTGTGTATAGTAGATTGCAAGACTGGTGATGAATATCCGGTTCTGGAAGAAGCACATGGCATTGAAATGAATAAATTGCTGTGGGTGGAAGGTTGTCAGGGGCGCTCTGTTTTACTGACACTTGTGTTTCCAAAACTTCCCAAGAGGGTAAAAACGATTGATTTCTATAACAAGTATCCGGATGCGGGAATTATTTCGCCGACTAACGGAAGCAGTTGGAACTGGTGGAAAATCAAGATAAAAGATTATCAGAAAGAACCCTATAAACGCGTGATTTTGTAGCATGGTGTTCTTATGCTGATAGATTAGGCACGGATGATGCGGATTTCACAAGATTATAAATATCTGTTTTTCGGCTACATCCGTGCCTGTTATTTTTATTCCACTTCGAATACGGTCAGTACTGCTGCATGGTCTGATGCCCATACATAGTCTATTTCAGGAGCAGTACGTACGATCTTGGAAGATAATACTTTGAGTCCTCCTTTATAATAAATGAAGTCAATGCGGGACATTTGCATTTGCCCGTAAATGGCTGCAACTGTACCTCCCTGATAAGCAACTTCGTCGGGATTCTTCTCGCGGAAGCTGTCCTTGAAGCCATTCTCCAGCATATAACGAGAGGCCGGGAAAGCTACCGGACCATATCCGTGGTGTAATGGTTTAGCCCGTTCGGTCCAGTCAAGATGGCTGCACGAGTTAAAATCTCCGGTGACAATGACTGGCATGTCCGTTTCAAGGTTCGGGGCTATATCCTTGGTATAGATGTTTCGGATATCGGGTAATGCCAATATGGAATCTTCTGCAACCCATACAGAGGGATCGAGACCTTTTTCAGCATAGCCGCTAGTATATTCCGGGCGGTAAGCATAGCGCAACCAGCAGTCAACAAACATTATCCGCTTACCATTCGGTAAGGTGATTTTGGCAGGATTCGATTTGAAAGGTTCTCTCCAGGCGATTGCTTCCAATGGGAAACGGCTATACATGGCCAGGTTATCTTTGAGAGAATGTGTCTTGAGGTGGTATCCTAGCGAATCTGCCAGCATTTGTTGGATGCCATAAGCTTCTTGCATCATGATAACGTCTGCACGACTGCTTCGAATCAGATCGAGTACTCGTTGTTGGCCTTCGTTACCCAGATGGATACCTCCGTGCCAGATGTTCCATTGGAGTACTTTTACTATATTGGATTGTGTTTGGTTGTTGCAAGTCACTTGTTTACGTACTTCTTCGGCAGATGTTTCGGGAATAATTTTTTTTCCGTTCAACTTGAAGAAAGGTACTGAGGCATATAAGGTATGTCCAGGAGTTGCTTTGGAGCGGACATCGAATGTGAGAAGAAAATAGTTGATGCCCGGTTGCAGCAGAATCTCTTCTCCGTGAGTGGGACGGAGTGTCAATGACTGTTCGGGAGTATGTCCGTTGCCGAACAGCTCTTTGCGCTGTGTGGAACGTGCTTCACTACCGGTAGAATAGATATGGATTTGCTCAATGTCTGCAAGGTCGGTAGTTCCGGTGAAGTCAAGTTTCAGTTCCGTTAGTTTCAGTGGGTTTTTGGAACCTTGTACGGCAATCCTCAGTTTTAGCGCCTGGTCGTTTTTACTTCCCTGATCAGCATCCCATTCACTTTGGATAATCACGGCATTGAACAACTGTTGGTTTCCGTCAAACTCTTTAAAAGCAGGGTTGTCGTTGGGGACTGCATGTGCCAGTGGAGCTTTTTCGTTGTATTTGTTACGTCCGTTACGGATGTGATAAGCCTGATGTCCTTTACCTACCCAATTGACAGATGTTTCATCTTTCAGGTCATCGAAGTTATAATATCCCCACAAAGATTTAAATGCCGGGTGAGTGGCTTCTACCGGACGGTTCATCCAACGACGGATGGTTTGCTCCGGAAGTGCGCTGCGCCAGACACGTACTTCGTCGATTAATCCCCCGAAAGTATAATATACGTCATGCACTCCAATGGCTCCGGGAAGAATAGCTGTCGCCGTGTCAGCTTTGTCTACTTGTTTACCGTCAAGATAGAGGATGGTTTGCTTTCCGTCACAGGTCAGTGCCACGTGGTGCCATTGGTCATCCAGTATTTGGGGTGATGAGAGATTGGCACGGCTAGAGTGAATCTTGCCTTCTTTCACAACCAAAGGCAGATAATCCACCCATTTCAGTTCACTATATTCTCCTCCTCCGATGATCACTTCGAGACTATCCCATTGGCAATCATCCCCTTTAATCCAGGATTCCAGTGTCCACGAAGGTTCCAATATTCCCATACCTGTCCGTACGTTATTATCTTTCCCGTCGAGGTGGAGGGCGAGGTTAGACTTTCCGCCTTTTAAGGCGGAAAGTGCACCCTGCATCTGCAGAGAGGAGCAGATGCAGAGGATGAGTATTATTACATATTTCATTATGCGGTTACTTGGTTTTGAAAATTACGGTCCATGGTTTCGAACGTTTGCCACTGGCCGAGGTAACAGTAAATTCTTTGTTCAGCCCGCTCCAGTCCTGATAACCTCCGAGTGCGGGAGACAAGGTAGCTCCGGAAGAGAGGGTGCAGGTGGCAAAGACATTGGACAGATCGGTACCTTCATCTACCGTAATGGTAACGACTCCTTCATCCGAAAGAATAACAGGAGTACCGACTTCTTCTTTATCCTGATTATAAACTTTAAATGTCAATATCTCCGTTTTATCATAATTCGGTACGTCCGGTATGTCGGGTTGTTCACATGAAACAAAGAGGCAGCCGGCAATGAAGCAGCAAATCAGTATAGAAATTATCTTATTCATAATTATGCTATATTTAAAAGTGTGATGAAATCAATCGTTAATATCCCGGATTTTGTTTTAGAACGCTGGAGCGGACAATCTCGTCATGAGGTGTCAGGTATAACCGGTCATTCCAGGTACGAATGTCCGTCTTGGTAACTTTAAATTCTGTAGGAGAAATAAAACGTACTCCGTGCAGGGTGGTCTGTGTCTCGGGGCCGATCTTCCAGCGACGGACGTCGTAGAAGCGTTGTTCTTCGAAGGCAAATTCGATACGGCGTTCTTTTCGGATCAATTCACGTAATTTTTCCGGATCCGATTCGGTGAGGTCCGGTAATCCCACTCGTTGACGAATCATATTGACTGCTTTCCGTGCGCCTTCCACATCGCCTGTTTCAAGGCGCGCTTCTGCATCATTCAGATAAATCTCTGCATAACGGAGTATGATCCAGTTAGTACTGAAGTCCGGGCTGCCGGCACCTGCGTACGGATAGTTATAGTTGTCATAATCAATCCATTTCCAGACATTATATCCGGTAAGCGAACCGTCTCCCTTGTCAGGAGTATCCATCAGATAGCGGTCTACTGTCACGGCACCTTTATCTGCATTAAAGAAAATTTGCGAACCGTGGAACACGATGTTTGCATAGAATCGTGGTTCCCGTCCCTCGTAAATACCGCAAGTGTTTATATCGAATACCTGATCGGCAGGAGCTTGAGAGTATTGTGTAGCGGGAGTACCGTCTGCCATTTCAAATGCGTCAATCAGTTCCTGAGTAGGACCGAGTCCACCCCATCCGCGATCACCGTATTTATCGTTGATATACGTCACCATGTTACACACCATCATGTTGTTGTATACGTCCGGGCTTTTGTATTGTACATCGAAAATAATTTCCTTGTTATCTTTATTGGTAGTCCACCAGATAGAGCGATATTTCTCCGGGGTGGTTCCATCTACCAGTTCATATCCCAATTTATATACTTCGGCACAACTTTTGATAACGTCTTCATATCGTTTGTCATACAACTCTACTCTTGATTTCAGTGCATAAGCGGCACCTTTGGTAGCCCGGCCTTTTTCTCTCGAACCATACGAGGCAGGCAACATTTCTGTTGCTTTTTTGAGGTCTTCCAGAATGAAGTCATAGCATTCTTTCTCAGATGAACGGGGGATTTCCCAGTTATCTTCCATGGTGAGCACTTTATCCAACAAGATCACTCCGCCATAGCGCTTTACCATTTCGAAATAGAACATGGCGCGCAAGAAATGAACTTCTCCTGTTAGCCTTGACTTCTCACTTTCTTCGATGGTCGATGTACCGATTCGTTCGAAGAAACGGTTGCATTTACGTATTTTTACGTAATAATCTTCCCATACGTCGTCATCTTGCGGATCGGAAGCACTGACCATGTCATAGTTGAACTTAAACCAGCTTGCACGGTATTTATCACGCTGTGCCGAGACGGAATTGTCGCTGCGGTTTTCTTGTAGTTGCAGTCCGTCTACGGAGATTTCGCTATATAGATCGTTTACGTAATATTTCACCAGTGTTTCGTCCGACCAGAAGGAGTCGTCCGCTATTTCGTCCAGTGGAGCTTTGTTCAGTACATCGCACGAACAGAAGAGCAATACAAATAAGCAAAACAGGGCTGTATTTATCTTTTTCATAATCACGTTTCAATTTTTAAGTTTAGAATGTAATGTTAGCACCAAACACAAAGGTTTTCATTTGAGGATAAGCGCTTCCGTCGGTGGAACGCAATTCTGGGTCGAAGTACTTGATCTGCGACCAGGTCAGCAGGTTGGAGCCGCTGAAGTAGAGGCGCAGTCCCTGAATTTCCGATACCTTGGATAACAGTAACTTCTTGAAGTCATAACCTATTTCTACATTTTTCAGACGGAGGTATGAACCGTTACGCATCCAGAAAGAAGAGAACAATTGGTTATTGGCATTGCCTCCATAGTACAAGCGTGGAAATTCAGCTTTCGGATTTTCGGGTGTCCACGTGTTGCCGATGTGATGTTCGAGCAGGGCTCCTCCGCGTCCTTCGATGTATGGGAAGGCCAGGTAACCATTGTAATAGAAGTCTGCCAGTGCTGCTCCCTGGAAGAAGAAGGTTATGTCAAAACCTTTCCATTCGGCATTCAGATTGAGTCCGTATACCAATTCCGGATAGTTGCTGCGTCCGATAGCTATTTCATCTTCCGCATCGATGATACCATCGCCGTTCTGGTCTTTGTATTTGATATCACCCGCCTTTGCTTTGCCGAATTGCGGTTGAGGCCAGTTGTTGGCTTCTTCGTCCGACTGGAATAATCCCAATGCTTCATAACCGAAATATTGGCTCATAGAGTGTCCCGTGCTGCGCTGTCTCGGATTGTTTTTCTCACCGGCCGGCTCCAGCAGGTCAATGACTTTGTTTCTAGCCCAAGTCAGATTGCCTGCAATAGAATAGTTGAAATCGCGCAGGTGATTGCGATGTGTGATATTCAGGTCGATACCTCTGTTGTCTACTTTACCTACATTGGCTGCCGGCAATTTATATCCCAGGATGGCCGGCATATCCGTACGTTCGCGCAGGATGTCGTTTGTCTTTTTATAGAACCAGTCTGCCTCCAGATTAAGTTTTCCGTTAAAGAACGAAGCATCTATACCGATATTGAACATTTCAGAAGTTTCCCAAGTGATATTGGGGTTCGGGAAACGGGTTTCAGTGTATCCCGGGGCTATTTCCGGATTCTGACCGCCAAATACGGCATCACCGCCGGTACCATAAGCGGACATATACTGGAATTGACCGATGTTGTCTGTTCCGGCGCGTCCCCATGAAGTTCTTAACTTCAGGTTGCTGAGTACTCCGGAGAAAGGTTCCATGAAAGGTTCTGCCGATATGCGCCAAGCTGCCGATACAGATGGGAAGAAACCATAACGCTTGCTTTTCGGGAATTTTTCCGAACCATCGAGACGACCGTTAGCCTCCAGCATATATTTCTCTTTGTAATTGTAAGTCAAACGGAAGACCGAACCTACTTTACCGGTTTCGGAGGCACTGCCGCTGTTGTCTTTGTCTTTGTCCGGTCCGGCAAACAATTGCTGGATAGAATAGATACGATATTTTGTGCGTGAAGCCCAGAAATTCTCGTCTGCCCCTTCCGAACGTGAGAACACGAATAATGCTCCCAATTGGTGATCTTGTGCAATGGTCTTGTTGTAAGCTGCCTGGAACTCGAATGTCATGGCTTGACTGGTTGAGTATGTCTGTTTTAGTTCGGCACCTTCACGGTTAGGTGAATGTCCGTCATATTCTCCTGTAATTTTGTTCCATACATAGAAGTCTACCGGAGTAGTCCATCTTTTGATGCTATTGAATATTTTGTCGTAGGAGAAAATACCTTTCAGGTTCAAGCCCTCGAGTCCCGGAACATTGAAGTCCAGCATGAAGCGTGTGTTCAATACACTTTTACGGTCTTTCACCCAACCACCTTCGGTAGCCAGTCCGATAGGATTCACACCCAGTGACACTTTACCCAGGTTGCCGTCAGGAAAGCGTCCCGGGTCGGTCTGCGGGTTACGGTGCATATTGTTGAATACATCCGAAGTACTGCCTGCAATGCTGTTCCGGTCTTCCTGACGATAAGCCATGTCTGCCGATAAATTCAGATATTTGTCTACAATGTTGGCGTCTATATTAACACGTGCATTGTATCGGTTGAAGCCGGATGTTGATTTATTGGTGCGTGTGTCGCCATAGAGAGCATCCTGCTTCACGTAGCCGAATCCTGCAAAATATTTCACCTTATCCGAACCGCCGCTTGCTGTCAGACTGTGCATTTGCTGCCAGGCACGCGGAAGCAATACTTCTTTGTTCCAGTCCGTATTGGGATAACCGTAAGGGTCGGAACCATCTCTGAACTTCTGCAACTCTTCTTCAGTATAAATGCCATACATACCCGGATCTTCGCCCAAGTCCATTTCTTTGTTGCGCCATGCATCGTTCATAAAGCGGGCATGGTCATAAGAACTGGCTATTTCGGGCATACGGGTAGGGGTACCAAATCCTATTTTGAAGTTATAGTCTACCTGTGCTTTACCGCTTTTACCACGTTTAGTGGTGATCAGGATTACGCCATTGGCTCCTCGTGCACCATAAGGAGCTACTGCAGAAGCATCCTTCAGTACAGTCATACTTTCTATTTCGCTGGGGTCGAGTTGCGACATGCTACGTCCGATGATGCCGTCCACTACGATCAGGGGAGAAGAGGAAGTAGGCGAACTGGATCCGCGGATGATGATGGTCGGATCGTCATATCCGGCCTCGCCACCAGTCTGCTGAATCAATACGCCGCTGACGCGTCCGCCGAGTGAAGAAGCCAGGTTGGCGGTTGGCACATTTTTGAGTGAAGATACTTTTAGTGTAGAAGCCGAAGCGGTTACAGTTTGCTTTTTCTGAGAACCGTAGCCTACAACTACCACTTCATCCAAGGTTTTAGTATCTTCTTTCATCTGAATGTTGAAAGATGCTTTTCCATTCACAGGTATTTCCTGAGTCAGATATCCGATATACGAAATTACTAATACAGCCTTTTCCGGCACTTCCAATGTGAAGTTTCCTTCTATGTCCGTGATATCTCCTGTTCCCGGCTGCCCTTTTAGTGAGATATTGGCTCCGATAATCGGCTCACCGACCTGATCGATCACTACACCCTTAATTTTAATTTTTCGTTCCTGCTGGGTAACCATGGTCTCAGGAGCTTTCTCTTTGTCTACGTAAAGAGAAATGTAGTTATTAGAGAATTTATACGTCAACTTTTTGTTTCTGAGCGCCGTTGTCAGGATTTCCTTTACCGTAGCACTGGTGTTTTTTACCTCTATTTTCTGAGAAAGGTCAATTTCTGCATCACGATACATGAACAGATAATTAGTCTGTTTTTCGATTTCGCGCATCAATTCGCCGAAAGTCAGGCTACTCTTAGAAAGAGTCACACGGACCTCTTGCGATTTTACGTTACCAGCCTGAAGCTGAAAGAGAAAAACGAATATAAAGAACACGGACAGTTTCATAATTCGTATAATATGTGTTAATTCAAGTTGTTGATGGACATACCATTTCTGCAACAAGTTTTTTTTCATAACTTTGTCGTACGTTTAAAGATTAATACTATAGGTCTGTTTCGAGATGGATAAAGATGGTATTGACTCTTTTGGGGGTGAGTGTTGGTAGCGCTCACCCTTTTTTGTCGCACTATCTATTTTGTTTGGATGGGGGATATTTTAAGTCATAGCGCTGATCTGTTTTAAAAGGTTAGACATGGGTATTTAGTAAATCTCATAATGTTCATCATCTGTTTTTTTGAATTTAAAAGGATATACTCCCTGCAAGGCTATCAGGATATTATCCACATCTTCGCTTTGTCGGATTTTGCCTGAGATTCGTTCGTCCAGTTTCACGTCTCCGGTAAAATTGAATTGCACATTGTACCATAGGGTCAGATAGCTCAGGATTTCTCCGAAAGGCTTTGAGCGAAAGCTGAAAATACCACTCTTCAGGTATTCTTCATTGTCGAAGTTGGAAGTAGACACTACCATACGGTTGTTTACTAACGATACTTTTTCGTGTGGGTTCAGATAGACTTTCTCGTTTTTATTATTTTTGTTATAAACCAATACGCGCCCTTCTACGAGGCAGGTTTCAAACTTACTCTCTTTTCCTGCATAGGCGAATACGTTGAACCGGGTACCTAATACCTGTATATTGAACAACTGTGTCTTCACGATAAAAGGTTTCTTGGCATTCTTGGTAACTTCGAAATATCCTTCACCGTTCAATTCCACCATACGGTTTTTCCGGTTGAATTCATTGGGGATTTTGATTTTGCTCTGTGGGCTTAACCATACGGAAGTACCATCCGGAAGGGTCATGTTCACTCGTTGCCCTTTGGGAACATTGATCTCCGTATATTGTTTTTTTTGCTCTTTTTGTGTATACCAGTTAGCGATAAACCAAGTAGTGGAAATAAGCAAAACAATCATAGCCGCATATTTAAAGAACCCTATACGGAATCGATGTACAGAACGGCGTTTCAGACGTTTATCGAACTCTGCTATACCCCTTACAGTCTTTTGAGGGTCTCCTTCCTGTGCCATCAGTCCGGAGACAGCCCATACTGCCTTCATGCGTGCGAATTCTTTTTTAGCTTCCGGATTATCTCGGAGTTTATTCAGAAATTCTGTTTTTTCGGTGGCAGACAGGGTGCCTGCGAAATATTTTTCTAATTCATCATTCATGGTTCCTTGAGTGGTTTTATAGTAAAGACAATCGAGAATGCATTTACCACCAAAGGAAATACAAAAAAAAGTATTAAATGATAAAAACCAGTAAAGGAAGATATTCTTTGAGTTCTGATCTGAGTTTGCGAAGTGCGATGGATATCTGATTTTCAACGGTGTTTACGGATATATCCAGGCGTTCGGCTATTTCTTTATATTTTAATCCTTCTATGCGACTGAGCAAAAAGATTTCTCTGCAACGTTCGGGCAGCTTTTGCATCGTTCGGCTCAACAGGTTTTCTACTTCCGAAATAGAGGAAACAGCTTCGTCAAATTGTTCCAAAGCATATAGGTTCAGTTGATATTCCAACTCTTCGTCTGCTTTCAGTGAACAGGTTTTAGCCTGAATATACGACTGGTGTTTCAGAAAGTTTAAACATCTGTTTTTGATCAGTGTGAAAAGAAAGGCATCCAGATGTTCTATGTCTTTCAGTAGGTCCAGATGTTCCCACAGGTAAAGGAAGGTATCTTGCACTATGTTTTCTGCATCCTCTTCCGCAATAACATAGGTTTGCGAGAAACGAAGCATTCTCACATAATATATAGAATATATGTCTGAAAAACTTTTTTGTGTTTTCAGTAGATGATTAGATTGCATTCTGCTTATCGAACTTGTTTCTTTTATCTATAGTATAAGATACGTTTAAAATGCAAATATAACTAAATTGTTTGCAATGTGAGAGAGTAGTTTTAATTTTTATTTTGTTTATTGTGGAGCATCTTTTTTGAAGTTCGTTTAAGTTCTATTGTTTATAGCACTTAACACATAGGGGATTATGAAAACTAGGCGAAACACATCTTTCAGGATTAGTAATAATCGAGTGGGAGAGTTTATAATTCGGTCCGGTTCAAAAAATACTTTAGATTGAAGAACCGCTATTTGATTTTTTTTTATCTTTGTACTTATGGAAAAATATTATAGCACAAACTGTCCGATTAATACGACCACAATTATTAAGACCATAATTGTTGCGATGCTTTTCATTATCGCAGCTATTATAGTATTTGCCAGTGGAGGATATTGGTTAGGAATTAGCATAATATTACTGCTGTTAGTTATCATGGTTGTAACCTATTTTTGTATTCCTCGGAAAATTATTGTGACCGATACGGATATTGTGCTTTATAATCATGGATTTAAAAGAAAAAGCATTAGCCATGCATAAAGAGTGGAATGGCAAATTAGAAACGATCGCAAAATCAAAGGTCAACTCCAGAGAGGACCTTGCAATTGCATACACACCGGGCGTTGCCGAACCATGTAAAGTCATTGCAGAAGATAAAGAAGCAGCCTACACTTATACCATGAAGGCAAACACTGTTGCCGTCATT
>OOCN01001779.1_pt1 | contig 12795 bp, 10 predicted proteins | sample 1671361 | NCBI WGS metagenome assembly OOCN01 (sample SAMN06348149, study PRJEB24527) | human gut metagenome | biome: human gut; feature: ankylosing spondylitis patient; material: feces | host: Homo sapiens | place: China | collected 2015-10
TCTATCCGGTGCACCAGAACGTGATCTGGACGCTGCTGCTCGGTCTTCTGGGCATTCATCTGATGGAAACCGTGCGCAAAAAGCAGAAAACATGGCTGTATCTGCTCACCGCCCTGCTTGTTGTGCTGATCGGCACAGTGCTGGGCACCCTGAGCATGGTGGACTACTACGGCACCGGCGTGCTGACGATTTTTATCTTCTACTTCTTCCGCGGACGGAAGTGGTGGTGTCTGGCAGGGCAGCTCCTCGCCCTCTACTGGGTCAATGTGCAGCTGCTGGGCGGTCTGCTGTATCCCGTCCATATATTCGGCATGGAATTTGAGATCTGTCAGCAAGGGCTTGCACTTCTGGCGCTCATCCCCATCTGGCTGTACCGCGGACGGCAGGGTTATCACAGCAAGTCGTTCCAGTATGCCTGCTATGCCTTTTATCCGGTACACATGCTGGTACTGGGGATTCTGTCAAAGCTGATTTTTAGTTAAAATCATAATGCTGACAGAAAGTCTATTCCCTAAAGTAAAAAACTCCCGATGGAATCATTCCACCGGGAGTTCTATATTTTACTCTAAATTAGTACTGCTTCACCTGTTCTTCGCCGTTCATGACACGCAGAGCGCCCTGAGCCAGAGCTAACAGCTCGTCCTCACCGGGATATACGGTCACAGGAGCGATCCAGCCGCATCTCTCTTTCAGCTTAGCCACTACATCCTCACCATATGCAATGCCTCCGGTGATAACGATCTGGTCTACCTTGCCGTTCAGCACACAGGCCATAGCACCGATGTCTTTGGCTACCTGTAACAGGAATGCCTGCTTCACCTCCGCTGCTTTGGCATCGCCTTCATTGGCACGCTTGGTAACTTCACGCATATCGTTGGTACCCAGGTAAGAATTCAGGCCGCCCTTGCCGATCAGCTTTGCACTGATCTCCTTCTCGGTATATTTTCCGGAGAAGCACATTTTTACCAGTGCTGCACAGGGCACACCGCCTGCACGCTCCGGAGAGAATGCACCGTCACCGTCAAATGCACTGAATACGTCTACAACCTTGCCGTCCTCATGTGCGCCTACGGATACGCCGCCGCCCATGTGCACGACTACCAGACGTAAGGACTCATAAGGCTTGCCGGCCTCTTTTGCATATCTCTTGGCAACTGCCTTCTGGTTCAGGGCATGGAAGATACTTCCTCTGGGGATCTCTTCCAGACCGGAATATCTTGCGATGGGCATCAGCTCATCTACTACAACGGGGTCTACGATGTAAGAGGGAACGCCGATCTCATCACCGATCTCTCTTGCCAGAATACCGCCTAAGTTAGAAGCATGCTGACCCTGTACACCTACTTTTAAATCCTCCAGCAGATCATCGGTTACCGCATAGGTACCACTGGGGATGGGCTTTAACAGACCGCCACGTCCTACGATCACGTTGAAGCTCTTCAGATCGCAGTTCTTCTCTGCCAGCAGATCGGTAATGATCTTCTTACGGAAATCCTTCTGTTCGAAAATAGTATCGTATTTGGAGATCTCCTCGGTAGAATGTCTCAGGGTTTCTTCAAATAATAAGTTCTCATCCTCAAATACACCGATCTTGGTTGAGGTGGAACCGGGGTTGATGATCAGACTCTTGATTGCCATTGTGTGTTTCCTCCTATATTCACTCTTATATTCGCTCTTATGCTTTACCGCTTTGTCCACTACAGCATCTATACCTGCCGACAGCAGTTCTCCCGCAGCTTCCACAGCGGCTTCGATCACGATATCCATAGCTTATTTCTGATTCTTTTGCATCTCTTCTGCTACAACTGCAGCCAGTGCCAGGGAGTATACCTTGGTCTCGAAGGTATCGGAACGGCTGGTCAGGACTACGGGTACCTTGGTACCGGTCAGGATGCATCCGTTCTTTACTTTTACCATATGTACGATTGCTTTGTATACCAGGTTGCCGGCATGGATATCCGGGAACAGCAATACATCTGCATCACCCTGGATCTTACGGTCGGTAGCTCCCTTATGCTTGGCTGCCTCGGGATCGATCGCCAGGTCAAGAGACAGCGGGCCGTCTACGATACAGCCGGGGATCTGTCCTTCTTCACACATCTTAGTCAGTTCTGCCGCATCTACGGTAACGGGCATCTTGGGATTTACAACCTCAACTGCTGCTAAAGGTGCTACCTTAGGCTCTGCAACGCCGCAGGCATTACATACCGGAATGGTGTTCTTGATGATCTGAACCTTCTCCTCCAGTGTAGGATAGGTCATGAATGCAACATCGGTCAGGAACAGAAGTCTGTCAATGCCGGGAATCTCAAATACACATACATGAGACAGGGTTCCACCGGTACGAAGGCCTACTTCTTTGTTCAGTACGCTCTTTAAGAAGTTCTTGGAGTCGATCAGGCCCTTCATATACATATCTGCACGGCCGTCATGTGCCAGCTTTACAGCTTTCAGGGAAGCTTCGATCATATCCGGCTCATTGATGATCTCATAATCGGAGAGGTCCATATTCAGTCCGGCTGCGATCTCACGGATCTTTGCCTCATCACCTACCAGGATCGCATCTGCAATGCCCAGTCTCTTGGCCTCATGTACAGCTTCCAGTACTGCACTGTCCTGTGCAACGGAGACTGCGACGGTCTTCTTCCCACACTCTTTTACTTTTGCTACGATGTCATCAAAATTCATTTTCTTCCATTCCTTTCCGCCCCTCGTGGGCTCCAAGTATGAATACATTCCACACATTATTCGCAAAATCGCACGATAAATCGTGCTTTCGCTGCTGCGCAGCTATTTTTGCTCATATGTGTGGCGGTGACTCTATTCGAGTCACCTAAAATCAAGCAAAACTACTTTTTACATGCAAGCATGACAAAGCAGTCCCGCTTGATTTCATTGTCTTCCGAATAGTCACTCTAATCGTTAAAATAATAACACACTGGAATACAAAAATCAAGCTACTATAACAAATATAGCCACCTCTAAATGAGGTGGCTGATATCTGCCAGGGTCGGTACGCAGGCATACAGACATTTTTTTAATTTTTCATCTGGCTGTGTCTGATCCGGCACCATCACAACCTTACAGCCGGCGCGGTAAGCACTCATGACTCCGTTGGGAGAATCCTCCACGGCCATGCACTCTTCCGGTGCCAGTCCCAGCTGCTTGCAGGCATAGAGATAAATATCCGGGGACGGCTTACCTTCTGCTACCATAGTGGCCGAAATCAGTTTCTCAAAATACGGCCGAAGTCCTGCCATCGCCAGATATTTTTCCGTCCGCTCCAGATCCGTCGCTGTGGCAACCGCTGCGGTGATATGCCTTTTTTTCAGATCTTCCAGAAGCTCCACGGCACCGGGCTTGCATTTGATGCCCTCCCGGTCCAGTGTTTCTTCCATCATCTCTTTTCGTTTGTCACGCACCACATAATAGTCAAAATCTTCACCGTACCAGTCCTTGAGCTGTCTGGGGGCAAAGGGGCGTCCCAGACTGCGCATCGTAAGTGCCTGCTCATCTGTCATGGTATACCCACAGGCTGCCAGTGCCTTCGGCCAGAAAATACGGTAATATTTTTCGGTATCGATCAGCGTACCGTCCATGTCAAATAAAACTGCCTGAATCATTGTTATTCCTCTGCGTCAGCCGTCTGTCCGGCATCTTCTGCTGCATCCGTTTTGCCACTCTGGTCCTCGTCAGCTTTTCTGGCTTTCCGGTCACGTTTTGCCGCCTTGCGCGTCTTCCAGCTTTTTGCCGCTTTTTTCCCTAACAATACGATCAACAGGATCACGACTGCACCACCGACGATGCAAAGTACGATCAGCAGTGTATGACTGCCCTCGGCCTCTACCGTGCGGAAGCTGCCGGGCACTTCCATGGTAAACTGTCTATAGCTGCCGATCACAGTGGATTCCACTTCCGTGTACTCTCCATCCTGTGCTACCTCTATGACAGTGTTATCCGCATCCTCACAGTAGACACGCAAGGTTGCTTCTCCGGTATAGTCCGGTGCATCCTCTTCCATGGAATTGGTCATGGATACTGTATAAGTATTTCCCTCTACCTGCAGATGCAATGCTGCATTGGGATAGAAGTTGCCTTCTGCCATAACCAGTGCCTTATTGTTATCGTTTTTCTCTGCGGAAGCAATGGATGCGGTCCATTCCTCATACTCTGCTTCCAGCACTTTATTACCGGTAATATCACTGAAATCATAATCCGGCCATACACCGTAATAGCCATCCTTCTCCGGTACTTCCGGAATCTGGTCTGCCGACAGATAATCCCCGTAACCGCATTTATAGGAAGCCACTTCTACACCATCCGCCTGGAAGGTAATGGTAAACTGTGAGAAAGCGTCCGGAACGTCTTTGCTGCAGAATTCCTGGTAGGACAACGGGGTAGCACCGCCCTGATAACCAATGCCGTCTACGCCACCGGCTCCGCCTTCCACATAATAGTTGCCATACAGAGTTCCATCATCACTGACTTTTCCGGCAATGCTGCCCTGGCCTTCGCCGGACATATCCAGATCATTGTACGCATAGCTGTAGAAAATATCACAGCCTTCTCCGGCAATACCTCCGATATTATTTTTACCGGTGATCCTGCCCATGCTGTAACAGCTGCGGATCGCATAGCTGGCAGATCCGGCAATTCCTCCCACATAGCTGCCTCCGGTACTCTCTACGGGTGCATAAGACTCACAGGAAATGACTGCGCCATATTCTGCTTTACCGACCACACCGCCGACATAGTCTTTTTTACCGGTCACGTCTCCAAGGTTGCGGCTGTCTCTGATGACTGCCTTGACCGTCTGCTCCACATCGAAACTCTCCGTTCCGGTTAAAGTGATATCGTCCTCAGGGTCAAAATCGTATTCCGTTGCCACCTGTCCAACGATACCGCCCACATTCGTATCGGCTTCCACCGTACCGCGGTTCACACATAAGGTGACCTTTCCCTTCTGGAAGCTGGAAGTATCATAGCGCGCTTCTTCGGTTTCTTCCGGTTCTGCGGTGTCATCCTCCGCATCGGGATCTCCGGGGTTCACCTCTTCCTTGCTGGCTGACTCATCCGAAGTATCTTCTACAGAAATTCCTTCATACCGGAAGAGATCATCCCGGATTTCGCTGACCAGATTCCGCAGAACTCTGGCCTGATCCATCAGCTCATCCATGTGGGCACTGGTGCTGTCTGTCCCGGCTTCCAGTACATCCCCCAACTGACCCAACTGGTCAAAAGCCTTGTCGAGCCTGTCATTCAGTGTGTCCAGATTGATACCGCCACTGCGATCCGTGGAAGCATTCGTCATGTTATCCAGATGCTTGGTGGCATTCTCTCCGAATTTTTTCAGTGCCGATTTATAGCTCTCCGTATCGTTCGGTACGGTGATGGTAATGTTTCCTCCACTGACGTCATGATCGCCATCGCCACCCCAGTTACCATTCCAAATGTCATTTCCACTGATGGTAACGTCATGACTGTTGCCGTTATTCTTGTCATTATCCGCCTGCTTGTTCAGATCGTCATTCAGGACTTTCAGATCGTTGCTGACGCCGTTCAGCTCCTGATTGTAAATATACCACAGATCATGAGCGGTCCCGGTCAGAGAACTTCCCGCATTGTTGGCATCTTTCAGGTTCGAACTGATACTCTTGGCAATACCGGATGCCTGTTTGCTATAGCTGCTCACATCTTTCTGGGTGGCATCCAACATATCCAGGAATTTGTCTGTCTCCGTATCCAGTTCCTTCAGCTTGTCACTGAGATACTGGATTTCCAGGAACGGCTCCATCTGACCCACGATACCGCCCACATCTTTTCTGCCCTGCACATATCCGGTGTTGGTGCAGTTCTGCAGATAGCCCTGATGCAGTCTGCCTACGATACCTCCGGTATTGTAGCCTACGTGCTGGTAGCCGATGGCACCGGAATTGGAGCAATAATAAATCTTACCATCCGAAATACCTGCGATACCGCCGGTGTCCGTATGAGCTGCCACATTGGAGGTACTGTTAATCTGCTCCAGATTGTCCATGGTGATATCTTCCAGATCATAAGTCACTTCCGTGCTGTACGTATTGATATTGCCATTGTTGCTGCAGTTATTCAGAATACCGTGGTTGTTGCCCACAATACCGCCTGCGGAATGATTGCCGATCACATTTCCGGAGGATTCACACCGACGGATCTCTCCGCTCTCGGCATTGACTCCGGCAATACCGCCGACATCCGTATCACCGACCACATTTCCGGTAAATTTACAATTTTCAATGCTGCCATAGTTCACACCGACGATACCGCCGACCTGATCCTGACTTCCAGAGGGAGATACTTCCCCCGTGACCGTAAGGTTGCGGACTTTTGCTCCCTCCTGCACATAGCGGAACAATCCCACTGCCGAACCGTCTCCGGTCAGTTTCACATTGGAAATAGTAAAACCGCTGCCGTCAAAGATTCCTGCAAACGTAGGAATACTGAGTTCACCTGTCATGCTCAGAACAATGTCGTTCTGCAGCACTACTTTTTTATCTCTGGACCAACTGTCCAGTACACAGTTCTCCACCAGTTTCCGCAGATCCTCCTCCGTGCTGATCTCTATGACTGCATAATCCTGCTCCTTTATCGTGCTGCTATAACCGCTGCCGCCTCTGTACTGCTCATAGGTCAAAGTTTCTGCTGCATAGGCGGTGGCCGGTGTCTGCAGGATCAATGCTGCTCCCAGCAGGAAACATAATAATCTCTTACTGTTCATCTTCTGTTCCCTCGCTTTCTGCTGTTTTTTCTTTATCCGAAGCTTTCTTATCCGCAGCTTCTGTATCTGCTCCGGTTGCTTTCTGTCCGGCTGTCTCATCCTCCGGCAGCTCCTGGGCTTCCAGTCTGGGATAGTTTTCTTCCGGGGCATCGTCCCGCTCCTCCATCGTCACGGTATCCTTGGGACGCACCACCGCACCCATCTCACCATCAATGACACCGATGAAATCACCCTCCAACACACCATTGACATAACCCTTGATGTGACCGTTCATACGGATTCTTCCGGCAGAGGGCAAAGGCTTTGCCAGATCCCGTTTCAGTGTAAATGCTGTCTTCTGAATAATGATATCTCCGATCAGCAGTGTCTGCGGCAATGCCAGCAGTACCAACAAAATAGATGTCAGAGTACCACGACCAAGAGCCAGTCCGATGGCCGCTACCGCTGCATTGGAAGATACATAGCTGATAATAAATCCCGCAGATACCAGCATGGATCCGCTGGTAACAATGGTAGGGAACGCCTGGTTCAGTGCTTCGATGGCGGCTTCCTTGATCGGCATATAGGTCTTCAGATCCATGTAACGGCTGGTGATAACGATAGCGTAGTCGATCGTTGCACCCATCTGGATCGCAGATACTACCAGATATCCCAGGAAATATACATTTTCATCCAGATACTACCCTGAATCGTTACAACCAACAGTACCGGCAGACCGGCGGACTGGAAGGTGAACAGCAGGATGATCATAACGAACAATGCTGTCAGCACCGTGATGATCGTATTATCCGTTGCGAAGGAATCGCCCAGATCCTTATCACTGGTGGCGTTACCGACCAGCAGAATGTCATCTATATTATAGAACTTTGCCACGGTATTACGGATCTGATCCAGTGCTGCTGTGGTCTCTTCTCCCTCATAAGGAACATTCAATTCCAGAACAAATCGGGAATTGTCTTCGCCCAGCAGCTGATCTTTCGCAATACAGATCTGGGAATAAGCATCCGTCAGAGTTTCTTCCAGATCATCGTCCAGTGTGATGTTGCCGCTTTCTTTCTGATCATAAATGAACAGGAACATATCAATAAACGGAACTTCGTATTCACTGACGCCACTGACCAGCGCACCATAATCGCTCTGATCCAGTGCATATGCCGAATACAACATATCCGCCACTTCAATATCCAGATCGATCAGTTCCGCAAACTGCCTGGGGGTCAGCTTATCCGTCAGCATATAGCCGTCCATGGCCTCGATATTGCCAAGTCCCTGACAGGATTTCACCACATCCAGCTTTTCCAGAGCTTTCAGTGTCTGTGCCTCTTTTTCATAATCACCGTTCGGCACAATAACCGCCAACTGGTTCACCATACCGAATTCCTTATTTACCATGCTGACGGAAAATTTATTATCACTCATAGTACTGGATTCCAGAGTGTTGGTATCGTACACGTAGTTTGCCTTATTGGACAGGAAAAATGCTATAATAACACCTACGATCAGAATAGGCGGTATAATGTAGCGGGTAGCCACACAAAACTTACCGACTGCTGTGATCTTCGGAACGAAGCTCTTGTGATGGGTGTTGTCGATGGCCTTGGAAAAGGTCAACAACAGTCCGGGCATCAGGAAGAATACGGCTACCATACTGAAAATAATGGATTTTGCCAGAATGATACCCATATCATAACCAATTCTAAACTGCATGAACATCATGGCTACCATACCGGAGATGGTGGTCAGGGAACTGGAGGAAATCTCCGGGATTGCCTTACTCAAAGCAACAATCACAGCCTCTCTGGCATCCTTGTCCTCATGTTCTTCCATAAAACGGTGAGCAAGAATGATAGCATAGTCTACCGCCAGACCTAACTGCAGTACCACCGCAATAGAGTTCGTTACAAAACTGATGGTTCCGAACCAGTAGTTCGTACCTTTGTTCAAAATAGCTGCCACAATAAATGTAGTCAGATAAACCGGGATTTCCGCATAAGTCGTAGAGGTAAATAACAATACGGCTACGATAACCACTGCTGCCAACAACAGAATGACGATCATATCATTATTCAAGTCATCTGCGTCACGCTCTTCCTGACCGATATCGGAAGAATAGTAAACATCATAATCGGACAATGCATCCAATACCTCATCCAGATGCTGCTGTGTAGCTTCCGTGTCTGCTTCCTCATCAAAAGTGACAGTCAATAAAGCCTCCATGTCATGGTAATGATCCTCGGTGTCATCGAAATCCAACATGCTGACACCATCCATTTCTTCCACCTGATCTGCCAGTTTCTGTGCCTCATCAAACGTCACGTTACAGATCAGGATCCGGGCGGAGCCATACGTGGTAAATTCCGAATCCATCAGATCCAGTCCCCTTCTGGTTTCTGTTGTGTCCGGCAAATAAGTGGTCAGATCGTTATTGACCTTGACTCTGTTCATGGATAATACGCAAAATATGCATAAAACAATAAAGATCAGATAAAATCCTTTTCGTTTGTCTACAATGAGCGTGGCAAGTTTCATCATAAAGGAGTTATCTTTTTTGTCTTTTTCTGCGTTGTCTGCCATAGTTCCCTCCTGCTTTTTCTCTCTTTGTACCCTTATTTATGTATTTGATTTTATACACCTCTAGTTTAAAATGTTTTTGAACATCTGTAAAGACTTACTACAAAGATGAGAAATTGTATTAATGTCATTTAATGAACTTGTGTTGATTTTCTGCCAAATGCAAAATATAATAATGGGGAAGAAAAAGCAAGCTACAGATTTTTTGTGATTGTTTATTTTTAGACATTTTCGCGATGTTCGTCTATTATTTTAGAAAAAATTCAGATTTGTATTACATATAGGAAATGATTTCTTCTTTTCCCGGAAAGGCTGGTGGATTGTCTTATGGAAAAAATGGATCGCCGTGTGCGCAAGACAAGAGCTCTCTTATTACAGGGGCTGGTAAAAATGTTAGAAACCCATGATATTCAGGATATCTCCGTCAAGGAGCTGACTGAACTGGTGGATATCAACCGCGGAACCTTTTATCTGCATTATGATGATATCTACGATATGCTCCATAAAATCGAGGATGAAATGTTCCTGGAATTTAATGAAATCATGGAGCAGAAACCGGTCGTTACCAATTCTCTGGCCTCTCAGGGGCCGTTGTTGGAATTCTTCCGTTTTCTGGACCGAAACAGGGATCTGGCCAAGGTCATGATCGGCCCTCATGGGGATCTGGCTTTCGTCAATCGTCTGAAAGATCAGATTGAAAAGCGCACTCTCCAGGTTCTGGAAAGTGCGCAATCCGATGCTAATTATGAATATCTCTGTTCCTTCATTATCACCGGCTGTGTCGGTGTCGTAGAGACCTGGCTGAAAGAGACCACTCCCCAGTCTCCGGAAGAAATGGCAGGGATTCTCGGTACCATGCTCTTACGTCAGCTTAATTTTGCTCCGGGGCCTGCATAGGCTGTGTCGGCTCCGGCATACCAACGCTCAATGAAGTCACTGTCTCACCATCCAGGAAGAAGGATACGGTATCGCCTACCTGAAGTTCGTCCAGAGTGGCATCTTCTCCGTCAATCGTAATGATCGTATCGTCATTGGCTGTGATAGTCATAGTATCTCCGCTGAGAGTTAAGGTCATCTCATCTAACATATCTTTCTCGGGTTTCTGACCGTCCGAGGCTTCTCCAGTAGGTTTTTCGCCGTCCGGTGCCTGACCGTCAGACTTTTCTCCAGTTGGTGTTTCTCCATCCGGAGTCTCCGGCTTCTCTGCCAGCGCAATGGAGATCACATTGCCGTCAATGGCTGTGATTTGACCAAGATAAGATTCCACCTTCTCTTCACCTGATTCTGTTTCCGTACTTTGCTCCACCGTGCTCTGTTCCGTCGTGCCCTCCGGCGCGATTGTCTCCTCCTGTTCTGCCGATTCACTTGCTGCGCTCTCCGTGCCCGCAGATGTTGTTCCTCCGCATGCTGTAAATCCGGTCATCACCATGGCAGCAGTCAACACTGCGCACATTACTTTTGTGTTCACCTGGGGTAAATTCCATCTTCTCATCTTCTCATTCCTCCTGCTCCATTCATTCCTTAAAAAACTTGTGAATATTTACTTCCCCTTATCTGTCTCTTATGATAAAGGTCATCTGCGAAGGAATTGTGAGAAAAATGTGGTGATTCTGTGAATTTTTCAGGCATGACACATTTGTCATATGTACAGTGTTGGCAGTGTCAAATCATGTGTCGATTTTGCTGTTTTGTTGTAAATATTCAAGGAACGCGGTACAGCCTTCCAGGACATCATTGTAGGTCGTCCCAAACTCTCCCGTGTACCACGGATCCGAAATGTCCCGATCCGAGCCGGCATAGGACAAGAGCTTCGCTACTTTCCCCTCCGGATCTCCCCCGAATATCCGCAGCATGTTGCGGATATTCGCACCATCCATACCAATCAGATAATCATATTCCGCATAATCCGCTCTCGTCACCTGCCGGGCCCGCTTCCCCTCACAGGAGATCCCATGCCTCGCCAGCTCCGCCTTCGCCGGCGGATACACCGGATTCCCGATGCCGTTCCAGATTTCCTCTGTGCTGGTGGCCGCGGAGGCGATCTGGAAGCGGGCGGTGAGTCCGGCATCGGATACTAATTTTTTCATTACGAATTCCGCCATGGGGGAACGACAGATGTTTCCATGGCAGATGAATAGTACTTTTATTTTATCTTGCATATCTTCGTTTTTCCTTGTATATCCTTATTTTTCCTAGGTTTTATCGCACTTTCACGACATCTAACCCAATGGTCTTATCCTAGCATAAAATCGCATATTTTACCATATCTCGGTAAGTAAAATGAGTACAAATCTAGGTATAAACCCGATTCGTACTCATCAGTACTTTTTCCCTATGTCCTTTATTTCCTTACTTGGCACACTTTTTCATTTCTTTTTCTACCCTTTCAAGCCTCTCCATTTCTCTCTGTGCATCTTCCAACTTAAGGTGTGTATACACATTTGAGGTAACACTTGCTCCGCTGTTTCGAGTATTTTTCCTTTTCCCTCTTTGCAGTACCCCACAAATTTTCTGTCATTGTAATAGTTCTCCATAATCCAGTCTGCTACTGCACTTTTGCTAACTTGGTTGTTATTTTCATCCACAAAACCTTCGATTTTATTCTTATGCTGATACAGTAATTTAATTGATATTTCATCACAAAACATCTCATCATATTCGACCAATACCTTTTCCAATGTTTCCATACTTTCTGCACGTCCTTTCCTACTTATATTTTTTATAAAACTTTTAACTACAATGTAATACCAACCATGCCATTCAGAATGCTGTCTTACCTATGTCAACTGCCTTTCTGACATTTTTGTCGTTGATGTAACTATTTCGTAACAGTTATTCCCCTATTTTTTCATTTTCCTATAATTTACCGAATAATATGCACATTCGTTCAAAATGATAGTGTTGCAATGCACCACTCTTTTTCCTATGAAAGTATCGGCTCATACTCTCCTACGCTCTCTATCCCTCCATAGTTGTAGCACCCCTTGTAAAAATTTTCTTTATCAAGAATACGTTTTACAAGCATAACATTAAAGTCCGCTCCCTTCCTGCCCTTGTACCCTTCTGCTTTCATAAACTCCGATATATTTTTTAATGTCATATCGGGCATAAGCTGTTTTAACTGGAACACCCTTTGTACCGCTTTTGCCTCTGTTGCATTTACATACAATTTTTTGCCACCACGCAGACACTCATAACCAAATGGAGCGCCACCGCCTGCATAACCACCGCCCTTTGCTTTCTGCAATCGCCCACGTTTTAATTGCGTGTAGATAGAATAATTCGGTCTGTCGATTGCTCTGATATCCACATTGTTCTTTTTAAGTTCCCTATGTAACAAAACTTTCACCAAGTCTGACCGCCACAGACGATTTGTTGACAGTACAACAATATATTGAATTTTATTTTCTTTCAATGTAGCAAGCATATCAAGCAGACCGTCACGCTCAATACTCATTTCATCCTCGTTG
>OOCN01001782.1_pt1 | contig 12765 bp, 6 predicted proteins | sample 1671361 | NCBI WGS metagenome assembly OOCN01 (sample SAMN06348149, study PRJEB24527) | human gut metagenome | biome: human gut; feature: ankylosing spondylitis patient; material: feces | host: Homo sapiens | place: China | collected 2015-10
TCAGTCCCATTCCCCAGTTCAGGTTACCGTTGTATGTTCCGTCGTTGATAGAATACTGGATTTCCCAAATTGCTTCTTTGGTAGCATTATCATATTCCGGCAAGAAGTTTTCGGCAAAGTCTTCACACAAGCCTACGTTTCCACCTTCTTGATCAGTGATCTCGTTGATATAAACCAAGGCACGTTCCAGAATCTTCTTATCCACTTCGACTACCTGATGTCTTGCATCCTGCTTGTACGCCATGAACAATAAAGCTTTGGCAGCCATTGCACGTGCGGCATTCTTGTTGATACGACCTATCTCCTCTTGTTTTTCAGGCAACAGTCTGACAGCCTCTTCCAAATCGGCAACAATGTGTTCCCACAAATATGTATCATCAGTACCATTGGGGCGGTTCGAGATATTAGTCACATCTTCCACCGTTCTTCCGTTCTCTTCATCCACCCAAGGAATGTATCTCCACAGAGTCTTCATAAAGAAATAGGTAGCTCCGCGCAAGAATTTCACCTCACCGGTACGTACACCTTTCAACGGATAGTTTTCATCAGTAACTTTAGACAAGGCATAGAGTGCCAGGTTGTATCTGGATATCGCTACATATCCTTTGAACCAAGGTCCGTCATTGTTCCCTACATTGGCAGTTACAGAAGAGAAAACTTCCATATCGTGCCAGGCCGACTGGTCACTTACACCCGATCCGCCTTTGTAAGCATCATCCGATCGGATAGAACCATGCATCCACCATGCATGAGCTTCCGACCAAGGCAGATAAGGAATCAGCGAATAGCACGGAGTCACAAAATCATCAATATGTTCGGGCTTTCCTAATAATAAATCATCAGCCAGCACCCCTTTAGGGTTAATATTCAATTGGTCGGCACAGCTCGTCACCAATAAGGAAAGCAAAAGGGCTGATGACAGAAATAAACTATAAAAGGTTTTCATACTATTTCTATTTAAAAGGTTATATTAACTCCGACTGTAGCGGTAAATGGAATGACATAGCCAAAGTCACGGATTTCAGGATCGGGACCTGAGAAACGATTGCTATCCCACCATTTCTTGATAGTGAATACATTGTTAGCCGAAACATAGGCACGCAAGCGGCTGATCATGGCTTTCTTCACCATACTTTCCGGGAAAGTGTATCCCAGTTCTATCGTTCTCAACTTCAAGTACGAACCGTCTTTGAGGAAATACGTAGACGTACGCTTTTCATCATTGGTGTTACGAGTAGACAGAGCCGGAATGTTAGAGTCCGGATTCTGAGGAGACCAAGCATTAAATACACCTTTCAAGTGGTTGGTATTATTCACATTCTGAATGTTCCAGAAATCACTGTATTCAATCCATGAATCCCAAACATCTCCGCCATGCACACCCTGGAAGAAGAGAGCTAAGTCTACGTTCTTATACGAAGCCTGAAGATTCAAACCATAAGTAAAGTCCGGGTCACTGACACCAATCCATGTACGGTCGTAGTCCTGAGTGATACGTCCGTCTCCGTCAAGGTCTTTATAGCGAATGCGTCCCAAACCTTTTCCTGCCTGCTGCGGTGAATTGTCCACCTCTTCCTGTGTCTTGAAGATTCCGTCTGCCACGTATCCGTATATAGAGTTACGGGGACGTCCGATGATATCATCCAACATACCGTTTCCACCATATACACTTCTCACATTGTCCGGCAATTCAGTAATCTTATTCTTGAAAGTCGCGATGTTTCCCGTAATGCTATAATTAAATCCCGATGGAAGACTATTCCGGTATGTCAGCAAGATTTCAACTCCACGGTTTTCCATACTCGGACCATTCACATAAGTATCTCCACCTTCACCGAATGCACCGATATAAGGGGGCAAATAAAGCATATCGGTTGTCTTCTTATAAAAGTAATCGATTGTTCCGACCAGGCTCTGGTTGAAGAAACCAAAATCGATACCGTAGTTGGTCTGTGTTACAGTTTCCCATTTCAATGTCGAATTACCGGTGAGATATTTACGGAAACCAGACTGTAGAGAACCGCTTTCCTGTCCGTTCATAGCATAAGAAGTTCCGTTATAATCGGCTACATAACTACTTTGCAGGTATCCGCTAGGAATGGCCGAGTTACCATTACGTCCCCAACTGAATCTCAGCTTCAGGTCCGAAAGAAAATCTACATTCTCAAGGAACGGTTCATTCTTAATTCTCCATCCCAAAGAAAATGCCGGGAAGACTGCCCAACGGTTATCAGCACCGAACTTGGAAGAACCATCATAACGTAATGTTGCCGATGCCAGATATTTGGAAGCATACGAATAGTTGAACTTACCGAAGTATGACAACAGAGCATAAGCATCACCCGAACCGGTAGCCTCTGTAATCTTGTCACCGGTAGCCGAACTTAAAAAAGCATAGTCTCTGTCTTCCAGAGTCAAACCGTCTTTACGTGCATAGAATGCTTCACTTTCAGCTTTCGTAAATTCCATTCCGACTACAGCTCCTATCGAGTGTTTTCCGAATTGCCCGTTATAGTTGATCTGGTTAGTCCACTGGTATTCCAGGAAATGAGTCTGATCGTTGCGGACATAGTTGAACTTTTCATCACGGCCCGAACCGTCTGCTTCACTCCATTTTTTATCGACTGCACGATAATATGAACCACGATAATCTACACCGAATGATGTTCTCAGGTTCAAACCTTTGATAATCATCAAATCGGCATACGTATTACCAATTACCTTCAAGAACTTATTGACATTGTCTTTCCCCAGGATAAGGTCTTTCACCGGATTACGATAGTCATCCATACCCACATCGAGAGAAGCACCACCCCAACCACCGGTTTCGGTATATACAGGAATGATAGGGGGTTCATTTGCAGCAAGCTGTGTATGGTTGGCTTCACGATAATTCATATAGTTCAACTCCAGGTTTTCACCTACTTTCAAACGACCATTCAATAAGTCATACTCCGAGTTCAAACGAGCCGAATATTTTTTCCAGAAAGTTTCAATCTGAATACCTTCTGTGTTTTCATAACCCAGGTTGAAGAAAGTACGTGATTTATCAGTACCACTCGATACTGAAATCTGATGGTTCTGCGATACTCCGGTACGAGATATTTCATCGATCCAGTTAGTATCGGCTGAGCGCATAGTCTGAGCTGTATTCAGCCATTCCACCGGTTTCACGGAATTAAGTACCGGATAACCGTTGCTGTCATAACTCCAGTCATAATCGAAGAAACGGACGCTTTGCTTGATTTCGCCAAGTTTATCGTCGTTTGCATACGCTTGCCAGATGGCACGTCCATACTCATCGGTATTCAACAGGTCGGGTTTATTAACCCATTTAGAGAACTGTACACGACCTTCGTAACTAATCTTCGATTCACCCTTTTTACCCTTCTTTGTTTCGATGATAATCACACCACCGGCAGCTCTCGAACCATAAATACTGGCCGAAGCCGCATCTTTCAGCACCTGAATCGATTCAATATTCGCCGGGTTGATATCACGCAGGTTATAGTCTCCTGCCAATCCGTCAAGTACGATCAGCGGGTTAGGCTGCGCATTCAGTGACGTAAGTCCGCGAATCTGTATCGAAGCATTTCCCCCAGGGCTACCATCTGTAGTAATAAATACACCCGGCAATTTTCCCTGTAAAGACTTCAATGCATTAGTCGAAGGATTCTGAGCCAAATCCGAAGTGTTGGCCATAGCAACCGAACCGGTAAGATCAGCTTTACGCTGTGTCATATAACCGGTCTGGATCACTACTTCGCCCAACATCGTGGCATCATCGGCCATCACCACATCAATCTGACTCAATCCTTTCACTGCTTTCTCCTGTGTAGCCTTTCCGATAAACGAGAATACCAGAATATCTTTATCGGAATTCACATCGACCGAATACTGGCCATTCAAATTTGTAATTGTACCCTTCGAAGTACCTTTTACCGAAACGTTTACTCCAATTAACGGATCACCTGTTTCCTTTTCGGTCACCGTACCCGTAATGACTTTCGTCTGGCTGATATCCAGATTGCCCGCGTATGCCATCAATGTCCCCGAGGACAAGACAACCACCCAGACCAAAAGCCTTCTCAACACTTCTTGCAGCCAGTCACTTCCGGAGGCCACAAGGCAAGGTCTTTCATGTTTCATATTCACCAATTAGATTTAATTAAAAATTTAAATAATACTATCATATGTTTTTCAGTCTGCCGAAGCCTCAACAGCAGGCAGCAACTGCCGGCGGGCTTCTTCAATACCTGAAGTTCCAAATACCTGTGCCTCCGGATCGCCATACCAATAAATAGTAGTGGCATAATCGGCCTCACCTCGTTTCCATCCCAGCATTTCAATATCGAACTTAAAGCTCTTATTGAAAGGAATACCATCCAGATGGCGGGTGCGATAGAAAGCATTATAACCGTGAGAGCTTTCCAAATCGGCTCTCGGGGCTCCTCCAAATGGAGTATAGAAAGGCACTACCGGTGCCCATGAACTATTGTAGTAATCTTCTGTGCCTGTACCGAAATGTGATGGGAAAGTATCGTCGTCCACCCAAATCTTTTCATCACCTTCACCATACCACAACGGGGCATGATTATAAAGTGAAAGTAAATCGCCTTTGTAGACACCTCTACCTTTCAGGGTAGCAAAGTTCCATTCTACACATTGGTCGGCCTCTTCAGGTTTATCGTGGATATAGATACCATTTTCCTGTCTCCATGAAGCATAGAAATACAACGAACGATCTTTATTCCACTTTAATGGAGCTACATTCACCTCCATTGTAGCAGCAACCGACCGGGATGAGAGGTTAAGTACTTTCAGCACACCATCTTTTTGGTAAGGCATCAACCAACGACTGGAGATATTTCCTTTTCCATCGGATGTCAGATACCAGCTATCTACCTTGGGGGCACCCATACCACCTCCGGAGAAGTCACTCAACGGTACCCATACGGTCTGCTTTCCGTCAAACCCGGCACTGAACACCAATTCCCGCATCAACTGGGCATATTGTTCAGGATTATCGGTACGAATATTGAACTTCACTTCGTATACCGCATTTTCGCCTGCAGGCAGAGGGATGACCAATGAATCGGAAGGAAGAATACTCTTCTCCTCCCGGAGGATCTCACCTTTACGGCCGGCTACCGGCTGAAGAAGACGGTTGTCTACTTCGGCAATCTTCTGTGCCGCTCTCTCCACTACCTCCTTAGAAAAAGTCTCTACCTGTGTGCCTTCGGGATATTTACGGAAGTTGATGTGATAATACTTGGGAGTCGGATTCACCCCCGGCTCGTCTTCGAATGTCACTTTACATCCACGGGCATAAGGGATAGGCAGGAACAAGGTATTTCCTCCTTTGCCTTCGGGCGTATAGCTGGTGTGTGCCTGTAACATTCCCTTTCCCAATCCGGGTACATTGATCCGCATCAGGTCATAAGCCGGAATGATCCAGCCCGGTTGATCAGAACCATCAAAATAAAACCGCCACGTACCCCGCTTGTCAATGGTAGTAATCCAGATACGAGTGATCGCTCCAGGTCCGACTTCGTCGAACATCACTTTCTCAATGCGGCCTGCCACCGTATCTACCCGTTTGATTCCAAACCCGTCACTATTGGCAAACCAACCGGCAGAATCGGGTGATACTGATGCACGGTCGTAGCTACTTTCCTGACGACAGGTATAAGAGGGAACCGGATACAGCGCCTGTTCCTCCACCGATACCATTTCGTCCAACAACGTTTCCAGCGTTACCGGCTTATCCGACACCTGGGAACTACATCCCCACGAGCAGAACAAGAGTCCTGCACAGACGGACCACCATACATTTCTTTTACTTTGTTTCATACTTATATCCAATTTTGTGTTTATTATATTTTCGAGAAAGCATGTTCTTCTTTCACATTCTCCTCAGCCTCTTTATCCACTCCCAGCTCTTTTTCTATTGCCTCCAGTGACTTGCCCTTGGTCTCGGGCACCAAGCGCATCACGAACGGGATGGACAGGGCCGAAAACACGCCGAAAATCGCGAACGGGCCGCCCACATTGTTGCCGAACGCATCGAGCAGCACGAGGAAGAACTGGGAGACGATGAAGTTGCCCAGCCAGTTCGCCGCCGAGCCGAAGGAGGAGCCGATGCCGCGCACGCTCAGCGGGAAGATCTCGCCGATAAGCACCCAGGCGATCGGGCCCCACGAGACCGCAAAGCCGAGGATATAGAAAGCGATGAGAATCATCGTCGGCACGGCCAGCACGGCCACGTCGCCCACGAAGTTCATCACGGCGAGCACTGCGAGCGAAACGGTCATCACGATGGAACCGAAGATCAGCACGCCCTTGCGCGGGAAACGATCCATGATAAGCGTGGCCACGATGGTGCTCACGAAGTTCACCACGCCGATGCCCACCGACACCCAGATCGCGTCGCCTTCAGGGAAGCCGAAGCCCTTGATGAACACCTGCGGCAGGAAGTAGATCACCGAGTTGATGCCCACGAGCTGCTGGAACAGCATGATACCGATGGCGGCCACCAGCGCCGGACGAGCGATACGGAACAGTTCGCGCACACCACCCTTGGTGTCCTGTGCGGCCACGGCCTTGATCTCGTCCAGCTCAATCTGCACCTGGGTCTGATCCACGTCCTTGCGAATCAGCGTAAGCACTTTGAAGGCGTTGCGGGTGTCGCCCTTGTTCACCAGATAACGCGGGGATTCGGGCAGCAACAGGCCGCCGAGCAGCAACAAGGCGGCCGGCACCAGCGCCGAACCGAGCATCCAGCGCCAGTCGCGGATGCCGAAGAGGTTGTGGTTCAGGAATCCGAGGTTGGAGGCGTAGGCCAGCAGAATGCCGAAGGTGACCATGAGCTGGAACAGCGTGGACAGCGAGCCGCGACGCTCCTTCGGCGCCAGTTCGGCCAAGTACGCCGGGGTCAGGGCAGAAGCCGCGCCGACCGCGAGGCCCAGGATGATGCGGGCGCACACCATCATCGCGAATCCGGTGGAGGAGGCGCACAGGCCTGAGCCGAGCAGGAACAGCAGCGCGGAGACGATGAGCAGCTTCTTGCGGCCGAACCGGTCAGACAGTGCGCCGATCGACAGCGCGCCTGCGCACGAGCCGATCAGCACCGAGGAGGTGATGAAGCCGGTCTGGGAGACGCTCAGGCCGAAGTCCGATTCGATAAGCGGGGAGGCGCCGGAGATAATGCCGGTGTCGAAACCGAACAGCATGCCGCCGAGCGCGCCGAAGGTGAAGATGAATGCGCTGTTGAGCGGGAAGCGCGTGGAGAAGCCGCGTGATTCGGCGGCTTCGAGGTCCTCGATTGCGTTTGCTGCCGCGTTTGTGGCCGCGTCCGCCACCCCGGCCACGCCGGTTTCGATGGTTTCGATTGCGGTGGCCGCTGCACCGGTTGCGCCGGTCTCCTGTGCCGCGGATGCCGTCTGCTTCGATACGGGTGATGCCGTCGTCGTCATTGCCTTGTCCTTTCGCCGTTGACGGGCCGCGCCTGCCGCGTGGCCCCTCTGCCGCATGCAAGGTCAGGCTTCGATTGCCTGAAGTCGCCCGAAAACAAAAAAGACCTGGAACAACGTGGAATTCGCATATTACGATACGCAAATTCCACGTCACTCCAGGTCTTGCCTCATTTTGAGTAACAACCCTGCTACGCAACGTGTGTGAAAGATAGGATACGACTTTCTCGGTCGCGACACTCCGAATAGGCGGCAAAAAACGATGATTTTTGACAACGATTGCAGGATTCTGCATGGTGGAATGAAGTCGGAATGGGCGCTGCGGCAAATACGGAGAACGGGTGCGGCGGAACACCATAGCGGAACGCTATCGCGGAGCACCGTAGCGCATAGTTGCCGTTTCGCGATGCTTTGCCGGCATTGCCGTGCTTTTGGGGCACCCAGCGCCGATAATGGAACACAGTGGCATACGGCAGCAAGGAGGAACCGTGGCGAACGCATCGAACGCAACGCCTGCAGTGATTGCGGCGTGCATCGTTGATGCCGTCGGCGGCTCCGCGAACATCACCAACCTGACCCATTGCGCCACGCGACTGCACTTCGAACTGGACGACGCCGGCCAGGTCAGCCAGCACGGTCTCGAATCCATCCCCGGAGTCCTCGGCGCATTCCCGCGAACCGGCAATCGTTATCAGGTCATCATCGGCGGAGCGGTCGCCTCGGTGTACGAGCAGATCGTTCGGATGCAGGCAGCGCGATTGACTCCGGCAACGCAATTACCATCGGCGGCGTCGCGGCCAACGCAGTCCGCGCAATCCACTCAGTCAACGCAATCCACTCAGTCAACGCAATCCACTCAGCCTACGCAGCCTACGCAGTCCGCGCCGAACCTTTCCGACGACGTCGCACCATTGCGCGATACCGACACCGAGCAGAGTCACGGCCCAGCCAATACATCCCGTCACTTCATGCCTCGTACCGTCCGCGAGTGGGGCAGTGCCGCCCGCGCTTGGGCTGCCGCGTTTTTCGACTACCTGTCTGACTCGTTCCGCCCGATTCTGGGTGTACTGCTCGGTGCCTCGCTGGTCATCGCCATCGTCAACGTGATCGTTGCACTCGGCATCGTGCCTGACGGCGAGACCTCCGCCGGCTGGATACTACTCAAGGCGATTTGGGAGGGTGTGTTCACCGTTCTGCCGATTATGATCGCCTACAATGCGGCCAAGAAACTGGACGTCGACCCTTGGCTCGGCGGTGCGATTATGGCCGCGCTTATGACCCCGCAGCTTACTGGCGTGATGTCCGGAATGTCCGGGACGTCCGTATCCAGCGCCCTCTCCGGGGAGATTCAATGCTCGGCCACCGCCACATTCGGCACCGAAACCTGCACCGTGTCGGCGTTCGGCATACCGATTCAACTCAACGACTACAGTGGCAACATCTTCGTACCATTGCTCATGGCCGCCGTGCTCGCCGTGGTCTACCGCGGGCTGAAGCGCGTCATTCCCGACAGCGTACAGCTGGTGTTCGTGCCATTCCTCTCACTGGTCGTCGTTTTTGCGCTCACCATACTGGTCATCGGGCCTCTGGGAATATGGCTCGGCAGCGGGCTGGGAGCGGCCACAGCATGGCTTAACGCGCACGTGCCGTTCCTATTCGCGCTCATCATCCCGATGCTCTACCCGTTTCTCGTGCCGCTCGGTCTGCACTGGCCGTTGAACGCCCTGATACTGATGAACATTCAGACGCTCGGCTACGACTTCGTCCAAGGTCCGATGGGTGTATGGAACTTCGCCTGCTTCGGTGCCACCGCCGGCGTACTCGTGCTGGCCGTACGCGGCAAGGATTCGGCCATGCGGCAGACCGCGGTGGGGGCGTTGCTCGCGGGATTGCTGGGTGGCGTTTCGGAACTGAGCCTGTACGGCATCCATCTGCATCACCGCCGCGTCTACCGCTGGCTGCTCGCCGGCTGCGCGGCCGGCGGAGTGACCAGCGCGGTGTTCGGCTGGCTGTTCCCGTCCGTGCTGCCATCCGGCCAGATGGTCCGGGGCGTTACGACTACGGCATTCGCCTTCTCCTCGTTGCTGACGATTCCGGTGTTCGATCGGATGTGGGTGTACGCGCTGTCCATCGCCGTTGCGTTTGTAATGGCGATGGTGTTGACGGTGTTGTTCGGGTACCGCACGCCGTCGCGCGCCACGGAGGCGCAGATGGTCTCGGCGGGCGAGAACGTACGCTCGCAGGATGCGGTGAGAGGGATTGGCGCGACATCGTCGGATGCGGAGTCTGCGGAAGATTCCCCATCGCGGCCTGCCTCCGATCGGACTCCTGACTCCAACGCCATCCTGTCGCCGGTCGCCGGCCGGTTGATGAATCTGGAAGCGACTGGCGATCCGGTGTTCGCCTCCCGCGCGCTGGGGGAGGGTGTAGGCGTCGTGCCGGAGACGACCGGTGAGACAGCCGTGCTCGCACCGGTCAGTGGCATGCTGAAAACCGTGGCCCGAACCGGCCATGCCTTCGGCATTAAAACCGATGACGGCATCGAAGTGCTGGTTCATATCGGCATTGACACCGTCGATATGGATGGCGAGGGATTCGCTGTGGTCGTGGCTAAAGGCGAGCGGATCGCGGCGGGAGAGCCACTGGCCACCGTGGATTTCGGCAAAGTCGCGGCGGCCGGGCACAGCGTTGTGGTGGTGGTGACGGTGGTCAACGCCGCTGAACTGACCGTGGTCACGCCGTTGATCGGCGACGGTAGCGGCGACAACAACGGCGGTGACTGCAAAACCGTATCAGCCGGCAGCCCGATCATCGATGTGGAACAATGACGTTGCGAAAGGATGCCATGGAAATACTGCGAGTGTTCAACAACAACGTCGTGCTCGCCAAAGGCGGCGACGGCGGTGAGGTGATTCTCACCGGCCGTGGACTGGGGTTCCAGGCCAAGCCGGGGCAGACGGTCGACGAGTCGAAAGTCGTGCGCACCTTCGTGCCATCGGACGGGCGTGACCCGGACCATCTGGCGCAGATGCTGGCGGACATTCCGCCCGAAATCATCCGCGTGGTCGTCGAATCCATGCAGGAGACCGGACTGGGGGAGCGCGAGACCGGCAGCACCACGCTGGTCATGGCCCTGTCGGACCACGTGGCGAATGCGGTGGAGCGGGTGCGGCGCGGCATCGACATCACCTACCCGCTGCTCGGCGAGGTGAGCAACCTGTACCCGCAGGAATACGCGCAGGGGCGTGCGATGCTCGCATCGCTCAATGCGCGGCTCGACGTCACGCTGCCGGACGGCGAGGCCACCGCGCTTGCCATGCATCTGGTCAACGCCGGCTTCGCCACCGGCGACCTGTCCTATACGTACACGATGACGGGCGTGATCCAGCAACTGCTTGACATCATCGACCACAGCTACGGCATCACGTTGGACCGCAGTTCCGTGAATGTGGGCAGGTTCATCACCCATCTGCGTTACCTGTTCGTACGCATCCACCAGCACCAGCAACTGACGGATGAGCCGGCACCGGTGATGAAGGTGATTCGTGAGTCCTATCCCGCCGCGCTACGATGCGCGCGAACCATCGCCTCCCTGCTCGAACTGCGCCTCGACACGGATATCAGCGACGACGAAACCGCCTATCTGGCAATGCACGTCGCCCGAGTCACCGGCCACGCATCGTAGCGGATCAGCGAATCGGCTCGAGCGTGCCGGTCATTTCGGCGAAATCCGAGGTGGCGTTTGAGGCAGCGGCCTGTGCGGTCTTTTCCAGCGCGGAGGCGTCGGGTACGCGCACGATCAGCGCGCGATGATCCACTGAGAAACGAATATGTTTGGTCTCCGGTAGCATGTCGCCGTCCACCTGCGCTTTGGCCGGCTTTTCCAATGTGATTTCGGCACTGACGCCCTGAACCTGTTCGATGGTCGAGTTCGTGGACAGCGGGTTCTGTTCGGGCTTGCCGATGATCGTCTGGTGCACCACGTCGCCGAACAGGTTGGCCCAGCCGAGGATGCCGCCGGTGGTGTCGATGATTTCGAAGTCCAGCAGACCATCGTCATAGGATGCCGCCGGCATCAGCGAGAACATGGGAATCTGGCCGCAGTTGCCGGCCATCACCGTGCGGAAATCGAGATTCTTGATGGTGTGGGTCGAGCCGTCGGCGCTGGTGACTGTCAGCGTGCCGCGGAACTTCGGCGCGAACAGGTTCTTCACGCCGCCCACGAAGTAGGCGAGCCAGCTGATGTTCGCCTTGAGCTCGGGGTTGGTGTCGTCGATCATGGCCGCATCGAAGCCGATGCCGGCGATGATGAGGAAGGCGTGGCCGTGGTCGTCCTCCGGGTGGTCGAGCAGGGTGAGACGGCCCATGTCCACCAGGCGGGAGCCGTGGGAGGTGGCCACGGTCAGCGCGGCGTCGATATCGTCCACGGGAACGCCCATATTGCGGGCAAACAGGTTGCCGGTGCCGATGGGGATGATGCCCAGCGCATGGCCGGTGCCGGAGACGGCGCTCGCCACCGTGCGCACCGTGCCGTCGCCGCCGACCGCGATCACCACGTCGGCGCCGTCCTCCAGCGCCTCAAGCGCGCAGACCCTGCCGTCCTTGTCAAGCTGGGTGTCGTAGAAGCGGATGCGATTGAGCCCCTTGGCCTCGCAGAACCTCTGGATATGCAGCCTGCGGGCTTCGGCCTGCGGTTTGGACGGATTCACGATGAAGGCGTACTGCACCTCGTCGTCCCGGCGCTTCTCCAGCGTCTGAGCCAGCTTGCGGCGGCGCTGCGCGCGCAGAGCGATGACGATGACGGCGATGAGCACCACCACAATGGCGATTGCGGCGATGATCAGAAACACGGTGAGGGCAGGCTGAGGCATGGCTCCTATTGTTATCGGTGGGGAGGTCGTTTGCGGCCATGGTGCGCCGTACGTGAACATTTCCTGCACGCAACAGCCCCGTGGGGCGTGATTATGGTTCAATCGCGTCTCATCTGACGAAATTGGCCGGGTGGACCCGTCCGCGGACTTTCCCGGGCTTCCCTGTGATTTCCGCGTGACTCCCGCGCATTCGGCCATTGTCGGTGTCTGCTTACGCGGCTAGTCTGGTGCCCATGCTTGATATTCAATTCATCCGTGAACACACCGATATCGTCAAGGAATCCCAGCGCAAGCGCGGCGAGTCCGTGGAGCTCGTCGACGAAGTGCTCTCCTCCGACACCGCACGTCGTGAGGCGCTGAAGGCCTTCGAAGAGGCTCGCGCCCAGCAGAAGGAAATCGGCAAGAAGGTCGCCTCCGCCCCG
>OOCN01001783.1_pt1 | contig 12761 bp, 6 predicted proteins | sample 1671361 | NCBI WGS metagenome assembly OOCN01 (sample SAMN06348149, study PRJEB24527) | human gut metagenome | biome: human gut; feature: ankylosing spondylitis patient; material: feces | host: Homo sapiens | place: China | collected 2015-10
GGAACTTCACATCATCCGCACAGTTATCCAACGCCCATTTCACACAATATTTGATAAACTCTTCTGCCAGGTCCATATTATCAGCAATGTCGTTGAACGCAACTTCCGGCTCAATCATCCAGAACTCTGCCAAATGGCGGGGAGTATTGGAGTTTTCGGCACGGAAAGTAGGACCGAATGTGTAGATAGCGCCCAAAGCAGTGGCAGCCAATTCACCTTCCAACTGACCGGATACTGTCAAACTTGCCTGCTTGCCGAAGAAGTCGTCATCATAAGAGATAGAACCTCTTTCGTCTTTCTTCAAGTCATACAGATTCATGGTAGTTACCTGAAACATCTGTCCGGCACCTTCACAGTCGGAACCTGTGATAATCGGTGTATGGAAATAGAAAAATCCCTTTTCATGGAAAAACTTGTGAATAGCAATCGCCATGTTGTGACGAATGCGGAACACTGCACCAAAGGTATTGGTACGCGGACGCAAGTGAGCGATCTCGCGCAAGAATTCCATGGAGTGACCTTTTTTCTGCAATGGATATGTATTGTCGCAAGTACCCAGCACTTCGATTTCTTTAGCCTGCACTTCCACCTTCTGACCGGAACCCACAGATTCCACCATTACTCCGTTCACGCTAATACAAGCCCCGGTAGTAATCAGTTTCAGCATCTCTTCATCGAAATTAGCCAGATCTACTACGATCTGCACATTATTTATTGTAGAACCGTCATTCAGTGCGATAAAGTTAACTTGTTTGCTACCTCTGCGGGTGCGAACCCATCCTTTCACATTGACCATAGCGCCAATATCTTCGCGCTTCAACAGATCAACAATTTTTGTTCTACCAATCTTTTCCATAAAACTTTTTTAATACAATATTATATATTACTCAAACGACCCCATGCGGAGGTAGTTTACTTCTGCTTCCGACAGGTAACGCCAGTCTCCGCGGCGCAGACCTTTTTTGGTCAGTCCGGCAAAGAATACACGGTCGAGTTTTACTACTTTATATCCCAGTGATTCGAAAATACGGCGAACGATACGGTTCTTTCCGGAGTGAATTTCGATACCTACCTGGTCTTTCTTGAAATCATCTGTGTAGCTGATAGCATCTGCATGGATTTCACCGTCTTCCAACTGTACGCCGGCTGCAATCTGATCCATATCTGCTTTTGTCAGGTTCTTGTCCAGATGAACATGATATATTTTCTTTTTCAAGAATTTCGGGTGTGTCAGCTTGGAAGCCAGATCACCGTCATTTGTCAACAGAAGTACACCAGTCGTGTTGCGGTCAAGACGTCCTACCGGATAAATACGTTCGTTGCAAGCGCCTTTTACCAGATCCATTACCGTACGGCGTTCCTGCGGATCATCCGATGTAGTAACCGTATCTTTCGGCTTATTCAACAGTACGTACACCTTACGTTCGATGCTAACCGGTTCATCGTGGAACTTCACCACATCCGAGCGTTTGATCTTTGTACCCAATTCAGTTACTACTTCACCGTTTACAGAAACCACACCTGCTGTGATAAACTCATCAGCTTCGCGACGTGAGCAAACACCGGCATTAGCCAGGAACTTGTTCAGACGAATCGGTTCGTTCGGATCAACAAACTGTTCCTTGTACTCAATCTGCTTCTTGATGCTATACTTAGCATTCGGATCGTAATCACTGGTACGCGGACGCGGACGATAGCCACCCTGCGAACGATCATTGTTAAATCTCGGACGATAGCCGCCACCACCGTTGTTATTACGATAGCCACCACCTTCACCACTGTTGAAGCGGGGACGATATGGACGGTCACCGCCATCACGGTTGTAAGGACGCTGAGGACGGTCGCCACCTTCACCACTGTTGAAACGGGGACGGTACGGACGGTCGCCATAAGAGCGTTGCTCGCCACCTTCACGATTGTAAGGACGCTGCGGACGATCGCCACCTTCGCCGTTCGGATTGAATCTCGGACGATACGGACGGTCTCCACCTTCACGGTTGTAAGAAGGGCGTTGAGGACGATCATAAGAACGTTGTTCACCACCTTCGCGGTTGTAAGGACGTTGCGGACGTTCGCCTCCTTCATTGTTGCTATTGAAGCGAGGACGATACGGACGGTCTCCACCTTCACGATTGTAAGAAGGACGTTGGGGGCGATCATAAGAACGTTCACCATAAGAACGCTGTGGGCGCTCTCCACCTTCACTATTCGGATTAAATCGCGGGCGATACGGACGATCCCCACCTTCACGGTTGTAAGAAGGACGATACGGACGTTCTCCACCTTCTCTGTTGTAAGACCTGTTACCATCACGGCCGGCACCTGTATTCTCTTCATTGAAAGAATTTTCGCGCCATTCTTCGTTTTCTGTGCTCATTTTTTTATTCGAATAAAATTAGACTTTGGCCTCACGGCCTATTTAAAAAACACGTTTATTGTATAAGTAAACAATTAAAGTCCCGTATATGTATGCGGAGTAATTGCTCTTAACTCTTTTTTAATATCTTCGCTTACGTTCAAGCCTTCGATAAACTCTTTAATAGAACTTTCTGTAATAGCCTGGTTGGTCCGGGTCAAAGCTTTCAATGCTTCATACGGATGCGGGTAAGCCTCGCGGCGTAAAATCGTCTGGATTGCCTCAGCCACTACGCTCCAGCAGTTGTCCAGATCACGGTAAATAGCCGGTTCGTTCAGCAACAGTTTGCGAAGTCCTTTCAGTGAACTCTGAATAGCAATCACGATATGACCGAAAGGCACGCCTACATTACGGAGCACCGTAGAGTCTGTCAGGTCACGCTGCAAACGGGAAACAGGCAGTTTCACAGCCAGGTGTTCCAGAATAGAAGTTGCGATACCCAAATTACCTTCCGCATTTTCAAAGTCGATCGGATTCACTTTATGCGGCATCGCGCTTGATCCTACCTCACCGGCTTTGATCTTCTGCTTGAAGTATTCCATAGAAATATATTGCCAGAAGTCACGGTTCATATCCACCATTATGGTGTTGATACGTTTCATCGCGTCAAAGACAGCAGACAAGTTATCGTAGTTCGAAATCTGAGTGGTATATTCTTCGCGTTCCAGTCCCAGTTTCTCTGCAACAAACCGATTACCGAATTGTTTCCAGTCATATTGAGGATATGCTACATGATGAGCATTGTAATTTCCGGTAGCGCCACCGAATTTTGCAGTGATCGGACATGCTTTCAGCATAGCCAGCTGACGTTCCAGGCGGTAAACGAATACCATCACTTCCTTACCCAGACGAGTCGGAGAAGCCGGTTGCCCATGAGTTTTGGCAAGCATCGGGATTTCAGCCCATTCTGTTGCATACGTTTTCAGTTGTGCAATCAGTTCTTCGATCAGCGGATAATAGACTTTATCCAAAGCTTCCTTGATAGAAAGAGGCACAGACGTATTATTAATGTCTTGAGAAGTCAATCCGAAGTGAATGAATTCTTTATAGTCATCCATTCCACCCAGCTTATCGAATTCTTCTTTCAGGAAATATTCTACGGCTTTCACATCGTGGTTAGTTACACTTTCGATATCTTTAATGCGTTGTGCGTCTGCTTCGGAGAAGTTACGGTAGATATTCCGTAAAGTTTCAAACACGCTGCTATCGATTCCTTTCAACTGCGGCAAAGGAAGTTCGCACAAGGTGATAAAGTATTCCACCTCTACCTGTACACGGTATTTAATCAGTGCAAATTCAGAGAAATAAGCTGCCAAAGCTTTAGTTTTGCCTCTATATCGACCATCAATCGGGGATATGGCCGTTAATACATCAAGTTCCATACGTTTTCTTAGATAATTATCAGACTGCAAAATTAACTCTTTTTCCTGAGTTATAAGGCAAAAGGATAAAGAAAGTTTGTATAAAAGCGGTAAGAAATAAAAAAAGTCTCACGAATTTCTTCGTAAGACTTCTATTTCGTGGGCGCTGAGGGATTCGAACCCCCGACCCTCTGGGTGTAAACCAGATGCTCTGAACCAGCTGAGCTAAGCGCCCGTACACTTCCGTTTCAAAAGCGATGCAAAGGTACGGCTTTTTTTGAAACCTCCAAACATTTTGCATATTATTTTTCAAGAAACTTTTTATCAAAAATAAAAACCAACTGATTATCAGCAAATAATGAAAAAAGTTTTTTTCATGCAACTTTCCCTTCTCCAAGCCTGTCCACTAAACAGAACAAGATAAAGCCAACAATGTGGGAACACTCAAATCCGGGAAATAAGATTCCCGGTCAAGCCTGCTTACGGATAAGGCGCGCCGGATTCCCGACTGCAACACTGTCGTCGGGAATATCTTTCGTCACGACGCTTCCCGCTCCTATCACACAACGGTTGCCAATCGTCACACCGGGACAAATGACAGCACCGCCGCCAATCCAGCAATCCTCGCCGATCGTAACCGGATAAGCATACTCTTTCGAACCGCGACGCTCCAGATAATTCATCGGATGATGCGGTGTATAAATCTGTACGCAAGGACCGACTAGCGTATGGGCACCGATTGTGATATACCCTCCGTCCAGAAAAGTACAGTTGGCATTGACAAACACGTGTTCGCCCAACTTTATCCCGTCTCCGTGATCGCAATGGAAAGGAGGACAGATCACCGAAGTTTCAGGAATACCCGGCACCAGTTCTTCCAACAATTCTCTGTACCCGTCATCGTACGTGCTCAACCCGCGCATGATCGCCAGCAACTTCTTGGCATGCTCAAAACGCACCTGCAACTCCGGCGCGGACATATCAGCCAACTGGCTGCTACGCATCTTCTCTACTTCTGTCATATTCCTTATTCTCCCATCCCATTAATAAATACCAATTTCCTTTCATCCGAAAGCGATTCGTCAAACTCGAACCCTTCCCACGAGAATCCTTTCAGTTCCTCCGGATTTCCGATCTTATTTTTCAATATGAAACGTGTCATCTCGCCACGGGACATCTTGGTATACACCACTATCGTAGCCAGCTTTCCATTCTTCCAGACATGAAATTCGGGAGTGACCACACGGACTTCGCTCTCCACCCGCTTCCAGTCAAACAGGCTTTTCATCTCGTCACTGGCAAGATTACACAAGATTCCTCCTGCCGATCGGATGTCCTCTATGAACGTATCCGTCAGACGCGACCGCCAATAAGAAAACAAAGTCTGATTCCCCAATTCCGGCAATACGACATCTCCTTCCAGCCGATAAGCACGAATCACGTCCAAAGGACGCAACAGACCGTAACAGAAAGAAGTCAGCCGCAAATGTTCCTGCGCATACCCGAAATCTTCTGCAGAGAAGTCCTTCGGATTCAGCCGTTTGAATACAATGCCGGTATACGCCAGCAAAGCAGGCAATTCCGGAGTGGTTTCCGCATGAAAAGCCTGATAACGTTTATAATTCTCCACAGCAATCTTTGCGTTTACACGCAGCAGACGTTCTAATTCGTCTACAGAAAACTGGGACATCTGCAACGCTATTTCCGCCGCTTCCTTCTGAAAACGGGGACTCGTAGTCAAAGGGACTTTCACCTTCGACACCGCACTCATCGTCTTGGCACAAGATAGAAGTACTAACATTCTGAATCGGGTTTAATCATTTTGAAAAACACAAAAATAAAAAATAAATAGCTTCACTTGTTGACAGATATCCAAATTATGCCTACTTTCAGCCAATAATTAACTATAATCATTTATTAATTAACAAAAACACAAAAATCCCCCTTATGAGAAACAAGTTTGTATCTTTGAAAGTTCTGGCCTTATTGGTCATCTTTTGTCTGACGGGTAGCTTAACCCGTGCCGCTGTCAACCCGAAACCGTTTGTTGTCCCCGAACTCAAACAATGGACGGGAAAAGACGGTAACTTCACCCCGGGAAAAGACGCCCGGATCGTCTGCACTTCCCAAAATCCCGAATTACTGAGAATAGCCCGGATGTTTGCCGACGATTATCAACAGATGTTCGGGCAGACATTAAGCGTAGCACAAGGCAAAGCCACGCCCGGCGATTTCGTCCTATCCTTGTCGGCAGACAAGAAGCTCGGTGAGGAAGGTTACGCCATCAAGATAACCGACCGTGTAGCCATCTCCGCTCCCACCCCGACCGGTCTTTACTGGAGCACACGCACACTCCTGCAACTGGCGGAACAAAATCAGGAACGCTCACTCCCGCAAGGAACGATTCGTGATTATCCCGATTATCCGCTTCGCGGTTTCATGATAGACTGTGGCCGTAAGTTCATTCCGATGGCTTATCTGCAGGACTTGGTGAAAATCATGGCTTACTACAAAATGAACACCCTGCAAGTCCATCTGAACGATAATGGATTCAAGCAATACTTCGAGCACAACTGGGACAAGACTTACGCTGCCTTCCGGCTGGAATCGGAGACTTATCCGGGATTGACAGCCCGTGACGGCTCGTACTCCAAGAAAGAATTCATCGATTTCCAGAAACAGGCGGCATCCAACTTCGTGGAAATCATTCCGGAAATTGACGTTCCCGCCCACTCACTGGCTCTCACCCATTACAAACCGGAAATCGGAAGCAAGGAGTACGGCATGGATCATCTCGACTTGTTCAAGCCGGAAACTTACGAATTCGTAGATGCTCTGTTCAAAGAATATCTGGAAGGCGACAATCCGGTATTCGTAGGCAAGCGTGTACATATCGGTACAGACGAATACTCGAACGCGAAGAAAGACGTGGTAGAAAAATTCCGTGCTTTCACCGACCATTACATCCGTTTTGTGGAAGGTTTCGGCAAGCAAGCAGTCGTATGGGGCGCGCTCAGCCATGCCAAAGGCGATACGCCCGTCAAATCAGAAAATGTCGTCATGAATGCTTGGTACAACGGATACGCCGATCCGGCAACTATGATCAAAGACGGATATCAACTGATCAGTATTCCGGACGGACTGGTATATATCGTTCCGAAAGCCGGCTACTATTATGATTACCTCAACGAACCATACTTATATAAGGAGTGGACACCCGCCCATATCGGCAAAGCTGTATTCGACGAAAAACATCCTTCCATTCTTGGCGGTATGTTTGCCATCTGGAACGACCATGTCGGCAACGGTATCTCGGTGAAAGACATCCATCACCGTATATTCTCGCCCCTGCAAACACTCTCTGTAAAGATGTGGACAGGCGCTCAAACAGGCATTCCTTATGAAACATTCAATGAAAAACGTGCCCTCCTCAGCGAAGCGCCCGGAGTCAACCAACTGGCAAGAATCGGCAAAAAGCCGGAATTGGTATACGAACGTTCCACAGTCGCTCCCGGCAGCACTTCCGATTATCCGGAAATTGGCTATAATTACACTGTCAGTTTCGACATTACCGGAGCAAAAGAAAGTGAAGGAACCGAATTGTTCCGTTCGCCTAACGCCGTATTCTATCTGTCAGACCCTATTCGGGGGATGATGGGATTTGCACGCGACGGCTATCTGAATACCTTCCCCTACAAAGTGAATCCGGGAGAAAAAGCAACAATTCAGATAGAAGGAGACAATTGCAGTACAACGCTGAGAGTCAACGGTAAAGTGGTTGATGAAATGAATACGCAGAAACTTTACTTTAATGCGGGAAAAGATTCAATGAACTATGTACGTACACTAGTTTTCCCGCTGGAGAAAGCAGGAAACTTTAATAGTAAGGTACAGAATCTGAAAGTATACAATTATTGCGTAAGCAAACCATAAGATTTAGATACGGATTACACAGATTTCACATTTTTTTAGCGGTACAATCTACCAAAAACCGTATCAATCTGTGTAATCCGCTTCTGGAAGAAGCACAATCATTCATTTCATTTACGTACGGATTTGAGCAAAATGATAGTAATAGTATCTTAAAATGGGGGTGCCCCCAATGGAGATACTACTGTTTCATTCATTTTTGAACCGTTACGAATCAATTCAAACCTGTATAACCAAAAGCTACACAAACGTTTCTTCCCTAAGCAATAAAACGCTTTTTTATTGTCACTTATCACTTTTCGAAGTTAACTAACTGATTATAAACATATCATCGGTGATAATAAGCGGTGATAATACGGTGACAATAGCTGCATCCATACATTTTATTGTCACTTCCCTCCCAATCTCACTGTTCATCTCACCTACTGCTATCTCCCCATCAAGCCTACTTCATCCGAGTCCTGATCCTACGCAACAAATACCGTATACTACCGGTATCTTTCTCTTATAGTGCCTTTATTGTTCCATTAAGACACCGATCTCTTTAGTTGTTCACGGCCGTGGCAAGTATTGTTCACGGTCGTGACAAGAGTTGATCACAGCCATGAGCAGACCTGTTCACGGCCGTGAAGAGCTAAAGAGAACGGCACTCTATTCCTACTTTCCTTATAGGAAAAAGCAAGTATATAAGGAGCTGAAGAGAACATTAGCACTATCTTACGACTCATTACACCGCAGACAACAAACAAAAAGAAGAGTCATATCTACAAAAGAAGAGACTCCCTCTTTGGTATGCCAAAGAGAGAGTCTCCTCAATATATATACAGCTAAAGCAGTTTATTTATATTCCTGCCAGCTCTTAATCTGAATATCACTCAGTTTCAGTTCACAGAATGCTTCGATGAAAGCACTTGCCAGACGGGCATTGGTAATCAACGGAATGTTATGGTCGATAGCACCACGACGGATACGGTAACCATTCGTCAACTCACGTTTGCTGTGGTTCTTCGGAATGTTGACGATCAAGTCGAACTTATGGTCAGCGATCATCTTCATCACGTTGTTTTCAGCACCCGGTTTTTCATCCGGCCAGTAAACCGGAGTAGTTTCTACACCGTGAGCGTTCAGGAATGCAGCCGTTCCGGCAGTAGCATAAATCTGATATCCCTTGGCAAACAACATACGGCTCGCATCCAGCAAATCTACTTTAGACTTCATAGCACCGGAAGAGAACATCACCGCCTTTTCCGGAATCTTGAATCCTGTAGCGATCATTGCGTTCAGCAATGCTTCAGAGAAATCGTCGCCGATACAACCTACTTCACCGGTAGAAGACATATCCACGCCCAAAACAGGGTCAGCCTTGTGAAGACGGGAGAAAGAGAACTGAGAAGCTTTCACACCGATCCAATCGATGTCGAACGCAGTCTTGTCCGGCTGGCTGTACGGAGCATCCAGCATGATGCGGGTAGCTGTTTCGATAAAGTTGCGTTTCAGCACCTTAGATACGAACGGGAAGCTACGGGAAGCACGCAGGTTACATTCAATTACCTTCACCTCGTTGTTGCGGGCAAGGAACTGGATGTTGAACGGACCGGAGATATTCAGTTCTTTAGCAATCTGACGGCTGATCTTCTTGATGCGGCGGGCAGTTGCAAAGTAAATCTTCTGTGCTGGGAATACCAGTGTAGCGTCACCGGAGTGTACACCGGCAAATTCTACGTGCTCGGAAATAGCGTATTCAACCACTTCACCGTTCTGAGCTACCGCGTCGAACTCAATTTCCTTTGTATTTTCGAGGAACTGAGAAACAACTACCGGATATTCTTTAGATACTTCGGCAGCCATCTTCAGGAAGTTTTCCAGTTCTTCGTCATCGTAGCAAACGTTCATAGCCGCACCCGAGAGTACGTAAGAAGGACGAACCAATACCGGATAACCTACTTTTTCTACAAATCCCTTCACTTCTTCAAGGCTGGTCAGTTCCATCCAAGCCGGCTGGTCGATGCCAAGCTGGTCGAGCATTGCCGAGAACTTGTTACGGTTTTCGGCACGGTCGATGGAAACCGGAGAAGTACCCAGTACAGGAACTGACTGGCGATACAACTTCATAGCCAGGTTGTTCGGAATCTGTCCGCCTACGGATACGATCACACCGCGCGGTTGTTCAAGGTCGATCACGTCAAGTACACGTTCGAAAGAGAGTTCGTCGAAGTACAGACGGTCGCACATATCGTAGTCAGTAGAAACCGTTTCGGGGTTGTAGTTGATCATGATAGACTTGTAACCCAGTTTGCGGGCAGTCTGAACTGCGTTCACCGAGCACCAGTCAAATTCAACCGAGCTACCGATACGGTAAGCGCCCGAACCCAGTACGACTACTGATTTCTCATTCTTATAATAGTTTACATCGTAACCTTCTACTGCATAAGTCATATACAGGTAGTTAGTCAGTTCCGGATGTTCGGAAGCAACAGTATTGATACGTTTTACTGCCGGAAGGATGCCCAGGGCTTTACGGTGAGCGCGTACTGCCAGATTTTCCTTTTCCATGTTGCCGGTCGGGTTCAGTACGAAGCGGGCAATCTGGAAGTCAGAGAAACCAAGGATTTTAGCTTCGCGCATCACGTCAGCCGGAATATCTTCCACCTTATTATATGTAGACAGTTTCGCCTTGTAGTCAACAATGTTCTTCAGCTTGCCGAGGAACCAAGGATCGATCTTAGTCAGTTCGTGGATGCGGTCGATGGAATATCCCTCTTCCATAGCTTGTGCGATGGAGAAGATACGCAAGTCTGTCGGACGTGAAAGTTCTTTGTCAAGGTCGTCGAAGTGTACATCATCATTACCGACAAAACCGTGCATGCCTTGTCCGATCATACGAAGACCTTTCTGGATGATTTCTTCGAAAGAGCGGCCGATAGACATGATTTCACCTACCGACTTCATGCTTGAACCGATTTCGCGGGATACACCGGCGAATTTCGTCAAGTCCCAACGAGGGATTTTACAGATATAGTAGTCCAGTTGCGGAGCAAGGTATGCAGAGTTCGGAGTGCCCATTTCACCGATCTGGTCGAGTGAGTAACCCAATGCGATCTTGGCGGCAACGAATGCCAGCGGATAACCGGTAGCCTTGGATGCCAGCGCGGAAGAACGGCTCAGACGAGCATTTACTTCGATCACACGGTAGTCGTCCGTATCTGAGTTGAACGCATACTGGATGTTACATTCACCTACGATGCCGAGGTGACGGATACATTTCGTAGACAGTTCCTGCAACAGTTTCAGTTCTTTGTCGTCCAATGAGCAGGTCGGAGCTACTACGATAGATTCACCGGTGTGGATACCCAGCGGGTCGAAGTTTTCCATGCTGGCTACAGTGAAGCAGTGGTCGTTCGCGTCGCGGATCACTTCGAACTCGATTTCTTTCCAGCCTTTCAGAGATTCTTCTACCAGGATCTGCTTGGAGAAGGCGAAAGAGCTTTCGGCCAGTTTCAGGAATTCTTCTTCGTTAGCGCAGATACCGCTACCCAGACCTCCCAACGCGTAAGCCGAACGTACCATCACCGGATAACCGATCTTGCGGGCAGCAGCGATGGCATCCTCCATGCCTTCTACCGCCTGACTTACCGGAGTCTTCATATTGATTTCATCCAGTTTCTTCACGAACAGGTCACGGTCTTCCGTGTACATGATAGCTTCTACCGATGTACCGAGTACTTTCACTCCATATTTATCAAGAATACCTTGTGTGTACAGTTCGGCGCCGCAGTTCAATGCAGTCTGTCCGCCAAATGCCAGCAGGATGCCGTCGGGACGTTCTTTCTTGATAATCTCTTCTACGAAATAAGTAGTTACGGGAAGGAAATACACTTTATCGGCAATTCCTTCAGAAGTCTGAATGGTTGCGATGTTCGGGTTTACCAATACTGAGCTGATACCTTCTTCTTTCAAAGCTTTCAGTGCTTGTGAGCCTGAGTAGTCAAATTCTCCGGCTTGTCCGATTTTGAGTGCTCCAGAACCCAAAACGAGAACTTTCTTGATTTCCTTTTCCATTTCTTTTGTTGTTATAGTAAGTTGTTATTTCTAAGTTTTGCCAATAAAAAAAATGCGTTACCCTCGTAAAAGGATTAACGCATTACCAAAGAACTAAAATATCGTTTTTGGAGAAAAAAGAAGAAGGTTGTTGATTCCGGGTGGAAAACATCCGAATGTAGATAATACTTACTTCTTATTTCTTGTTGATTCATTGTCGATTTCAAAATTTGTGCAAAGTAACGACATATTTCTAAAACTACAAAGAATTTGAAGAAGAATATTCTCTTTTATTTGCTTTGTTACTGTGAAAACAGGCGCCGTCCCCCTGCCATCTGATACCAAAAGCCAGCAATAGTAAGCATTAGTAACGAAGTAGCTCCATTTTGACGCATCTTTCATTTTTTATCCTTATCTTTGTCGCTAAATCTATTATAATAAGGTAACAACAATGGGAAAAGAAAAAATCATACTCACCGGTGACCGCCCTACCGGGAGACTTCATATCGGACACTATGTAGGTTCATTGAAGCGCAGAGTTGACCTGCAGGATGCAGGTGATTATAGTAAGATGTTTATCTTTATTGCCGATTCACAAGCGTTGACGGACAATATAGATAATCCGGAGAAGGTACGTCAAAATGTAATTGAGGTTGCTCTTGACTATCTGGCATGTGGAATAGACCCGTCCAAGGCTACCATCTTCATCCAGTCACAGATTCCGGAACTTTGCGAACTCAGTTTCTACTATATGGACCTCGTAAGCGTATCCCGTTTACAACGTAACCCGACTGTGAAATCAGAAATACAGATGCGTAACTTTGAGGCAAGCATCCCTGTAGGATTCTTCACTTATCCTATCAGTCAGGCTGCGGACATTACTGCCTTCCGGGCAACCACCGTCCCCGTCGGTGAAGACCAGGAACCGATGCTCGAACAGGCTCGTGAAATCGTCCGCCGTTTCAACTATATCTATGGCGAAACGCTGGTAGAACCGGAAATCCTGTTACCGGACA
>OOCN01001784.1_pt1 | contig 12753 bp, 8 predicted proteins | sample 1671361 | NCBI WGS metagenome assembly OOCN01 (sample SAMN06348149, study PRJEB24527) | human gut metagenome | biome: human gut; feature: ankylosing spondylitis patient; material: feces | host: Homo sapiens | place: China | collected 2015-10
GATTGGAACGGATCATGTCACGCTGGAAGAAATCTCTTAAGCTGCTGACATTCTCTCTGTCTGCCACGCTTCTGGTGTACTTCTGCCGCAACTCGGCGACCTCGTTCTTCACGCTCTCCAAATACTGATTGGGAGATTTCTGTGCGGAAGTGCGGAAGCTCTCCAGCTTGCCCTCAATGTTGGACTTCAGGTCCTCCACTCTGGTGGTAATACTTGCAGTAAAGTCTTCCTTCTTCTGTGCCAGGCTATCACTGAAGCCTTCCCTGCGGTTCTCCAGATCTTCACTGGTCACAGCAATAATGACATCCAGCCGTTTCTGGATCCGCAGCATATCTTCTTTTGCCTTCTCCATCTTCTCCAGTACATCCCGCAGATCCAGGGCTGCTTTGAAGGATAATGCGAAATCCGCACCGATCAGCGCCGTCAACACCAGTGTCACAGGAGTGAGGATGCTGTCCGGAATGGACAATACCAGATGTTCAATGGGCTTATGGATAAACTCTGTCATCAGGATCGTCAGACCACCCCATGCCAGCGAGGACCCCAGGCAGATATGTCCCTGGAAATTGAACTTATTCTTGGAATAGTCCCAGTATCTGACTTTAAATAATGCCTCCATAGTCACGCCTGTGACATACTCCAGCACCGTGGCCCCAATACATCCGGCGATGTAGACCATCACCAGATTATCCTGGAACGGCATGGACACCACTAACATCATGATGGCGCCGCTGCCGTACAGCGGCAGGAACGGTCCGCGGCAGAAACCACGGTTGACCAGCTTCCTGCTTTTCAGGGATACATAGGTGGATTCAAAACACCAGCCGAAAAAGCAATAAAAATAAAAGAAAAATAGCCATTGGATCGCAGTATAATGATACACTGTTTAACCTCCTTCACGTCTTCGTTTTTTCCTTACGAGCAAGGTAACTGTCATCTCATGACCGAACCGCTACGGATATACCTCTGCCTCTATGGCAAGCTTCCCCTTCCTCGTGGCATGGGGTTCTCCACTTATGCGGAATTTACCGTAGCCTCTGGCATTTACCACATCCCCCGCCTCCAGGGGCTTGGAATTATTTTCACACAGCCTGCCGTTCACATATACCTTTCCCGCCCGGAACAACTCCAGGCAGTCGCTTCTGGATTTATTATATACCTTGGAAATGACAGCATCAACACGTGGACTTGCCACCTGAATGACCTGACGCACCGGTTCTTCCCGCGGTACTTCTGCCGCCGCATCCACCACCTCACACTTCACGTGGGTGTGGCGGATCTGCTCCAGATTGTCACAGACGAATTCCGCGATGGTATCCAGACAGAATAAAAATGCTTCGCCCTCTCCCGGCAGGATATCACCGATGGTGCTCCGTTCAATACCCAGGTTCATCAGTGCCCCCAGATAATCCCTGTGGGACAGCTTGTCTGCAAATTTTGCCGACAGAGGACGGATCCGGATACAGCAGATGGGAAAAGGCTGTTCATAGCCCAGCTCCGCCTCACTGCCGAAGCGAAGGAGCTTCCGCTCTGCCTCTTCCCTGCCGCCGTATAAGGTGATCCCTGCGAACTTCACTTCCCGTTCCACCTGCCACAGGGCATCCTGCTCCGCCAGTCCTAAGAATCCGGTAAATGTGTACTGGTTCTGGTTGTAGGATTTGTCTGCCAGTTCACGGATCCGGTTTTTCAGCTGTTGTATTTCTTTTTCATTTTCCACGGACATTCCCGTACATCCTTCCTGCTGTTCTCACTTTGCTTTTGCAAATATTACACTGTACACATTATCCCAGTGCCACATCCAACATCATCATCAACGCAAAACCAATCGCAAAGGCAATGGTTCCCAGGTTGGAATGCTCTCCCTCACTGGCTTCCGGAATCAGTTCCTCCACGACCACATAGATCATGGCTCCGGCTGCAAAAGCCAGCATATAGGGTAAAATAGGTGTCACAATGCTTGCCAGTGCAATGGCCAGGATTGCTCCCACCGGTTCCACTGCTCCCGACAATACGCCTAAGGCAAAGGACTTTCCTCTCTTATTTCCTTCACTCCGAAGAGGCAGGGAAATAATGGCTCCCTCCGGGAAATTCTGAATGGCGATACCGATGGCCAGCGTCAGGGCTCCCGCCATCGTAACAGTTCCGTCCCCGTTTAACACTCCGGCGAAAATAGCACCACACGCCGCACCTTCAGGGAAATTGTGAATGGTCACCGCCAGCATCAGCATGGCTGTGCGGTTCAGACTGCTCTTATGGCCTTCCGGTGCATCGCTTCCCACATGCAGATGGGGTACCATGCTATCGATGAACAACAAAAAAACAATACCGATCAGGAATCCGATCACTGCGGGAAGAAATGCAAGCTTCCCCATCTCTTCGCACATATCCATGGCCGGTATCAGCAAAGACCACACCGAAGCTGCCACCATGACACCGGCAGCGAATCCGGTAAATATTCTCTGAATATTGCCGCCAATCTGGTTTTTCAGGAAAAACACGCAGGCTGCCCCTGCAGTCGTTCCCAGAAACGGAATCAGAAGACCGGCTACAATGCTTAAATTCATGAAACACTCTCCTTTCTTTTATTATTTTATGTAACTCGCAGCAAGATGGTATCTTGTCTGCCTTTTCAAATCATTTTTACTAAAATCCCGCCAGATCGTTGCCCAGGACGGCATACATCAGGAAATTCACACCACACACCAGATGGTAGCAGAATACCGCGATCTCGCCCACGACGAAGATCACCTTCCAGCTCTTCCACCACTCCCTGATATTCCGCACCATGACGATCAACGTCATCAGGAAGACAAAGAACATACCGTGCATATAGCCCCAGGAAAAGTTGGCATGCATCATGCGGAATCCTTTTTCATAGAAGATCAGGAACATTACTGTACCCATAAGATAATTCAGCCATGCAAACCAGTAATATCTGTTGGACTTTATATTTTTGAAATCAAATACCAGATTCAGGAAAAGTACGCCGATGGGCAATGCCATTCCCATGATAATACTTAAAGGAATGCTTTTGGAATAATTGCTCCATACTTTGGCAAAGCCGATGGCGATGCCTGTCTCCTCTCCCATGGCATTCGTCCCGGTGAAAATTCCGGAAAACTGGTACAGCAGGGCAATTCCCGTGGGGATCATGGTCACACACAGGCAGAAGGCATTGCGAAAACTTTTTCCTCTGCTTACGATCAGCTGGATCAGGAGGATCAGACCGATCAGAGGCACCACTACCATCGTATAGCTTGGTTTGGTCATGGTGGTCAGCAGAAGGCTGACTGCGAAGAGAACGCAGTTCTTCCACTGAAAATCCTTCTGATATTCCGACAGCACCTTCACCGTCTCAAAAAAGCTGATAATCGCAAAAGGTCTGGTGGCCAGATAAGTGGCATTCCAGAAAGGATTCGGCGTATAAATCCCCATACAGCGATACGCATAATCAAAGCCGAAAAAAGCTGTATTCTTGGGAGAATACAGGTTAGAAAGCAAAAATAGCGAAAAGACAAGCAGGGTCACAAGAATGTCCGTCATAGCCTGTCTTCCCTGAGTTAAGTCATCATAATGACTTACTTTCCGGATCTCCCGGTTCATATAATATTTTGTGATCACTACCGCTGCCAGATTGAACAGTGCGGTGGTGATGGCCATGGCCGCTTTCGCTCCGATCAGCCAGGCGGAAAGTCTGGCTGTCCAGAACAGGATCGGATAGGGGAATTCATAATTCCCCGCAATGCCTGCCACCTTATTCACATAGTCCGGCATATCCGACTGAAAGCCCGGCACCTGATAGCACTCCATCCAAAACAGATATAACATAACCCCGGTATACAAAAACAGCAGGAAAAGAAATGTCACTTTTCCTGCCATTGTCTCCCGCAGGCCGCTCTTTATGGGATTCTTTTTCATAGAGCCGATCCTTTCTAGTTGAAACTGATCACGGGATCTTTGGGAGCCTTTGCCTTCTCCACACTGATGGCATGGAGTACAGGGCCCTCTCCCTTATAGTCTGCGAAGTATTCTCTGGCAACCTTCGCTGTCACTTTGACCCATTCCTTCTGCTTCAGGTCTTTCGTGCCTGCAAACTCACAGGCATAGCCCAGAAATGCCATATCTTCCGCACAGCAGGTCATTGCCATGCGTCCCGGTACGAAATAGCCATCGGGATATTCCTCGGGCTTCAGTACCATGGCCAGAAACTGGATATTTTTGCCTTCATAGCGCTCCAGATGATCCATGGAATCCAGATACCAGATGCCGTAGCCCTGGTTGTCCAGTACGATAGGATCCTGATTCAGATCGTAGGGCAGATCCTCCTCGAAGATCTCATCGATCTCACCGTTGGAATCCTCGAAGATCACATCTGCGGAAGGATTCACCGCTTTGATGTTGCGCTTGTATACATTCAGATCCTTGATACCGTCGCAACGGTTGAAAATGATCATCTCGGACTTACGGATCATCTCTGCCAGCAGAGATTTCATATTTGTGTAGTACATAGGGAAGGTGGAGCCGTCAATGGTCGTGATCTGCTGCTCTACTTTCCAGTACCAGGGAAGCGTCATGTTCTTACAATTCCACATACCGTTATACTCGATGATGATACGGGCGGGCTTGTACTGCTTCTCCAGCTCGATCAGATGATTCGGAGTAAACTCCTCTTCCTCTTCGATCAATACGACATCCGTACGACTCTTTTTTAATAAAGCGGGATCGTATTCATTCTCGCCCTCTTCACAGAGGATGAGCAGTGTCTTTCCTTTGATCTGGAAATACGGCTGTCCCAGTGTAAATGTGATAAATTCTGTCTTACCGCTCTCCAGAAAACCATTTATGATATAGACTGGTTTCGTCATAATTCATACCTTTCTCTTTCTTATCCTGCTGCCTGTAAAATCCGTTCCGGCAATTTATTTATGGAACAGTTCTGCCAGCTTGTCCTCGTCCAGTTTGGAACCGATGACACAGATCTTACCGGTAACTTCCGGCTTACCACTTCTGATGTCATGCTCTTCGGGAACATAATCATAATATACCCAGGTTCCGTCGGGAGCGGGTACCATACCCTTGGCACGCAGGATTGCACCGTACTCTCCGCTGTCCAGAGCAGTAAGGATCTTCTCGATGTCCTCTGCGCTGTAGGTGTTGGGTGTCTCGATACCCCAACTGGTGAATACTTCGTCTGCGTGATGGTGATGATGGTGGTGGTCATGATCATGATCGTGGCAGCCGCAGGTGCAGTTCTCGTCATGGTCGTGATGGTGATGATGCTCATGGTCACAGCACTCATCCTCATCGTGATCGTCATGGATATGCTCCAGCATTTCCTTCATCATATCTTCCAGCTTGTCAGCGCCTTCGATGGTCTTCAGTACTTCCCTGCCATCCAGCTGATCAAGAGGAGTGGTGATAATGGTAGCCTTGTCGTTATGCTCACGGATCATCTCCACGCAGGCATTCAGCTTTGCCTGATCCACTTTGTCGGTTCTGCTTAAGATAATGGTTCCGGCGTACTCGATCTGGTTGCTGAAGAATTCGCCGAAGTTCTTCATATACATCTTGCACTTGGATGCATCTACTACTGCTACCGCACTGTTGATCTCCACATCCAGATCTCCTGCCACGTTCTCCACAGCCTTCAGGACATCGGACAGCTTGCCGACACCGGAGGGCTCGATCAGAATACGCTCGGGAGCATAAGTGCTGATAACTTCCTTCAGGGAAGTACCGAAATCACCTACCAGAGAGCAGCAGATACAGCCGGAGTTCATCTCTTTGATCTCGATACCGGCCTCTTTTAAGAAACCGCCGTCGATACCGATCTCACCAAACTCATTCTCGATCAGAACGGTCTTGCTGCCGTCCAGAGCTTCTTTTAACAGCTTCTTGATCAGGGTGGTCTTACCGGCACCCAGGAATCCGGATACTACATCTATTTTCGTCATTGTTTTTTCCTCCAATCTGAGTCTAAGACCCATCCTTTTTATTTTCTATCATATTTACAGTATTGTCAATAAAACGATTATTAAATTTTTATCAACTAAGCCATAATGTTCGTCAGACACTGTGCGGATGCTCGCATACGCAACTGTGCTACGGTCTCTCCGTCTCGATCATGCTGTAAGGCACCACGGCCACTTTTCCCTCTTCATCACCGCCACACAGGATTCCTGCGAACACACCGTCCTCCGTAAAGGCTCCGCCTCCTGACATTCCGGGAGCGATCAGTCCCTGCAGCAGAAGCATATACTGGTCAAAATCCTCCACATAGATCCAGGGATCCACCACGAAAGCATAGACCGGCAGCCCACTCTCCCCTCCGTACATCCATACATCGTCATATTCCTTCAGTGCATCGAATACTTCCCGATCCGTCTGCACCGGCAGACAGCCCTTCCATGCTTCCTCTGACAGTTCCGCCTTGTCCACCCACAGGAAAGCCAGGTCGCAGCTGTCCACTGTCTCCACGCCGGTGGCAGCCACCTGTGTTCCGTCCGGAAATGTCACCCGGGCCTCTCCGGTATCGTCCGCCAGTACGTGCCCTGCCGTTGCGATCAGAATCCTGTTTTCCTCTTCATCATAGATCACACCACTGCCCTGCCGCTCTCCCGTCTGAATTCCCACCAGGGATTTCATTACCTTAAAATCATTCTCCGTCAGTTTCTGCTCTGTCTGCACCGGCAGTTCCACAAATTCCATTCCTGCGTCAGCCTGTCCCATGCCACTGTTTTCTTCCGAAACCTTCTGGCCTGCGGTCTCCGTGGAGACATTTTCCTCCCACCGTTTTCCCCGCAGCCGGCGAAAAGTAACAGGCAGCTCAGTATCACAGTGATCCCTTTTATCCGCATTCTCTCTTTTTTCTCCATGACTTCTCCATAGTTTCTCCGTGAAACATGCTCTGCATTGCAGTCGCTTATAACAGAAAACGGACCGCATCCGCAGTCCGCATTTTTCTCAAAAGGTGTAAGCAAAAAATAAGCCGAGTTCTGTATATGACGATCATCTATCTAGTACGACTGTCACCAGCCGCATCAAGCGACCTACCTGAAAGCAGACCGGGCCGGTCTATAGCTCTCTGTTTGGTCTTGCTTCGGATGGGGTTTACATGGCTCCGTCTGTTACCAGCCGGACGGTAGTCTCTTACACTGCCTTTCCACCCTTACCGGCCAAAAGCCGGCGGTATATCTCTGTTGCACTAGCCTTGGAGTCACCTCCACCAGACGTTATCTGGCATCCTGCCCTGTGAAGCCCGGACTTTCCTCACCTGCATAAAGCAGCCGCGATCATCTATCTTACTTACACCTGTTCGATTATATCTTTTTCTTCCGGAAAAAGCAATATTTTTCTGCCAGACGTATGATTTCCCCATATCCCAGCGCTGCCAGCGGGAACATCATCATGTAATAGGCATACATATACCTGGCCTTTGCTTCCCAGAAAATACTGAACAAAAAGCCCCCGATCACAGCCACTGCCAACAGATGCTGTGTGATCTCACTGTCTTTTCGGACACAGAAGATAAAGTAAAACAGACACCCCAGATAGATAATGAACTGTAAACGATCTGCCATCCTCACCACACTGTCAAACAGATCTCCACTCAGCCGGTCTTCCAGTGCCGCCAGTTTCTCATGGTACACATCCCCGTGGTTAAAGTTGAAATACAGTGACTGATAGGTCGGGACATTCCACTGGGACAGAAGTTTTCCCTGATAAAAACCTCTCAGATACCCCGGCTGTGCTTTCATGGCCTGCATGCGCTCCTGCATCATCTCCCTGTAGATCTGATCGCTCTGCTCTGTATTACAGCCCGCTGCATAATATTGTGCCCAGCAATCGCTGTAATACCAGCCGTACCGGCCACCGATCTCTTCCATTCCCAGATACAGGTAAGCCGATGTGGGCAATCCCCGGGAATGCTCCATTCCGGATCTCATCTCATACATTTTGTAGATTCCCTGATAGCACAAGAGTGGCAGTGCCAACGCCAGCACCAGTGAAATCAACAGGCGTCTGTCCCATTTTGAGAATATCCGTACCGCGCCGACCATGCAATATGCCACCACCAGGACCAGTGTGTTCTTACGCAGCAGAGTTCCCAGTGTAAGAGCTGTCACAATGCCCACCAGTGATCCCGCTTTTCCATATTTGATATATCGGACCAGCATCCATGCGGAAAACAGGGAACAGAATACCCAGGGAATCTCTCCGTAGACCCAGCTGGTATAAAAGACAGATGCCATACAGCTGCCCGCAAGCAGTGTCCCCATGACCACCACCGCAAGTCTGCCGGAAACTTCCTTCAGAATGCCGTAAATGCAATAGATACCCGCCACGTTCAGAAGTACGAACACTATCTGGATCACATGATAATCCGCCTCTCCAAGAATCCGGAACAGCATCTCTTCCATGGCCGCCGGTCCCAACTGATGAGCATACAGACCGCAATAATGATCCGGAGCCAGCGTCCCATAGTCACCCTGTATAAAATCTATGGCCGCACTAACAACCGATGCCTGATCTGCACTCGGCACTCTGTCTGCCGCCAGAACCCAGCACAATCCTGCGATTCCCTGCCAAAGCATGCCGAGCGTTACGGCAATTCTTTTGCACCAGATAACGATTTTGTCACCGGCCTTTTTTTCCACTGCCGTCAGAGCTGCATACAATAGCAATATCAGCGCTGCTGCCGCCAGATTCCGTATTACAGAATCCGGAATCTCCACCAGATCTTCATGACCTGCCACCGGAAGCATATACTGCAGGGTACGCATGGCATACCATACAAGGAACAGAAGGATCAGGCTGCCCATGATCCGGATCACCCAGTTTGCTGTCTGCTTTACTATCGATTTTATCTTTGGTAAACGACTCTCCACAGGTATTCTCCTTTTCTTACTGTAGAGTAAACTATTCAGAACCATGCATGTAAACTATTCAGCACCGCATTCGCAAAATCGCCTCTCCGAGGCTTCCTTTTTGCTCATGTGGTTACTTCGTCGCATCAATTCTGCCGCACAGTCTTACGAATGCAAGCATTCGACGCCTGTCAGCAGAATTGCGCTACTCTGAATAGTTTACACGTTGAAGCAGCTTCCACCCACAAATTCCCTGCACAGAGAATTATTGGGAAGGCTTTCACTGGTCACACCCAGGAAATACTCCAGGAATTTTAACAGTCTCTTGGCCTCGTAATATTCCGGTTCTCCCTTATCGATCTGGAACAATAACGGCTCTGCGAACTGCTTTAACACTGCCAGTTCATAGATCAGGACGGAATTAAACATGGCATCCGCATCCTCCTGGAACGGGAAAATATTCTGTTCCTCACCCCGCCGTACAGAAGCCCACATATCGATGGTGCGTCTCGCATCCGCACCTCTGGTCCTCGCATCTCTGACCATACGGCGGAGAAGTCTTCCGTCCGTAGTCGGGATCCGGTTATGCTCATCAATATTGATATTGGTCAATGCACTGATATAGATCTTGTATTTACTCTCCTCGGGAAGTGCATAAGATGTCTTCTCATTCAGACCGTGGATACCTTCGATCACCAGAATATCATCCGGTCCCAGTTGTTTGAAATTGCCCTTATATTCCCGCTTTCCGGTCTTGAAGTTAAAGGAAGGCAGTTCCACACGTTCACCGGCTAACAATCTGCACATGTCGTCATTGAACTGCTTTACATCAATCGCTTCCAGACATTCGAAATTGTAATCACCGTTCTCATCCCTTGGCGTGAATTCTCTGTTCACGAAATAGTCATCCAGTGCAATGGGATGCGGTGTTTTCCCCAGGGTCTTCAACTGAATGGATAATCTGTGGGAAAAACTGGTCTTGCCGGAAGAAGAGGGTCCGGCGATCATGACAAATTTCACGCCGCCCCTGTCTACGATGCTCTTGGCAATCTCGCCGATCTTACGCTCCTGCTGCGCTTCCTGTACCAGGATCAGTTCACTCAGCGACCCACGGCAGATCTGATCATTCAGATCACCTACGGTCTCAATACCGATCTCCTTTCCCCATTCCTCAGATTCTTTCAACGTCCGGAATAACAGCTTTCTCTCTTGAAACGGCTTAACATGTGTAGGATCTTTTTTATCCGGCAGCAGCAGCATAAATCCATCCTCATACGCTATGACATCGAACCACTTTACATAGCCGGCATTGGGCAGCATGTAGCCGTAATAATAATCGTAATAACCGTCCATTTCATAAATATTTACGAAAGAGCCTCTGCGGTAACGGAACAGCTTTTCCTTATCCTTCATCCCCTCTTTCCGAAACAGTTCCATGGCATTATCCAGGGAATAGGATCTCTTCAGAAAAGGTGTCTTTGCCTCCACCAGCTCCCGCATCCGGTTACGGATCTTTGCAGCATTTTCTTCTGTCGCATTGAGCTTCCCTTTGGGAGAGATGTAGGAGCCGTTCCCGATGGCAAATTCCACACGACAGCTCTGGGCCGCCTCTCTGCCGTAGACATCAAATACCGCTTTCAAAAACAGCATTGTGGCAGAACGCACATAAGTCTTGTTGCCCACATCATCCTTCAAGGTAAAAAAGGTAACCTCGCAATCCCTTGTCAGTTTCTTGAACAATTCTCTGATCTTGCCGTCTCTGGCTGCCAGTGCGATCAGATTCTCATACTCCTGCTGATAATCGTTGGCCACATCCTCGTAAGTGGCTCCCTGAGGATATTGTCTCTCTTCCCCGTTTATCTTCACTGTGATCATTTTTCTCACCCTGTCCTTCTGTAATCTGCTTTTACAGGTCTTATTTTTCAAACGCAATCCGGTTCCTTGCCATTATCATACCAATCCAGTGCACGGGTAATCAGGGTGATCTCGTCTGCGATCTCCTGTCTGCGGCATATGGTTCTGGGATTGTCCGCATCTGCCTTTTGCTCCATGCGTCCCACGATCTGCCTTCGCTCGGTCAGCATCCATTCCAGATACTCCCGAAGTATCCGGTCTCTGCGGGATAAAAGCAGCGGGCCGAACTTTTCCGCCAGTCCGGGATCCAGACCTTCCGTCTTCCAGGAGTCCCCGACCTTCTGCCGTACCGCATCGTCCGTCATCGCACCCAGCCAGCGCACCTTCATCATAAAATAATATTTTCCTTCTTCGTAGATGATATTCTCATCCAGCAGAAGATATCCCTCATCCATCAGGAATGTCCGAAAATGCGGGATCTCCGACTGTGGCTGCAGGATCAGCTCTGCAAATCCCTGTGCCTGTTCTCTTCCTTCGGTAAGAATCTTCTCCATGAGAGGTCCGCCCATGCCGGCACAGATCATCCCGTTCGCCTCTCCGGTCTTCAGGCCGTGCAGACCGTCGGAAAGTCTGGTCTCTATCCTGTCCTGCAGACCATATTCCCGGATATGCTCTCTGGCACGCTCCAGGGGCCCTGACCGCACATCCATGGCGATCACCCGTGGGGAGAGCCCCTTCTGCACGAGATAGACCGATACAAAACCATGGTCACACCCCACATCTGTTATCACAGTGCCGGGAGTGACCATGTCTGTTAAAGCCTGCATTCGATTGGATAATATAACTTCCGCCATTAATCCAGATAATCCTTCAGCTTGCGGCTGCGGCTGGGATGACGCAGTTTGCGCAATGCCTTTGCTTCGATCTGACGGATACGTTCACGGGTAACGTTGAATTCCTTACCTACTTCCTCCAGGGTACGGGCCCGTCCGTCATCCAGGCCGAAACGGAGTCTCAGTACTTTCTGTTCTCTCTCTGTCAGAGTACCCAGCACTTCCACCAGCTGTTCCTTCAGCAGGGTAAATGCTGCAGCATCGGAAGGAACCGGTACATTATCATCCTGAATGAAGTCGCCTAAATGGCTGTCTTCCTCTTCACCGATAGGAGTCTCCAGGGATACGGGCTCCTGGCTGATCTTTAAGATCTCACGCACTCTGTCTACCGGCATGTTCATCTCTTCCGCGATCTCTTCGGGGGTCGGTTCTCTTCCCAGCTCCTGCAGCAGCTGTCTGCTCACGCGGATCAGTTTGTTGATGGTCTCTACCATATGCACCGGGATACGGATGGTTCTCGCCTGATCGGCGATCGCTCTGGTGATGGCCTGACGGATCCACCAGGTCGCATAGGTGGAGAACTTATATCCTTTACGATAATCGAATTTCTCTACAGCTTTGATCAGACCCAGGTTACCTTCCTGGATCAGGTCTAAGAACAGCATTCCACGGCCTACATATCTCTTGGCAATGCTGACTACCAGACGTAAGTTGGCCTCTGCCAGACGCTTTTTCGCTTCCTGGTCGCCCTCTTCCATTCTCTGGGCCAGTTCGATCTCTTCCTCAGCACTTAACAGGGGCACCTTGCCGATCTCCTTTAAGTACATACGGACAGGATCCTCAATGCTGACGCCTTCCGGTACGGACAGGTCGATGTTCTCCACATCCACTTCGTCCTCATCGGTCAGAATGATCTCTTCGTCATCCACATCATCGTCATCGGTAATACGCAGCACATCTACGTTGTTCTGGTCCAGATACTCCAGAACCTTCTCCATCTGTTCCTCTTCCAGAGGCATGTCCGCAAAGAAGTCACTGATTTCCTGATACTCCAGCACATTCTTTTTCTTTTTCGCCATATTCAGGAGCTCTTTTATCTTCTCCGCAAATTTTGCCTGTGTGTTTTCATCCATTTTCGTGGTTCCATCCTTTCATTGCCATTATTTATAGCCATATTTCGTATTTTTTATAACTGTCCC
>OOCN01001788.1_pt1 | contig 12707 bp, 5 predicted proteins | sample 1671361 | NCBI WGS metagenome assembly OOCN01 (sample SAMN06348149, study PRJEB24527) | human gut metagenome | biome: human gut; feature: ankylosing spondylitis patient; material: feces | host: Homo sapiens | place: China | collected 2015-10
CACCCTGCAGGAACGGTACGGCCTCAAGCCCATTGCCACCCCGGAAGCCGACCTGCAGGCCATTCTGGGCGGGTGAGGTTTCGTTTGGTTATTTTGCAACAAACCCGCAACTCAAAATTAGCGATTCTGCCCAAGGAATTTTTCCGGTTTTTATTCACTCCACCAAAAAATGGCGGTAGGACTTGCATTTCATCCCCGCCATGCATATTATAATAGTATGAATTCTTATGAAAGGGGGACAAGGCTATGAAGTGCAGAATGTTTGCGCTCTCGCTGGCACTGGGTGCCCTGCTTTGTCTCGCCCCGTCGGCCGCCGCGCTGGAAAACCAGCCGGAGGCCCCCGCCCCGGACACTGCTGAGCCCGCCGGGCAGGCCCTGACCGAAGAAGTAACCAAAGAAGTGACTGTGACCGTGGAGGTGCCCATCCTGCCGGAGAAGCCGCCCATCCAGATCAGCTACACCACCCCGGAAGAGATCGGGTTTGCCTGGGAGGAGGATGGCCTGGAGCTGGAAGTGGCCGAGGTGCTGCCGGTGGAAGAGATCTCTCTGGCACCGGACCCCGACGCAGACGCCTCCGCCCCGGAAGCCCCGGCTGACTCTGACGACACCAACGGCACCGAAGCTGCCGCCGCATCCGACGCCCCGGCTCAGGCTCCCCACACGGAAGCGCCCGCCGCCGCACAGCCCGCTGCCCCGGCAGTGCCCACCCTGCCCCAGACCGGCACCACCGGCTGGGCCGCCGCCGCACTGGCTGCCTTTGGCACCGGCCTGCTGGCCGCCGGGCAGCGCCTGACGTGCAAAGCAAAGCGTTCCTGAGTTCTGAGTGTTCCGCACCACTCAGGGCAAATTCCTCCAAACCGCCGTACCCGCGTGCACAACGCCGGGTGCGGCGGTTTCTTGTTTTCATCCGCACAAAAGCAGAAGCGGGAGCCCGTTGTAAGGCTCCCGCTTCTGCTTGTTTAGGATAGGAAAGAGAATGGCTTGATCAGAGGTTGGTGTAGCCCATCAGGTAGCGGTCCACGGCGGCGGCGCAGTCGCGGCCCTCGCGCAGGCCCCACACCACAAGGCTCTGGCCCCGGCGCATGTCGCCGCAGACGAATACCTTGTCCACGTTGGTCTTGAAGTTCTGGTCGGCTACATTGCCGCGGGGGGTGCGGTCCACGCCAAAGGCGTCGGCCACATAGCTCTCGCAGCCGGTAAAGCCTGCGGCGATGAACGCCAGCTGGCAGTCGTAGGTGAATTCTTCGCCGGTGGGCACCATCCTGGTGCGGCCGGTCTCCGGGTCGCGCTCCGGCTTCAGATCGCTGATGACCGCGCCGGTCAGGTTGCCGGCATCGTCTTTCAGGAACTCCTTCACGGTGGTCTGGTAGATGCGCGGGTCCTTGTTGAACTTGGCAAGGCACTCGGTCTGGCCGTAGTCCACCTTCAGCACACGGGGCCACTCCGGCCAGGGGTTGGAGGCCGCGCGCTCCTTGGGCGGCTGAGGCATCATTTCCAGAGCCACCAGGTCGGTGCAGCCCTGCCGCAGGGCGGTGCCCTGGCAGTCGTTGCCGGTGTCGCCGCCGCCGATGACCAGCACGTTCTTGCCCTTGGCGTCGATGGCCTTGCCGTCGGCAAATTTGCTGTCCAGCAGGCTCCTGGTCACGCTGGTGAGGTAGTCCACCGCAAAGTGGACGCCGTTGGCGTCCCGGCCGGGCACGTTCAGGTCGCGGGCCTGCTTGGCACCGCAGCACAGCACCACGGCGTCGTAGCTGCTCAGCAGCTCTTCGGCGGCAATGCTGCCGCCCACATCCATGTTGGTGCGGAACTCCACGCCCTCGGCCTGCATGAGCTTGATGCGGCGCTCGATGACCGATTTGTCCAGCTTCATGTTGGGGATGCCGTACATCAGCAGGCCGCCCACCCGGTCGGCGCGCTCGAATACGGTCACGGCATGGCCGCGCTTGTTCAGGTACTCGGCCACCGACAGGCCGGACGGGCCGCTGCCCACCACGGCCACGCTCTTGCCGGTGCGGGCCGGGGGCGGGGCGGCGTGGAGCCAGCCCTTGGCGTAGCCCGTCTCGATGATGGCATGTTCGTTCTCACGCACGGTCACGCTGCTGCCGGTCACGTCCCCGCAGGTGCAGGCGGCCTCGCACAGGGCGGGGCACACCCGGCTGGTGAACTCCGGGAAGCGGTTGGTGGCCAGCAGCCGATGCAGTGCCAGCTCCCACTTGCCGTGATACACCAGATCGTTCCACTCCGGGATCAGGTTGTTCAGCGGGCAGCCGGAGGCCATGCCGCCGATCATCATGCCCGCCTGGCAGAAGGGGACGCCGCAGTCCATGCAGCGTGCCGCCTGGGTCTGCTGCTCCTCGCGGGAGAGCCAGATGTGAAATTCGTCAAAGTTCTCGATGCGCTCCAGCGGCGGTACGTCCGTGCTGGTCTTGCGCGAATAATCCATAAATCCTGTGGTCTTGCCCATGATGTTCCCCTCCTTACTTGTTCTTCTGCACCGTGTAGAATGCTTCGATCTGCGCCTGCTCGCCGTCCAGACCGCGCTCTTCCACCGAGGCGATCACCCGCAGCATGCGGTCGTAGTCGTAAGGCAGAACTTTCTTGAACTTGGGCAAAAACTCGCTGAAGTTGTCCAGGATCTCCTTGCCGCGGGGGGAGCCGGTAAGCTCCACATGCTCCCGGATCAGCTCCTTCAGGGTGGCCACGTCGTACTTGTGCTCCACCGGTTCCAGGCTGACCGTCTCCTTGTTGACCCGCTGGTAGAAGTCCCAGTTCTCATCCAGCACATAGGCGATGCCGCCGGTCATACCGGCCGCAAAGTTCTTGCCGGTGGAACCCAGCACCACCACGGTACCGCCGGTCATGTACTCACAGCCGTGGTCGCCCACGCCCTCCACGACGGCGGTGGCACCGCTGTTGCGCACGGCAAAGCGCTCACCGGCCACGCCGGAGATGAAGGCCTTGCCGCTGGTGGCACCGTACAGGGCCACGTTGCCGGTGATGATGTTCTCTTCGGGCTTGAAGGAGATGCCCTGCGGCGGGCGCACAACGATCTTGCCGCCGGACAGGCCCTTGCCCATGTAGTCGTTGCAGTCGCCCACCAGGTCCAGGGTCAGGCCGCCCGGGATGAACGCGCCGAAGCTCTGGCCGCCGGCACCCACACAGTGGGCGGTGAACACGTCATCCGGCAGGGTGCTGCCGTACTTGCGGGTGATCTCGCTGCCAAAGATGGCACCAAAGGCGCGGTCGGTGTTGGACACGTTCAGGGTCACGCTCTGGGGGGTCTTGCTGCCCAGCTTGAACTTCTTCATGAGCACCTTCATGTCGAGGGTGTTCTCCAGATGGAAGTCGTAGGTGTCAGCGGGCACAAAGTGCACGTTGCTGTTGGCGATGGCGGGGTTGTGCAGGATGCAGTCCAGATCCATCTTGGAAGCACGGCTGCCGGGGGCAGCGTCCTTCACGCGCAGCAGGTCGGTGCGGCCCACCAGCTCGTCCACGGTGTGCACGCCCAGCTTGGCCATGTACTCCCGCAGCTCCTGTGCCACGAAGGTCAGGTAGTTGATGATATATTCCGGTTTGCCGTGGAAGTGCTTGCGCAGCTCCGGGTTCTGGGTGCAGATGCCCATGGGGCAGGTGTCCAGGTTGCACACGCGCATCATCACGCAGCCCTCGGCCATCAGCAGGCTGGTGCCAAAGCCGAATTCCTCCGCGCCCAGCATGCAGCTGATGGCCACGTCACGGCCGGAGAGCAGCTTGGAGTCGCTCTCGATGCGCACCCGGGTGCGCAGGCCGTTCAGGATCAGGGTCTGGTGGGTCTCGGCGATGCCCAGCTCCCAGGGCAGGCCCGCGTTCTGGATGGAGGTGCGGGGCGCGGCACCGGTGCCGCCGTCGTAGCCGGACACCAGGATCACCTGTGCGCCGCCCTTGGCCACACCGGCCGCAATGGTGCCCACACCGGCCTCACTGACCAGCTTGACGTTGATGTTGGCGCTGCGGTTGGCGTTCTTCAGGTCGTAGATCAGCTCGGCCAGGTCCTCAATGGAGTAGATGTCGTGGTGGGGCGGGGGCGAGATGAGGCCCACGCCGGTGGTGCTGTGGCGGGTCTTGGCGATCCACGGGTACACCTTGGCACCGGGCAGGTTGCCGCCCTCGCCGGGCTTTGCGCCCTGTGCCAGCTTGATCTGGATCTCCTCGGCGGACACCAGATACTTGCTGGTGACGCCGAAGCGGGCGGAAGCCACCTGCTTGATCTTGGAATTGCTCTCGCTGTGGTAGCGGTCCTCCGGCTCGCCGCCCTCGCCGGTGTTGCTGCGGCCGCCCAGACGGTTCAGGGCCAGTGCAATGGTCTCGTGGGCTTCGCTGCTCAGGGCACCGTAGCTCATGGCGGCCCCCTTGAAGCGCTTGACGATGGAGGACACCGGCTCCACCTCGTCCAGCGGGATGCCGCCGTCCGGGTCAAAGTTGAAGTCCAGCAGGCTGCGCAGGTGGACCCCGTCCTTGCCCATGTTGTCCACGGTGTGGGTGAACTGCTTGAAGGCACCGTAGTCGTTGGTCCAGCAGGCTTTCTGGAACAGGTGGATGGTCTGGGGGTTGAACAGGTGTTCTTCCTTGCCGCTGCGGAACTTGTGGGCACCGCCGTCGGCCAGCTCCATGTTGATGTCCAGACCCAGCGGGTCAAAGGCGGCGTTGTGGGTGGCCTCCACGTCGGCCTGGATGTCGGCCAGGGTGATGCCGCCCACCCGGCTCACGGTGCCGGTAAAGTATTTGTCGATGACCTCCTGCGAGATGCCCACGGCCTCAAAGATCTGGCTGCTCTGGTAGCTCTGGATGGTGGAGATGCCCATCTTGGAGGCGATCTTCACGATGCCGTTGAGGATGGCGTTGTTGTAGTCCTCCACGGCGGCATAGTAATCCTTGTCCAGCAGGCCCTCGTCGATGAGCTGGCCGATGGTCTCGTGGGCCAGATAGGGGTTGACGGCGCAGGCACCGTAGCCCAGCAGGGTGGCAAAGTGATGCACCTCCCGGGGCTCGGCGCTCTCCAGAATGAGGGCCAGCGCGGTGCTCTTCTTGGTGCGGATGAGGTACTGGGACACCGCCGACACCGCCAGCAGGCTGGGGATGGTGACATGGTACTCGTCCACGTCGCGGTCGGACAGGATGATGATGTTGGCACCGTCCTTATAGGCGCGGTCCACTTCCAGGAACACCCGGTCGATGGCCTTTTCCAGGCTGGTGTTCTTGTAGTAGTTGATGGACACCGTGGCCACCTTGAAGCCCGGCACGTTCATGTACTTGATCTTGAGCAGGTCGGTGCTGGTCAGGATGGGGTTGTGCACCTTGAGCACCTTGCAGTTCTCGGGTTTGTCCTCCAGCAGGTTGCCGTGGGCACCGATGTACACGCTGGTGGAGGTGACCACCTTTTCGCGGATGGCGTCGATGGGCGGGTTGGTGACCTGCGCGAACCGCTGCTTGAAGTAGCTGAACAGCGGCGGGTGCTGGCTGCTGAGCACGGCCAGCGGGGTATCGGTGCCCATGGCACCGGAAGGCTCGGCTCCGGTGCGGGCCATGGGCAGGATGAGGGTGTTCACGTCCTCGTACTTGTAGCCGAACACCTTCTGCAGGCGGGTGAGCTGGTCGCCGGTGTAGCCTTCCACCTTCACGTTGGGGATGCGCAGCTTGGCCAGCTCCACCAGATTGCGGTCGATCCATTCGCCGTAGGGCTCGCGACTGGCGTAGAACTCTTTCAGCTTCTCGTCATCCACCACTTCGCCCTTGACGGTGTCCACCAGCAGCATTTTGCCGGGGCGCAGACGGTCCTTGACGAGGATGTTCTCCGGGTCGCATTCCAGCACGCCCACCTCGGAGGACAGGATCATGCGGCCGTCCTTGGTGATGTAGTAGCGGCTGGGGCGCAGGCCGTTGCGGTCCAGCACCGCGCCCATGACGTCGCCGTCCGAGAAGAGGATGGCAGCGGGGCCGTCCCACGGCTCCAGCATGGTGGCGTAATACTGGTAGAAGTCCCGCTTTTTGGGGCTGATGTTCTTGTTGTTCTCCCACGGCTCCGGGATGGTGATCATCACGGCCAGGGGCAGGTCCATGCCGTTCATCACCATGAATTCCAGCGCGTTGTCCAGCATGGCGGAGTCCGAGCCGGAGGTGTTGATGATGGGCAGGATCTTGTTCATGTCGTCCTGCAGGATGGGGCTGGAGATGCTCTCCTCCCGGGCCAGCATGGCGTCCGTGTTGCCCTTGATGGTGTTGATCTCGCCGTTGTGCAGGATGAACCGGTTGGGGTGTGCACGCATCCAGCTGGGGTTGGTGTTGGTGGAGAAGCGGCTGTGCACCATGCCGATGGCGGACTCGTAGTCGGGGTCCTGCAGGTCGGCGTAGAACCGGCGCAGGTCGTGCACCAGGAACATGCCCTTGTAGACGATGGTGCGGCTGGACAGGCTGGGCACATAGGTGCCGTTGCTGGCCTGCTCGAACACGCGGCGCACCACATACAGTTTGCGGTCAAAGTCGATGCCCTTGCTCACCTTGGCGGGCTTTTTGATGAAGCACTGCCAGATGGAGGGCATGCAGTCGCGGGCTTTCTGGCCCACGGCGTCCGGGTCCACGGGCACCTTGCGCCAGGCCAGGAACTCCAGCCCCTCCTTGCGGGTGACCACCTCGAACAGCTTCATGGCCTGGGCGCGCATGTGCTCGTTCTGGGGGAAGAAGAACATGCCCACGCCGTATTCCCGCTCGTTGCCAAGGCGGATGTTGCATTCATCGGCCACCTTGGAGAAAAATTTATGGCTGATCTGCAGCAGAATGCCCACGCCGTCACCGGTCTTGCCCTCGGCGTCCTTCCCGGCGCGGTGCTCCAGCCGCTCCACGATGCGCAAAGCGTCGTCCACGGTCTGGTGGCTCTTGCGGCCCTTGATGTCCACCACAGCGCCGATGCCGCAGGCATCGTGCTCAAACTGTGGATCGTACAGGCCAAGGGTGTGCGTTTGCTCTGTAAAGTTTTGCATAGTCTTTCCCATCCTTTTGACACTCCAGATTGTGCTCTGCCGGGCGCGGCACCCTCCGCACCCCGGAAAACGAAAAAAGCGCCCCGCAAGGGCAGACGATGCCCCTGCGGAACGCCTTTGTTCCGATAGCTTTATTATACCCTGCACTGAAAAATGTTCAAGTGACAGCTGCGCCAAATATAACAGCCGCTTTGCACCGCTTCTTGTGCGAAACGCCGCGAACCCCCGCAGCTGTGCGCGGCATACAACCAAAACCGCCGCACCCGGCGGCCTTTTGCAAGGCACAGGATGCGGCGGTTCTTATGCGTCAGTGCGGAGATTCCTGGGGTTCAGGGGTGCTCAGTGCTTGGGGGAAACCTGTTTGCGGGTGAAGAACCATCCGCAGGCCAGCAGCAGGGAGCCCAGGCTTGCCAGCACACCGGCCATCCAGCTGGTGGTGCCGGTCTGGGGCAGGGCGGCGGCGTCCGGGGCAGCGTCCTGCACGGCGGGGTTCTGGGGGTTCTCCGGGGTCACAGGGGTCTTATCCGGGTCAGCGTCCTGCACCGAGGGATTGTCCGGGTTGGCGGGGTCCACGGGGATATCCGGATCAACGGGCGGCACGGGGTCCGGATCCGGCGTGGGTTCCGGATCGGGATCAGGCACGGTGGCCGTGTTGACGAAGTTGATGGACAGGGTCTTGCCGCCGAGGATGGAGCCGAGCCAGCTGTCTGTGCTCACCTTGCTGGTAGCGCCGGTAGCGGGGTTGGTCACCTCGGTGCCCTCCAGCTCCTTGTAGGACTCCTCATCGCAGATGACGTAGATCTCCGGGTCGGTGTCGTAGCCGTCGGGGGCGATGGCTTCCTGCAGGTAGTACACCACGTTTTCCAGCAGGGCATAGTCGATGTTCAGCTTGCCGTTGGTGGTGGTGACGGTGTAGGTCAGCTTGTCCTTGGTGGGGTCGTACTTGACCCAGCAGTAGAAGCCGTCCTTCTCCAGCACCTGTTCGCCATCCTTGTTGGTGGTGTAGGTGGGCTCCACATAGGTGCAGTACATGGGGTTCTTTTCACCGGTTTTCTTGTCGGTCTCGTACTTCCACAGGTAGAAGCTGGTCTGGCCCTCGCCCTCGTCATCGCCGATGATCTCGCCGGTTTTCTTGTCGGTCTTGGTCAGGTCCAGCGTGCCGTCTGCCTGATGCAGCACCATGGAGGCGTACCAGTTCCATGCGGTGTTCTGGTAGTCGTTGCCTGCGTTCTGGAAGTCGATGTTGGTGGCCATGGCGAATGCAGCCCAGGTGGCTTCGTCCTCGCTCATGCCGTTGGCCAGCAGGGTGTTGAAGTAGGCGTTGGCTTTGTCCCATGCACCGGGGGTCTCGTTCAGTTTGTCGGCCATGTAATCGCCGATGGTTTCCTGAGTGCCGTCGGCAGCCCACTGGCCGTGGCTGTGGTTGTGGTCAACATTGCCGCCTGCCTCAGAATCCACAGTATCCTGATTGCCGACCTTGAAGCTGAGAACGTTTTTGTAGAAGTTGTCGTAAAGGGTGGAGGGGTCCATCTTAACAGTGTTGTTTCCGGTATTGGGGTTGTCTGGCATACCCTTTCCGGAACGGCTCAACTCCTTCAGAGCCTTGGAATCATTTTTCAGCAGTTCACTTACGCTGTCATACTTGGAGCCATCGGCTTTCCGGTAGTAGTCCAGAATGTAGTCGTCGTAGGTCTTGTAACCCTTTTCTTCCATGTACGGCTTCAGTGCCTTCCGGACATCCGAGGTCATCAGAGCATCGCTGGAGTGGTTCTGGCGACCAAGGATATCATCAGTTGCAACCTTCTTGCCGTTGGAGACTTTTTTATAGGCACGGGTGGAGGTGTTCTTGTCTTTGTTCAGAACGATCTTTCCATCGTCGGTGGTCTGAACATCATTCTTGCTGAAGCCGCCGTAGTAATGATCGCCGGATCTTACATAATACTTACCGTTGATCAGTTCCACCTCGGTACCGGCAGGCACATCGGTTCTAGAAGATTGAGTGGTCAGGTTGCCCTCCGAATCAAGGTACTGAGGCAGCCAACAATCTTCGCCGTATTTCGCCAGCGCAGCATCCACCAGATCCTCCATGCAGCCGGACGCAGCGTTTTTATCGTACTTCAGCTCAAGGTTCGTATTGCCAGCATATTCCTTCGGCAGCTCCTGCCCGTCAAAACCGGTGACGCCGGTCTGATCGTCATTCTTCATGTCCGGGGTGGAAACGGTCAGGCTGCCTTCCTTGTACACATAAGTGTGCTTGGAACCGTTGGACAGGGACACATCAAACATGGTCGTGCAACCGGGCTCGTTGTTGAGAGCAACACGCTGAGCAACAGAACCGGTTTCCTCATCGTAGTAGACATAGAGCGTGTAAGATGCACCGTTAAAATCAACGGTCTTTTTGCTGGACTCGCCGTACTGTGCGTACCACTGGGCGTCATTCATCCACTTGGCACCCGTATCAGTCTGAAGCCACTCGTCGAACTGCTTCTCGCCGTACTTCTCCACGACCTCCTGCACCTTGCTCAGCTCAATGGTCTGGTCGCCCTCGGCATCTTCCTTGATATTGAAGGTGACCTTGAAGTGACCGGTGTCCGGGTCATAGGCAACGGAGTAGTCCAAATCTTCCTCAGGCTTCTCCTCGGGCTTCTCTTCGGGCTTTTCCTCCGGGGTCTCCTCAGAGCCGGAACCTTCCTCGCCCTTTTCCTCCGTGTCGCCGGTGTCCGTATCGCCGGTGTCGGGGGTCTCCTCGCCGGAATCGCCCTTATCTTCGGTGTCGTCCTTGTCCTCGCCCTTGATGTGGTCGATGTTATCCTTGGCGGTGCCGGGCAGGGTCTCGACGGTGTCGGACTGCTCCGGGCGCTCGATGGTGGGTTTATCGTCAGAAGAGGTGTTGTTGTCGCCTTCGCCCTCGCCGTCGGTGGGCTGGTCGGTGTTGTCACCGGTGGAAGCGGCAGGCTGCTCCTTCTCGGCAGGGGTCTCCTCCTTCTGCGCCGGGGTCTTGCTCTCGGCGGTCGGGGCGGGGGTTTCGGTATTGTCAGCCAGCGGGACAACGGTCACCTGCAGGCCGGAGCCATCCGTGTCGGACAGGGCTTCGGCTGCGGAGGCACCGCACATGCCAACCGAGCTGCTGAGCACCGAAAGGGCCAGCGTCATCGCAACGATCTGCTTTTTCTTGGACTTTTTTCTCATAATCGTCCTCCTCACTTCACTAGAGACTGTGTTCCTCGCACAACTTTTCAGAAACCTACAGTACAAAATAGACGCCCGCTGGGCAGTCCTTATAATCCTATATTATATACGTTTTCCAAAAAATTCAAGGGGGTAAATTGCACGAAAAAAAGCCTGTACGGTAATTTCGGCTGATTGACGGACAGACCGGCCCCAAAATGGCAAAATTGCACGAAAAAATGAACGATTTTCGCAGTTTTTGAATTGCACATTTGTTGCGGACGGGAACGTTTTTGTTGCACTTCAAACACAAAAAAGCGGACAAATGACCCGCCGCAGTTTCCCACCCCGGAACTATGGGGAGCACTGGGGCCGCCGCCCGTTCTGCCCGCAGAAGCCGTTTTGCCTGCCGCAGCAACGGCGCTCCCCTCCGGCAAAAAACAAACCCGGCAAGGCCGCAGCCCTGCCGGATTTGCAGATTTAAAACGATCCTTCCATGCTCACTTGGTCCCCTGCTCCGGGTCGGCGGCAGGGTCCCCGCCGTCTGCGGGGGTCTCCGGGTCAGCCGGGGTCGTGGTGGGTTCGGTGGCTGCCGGTTCCTCGGGCGGGGTGGTGATCTCCACGCTGGGGTCCGCCGCGATATACACGGTGATCACCGTGCCCACGTCCACCTGTGCGCCCGCCGGTTCACTGGCCGACACCACGCATCCGGCGGCATAGGAGCCGTCGTTCACCACCATAAAGCAGCTGGCGATCAGCCCGCGGCTCTGCAGCGTCTGCACGGCGGCGTCCTGACTGAAACCGATGATGGTGGGCATTTCCACCTTCTGCGGGCCCTTGCTGACCACCAGACGAATGGTCTCCCCTGCCTTGAGCACCGTGTCCGCCGCCGGTTCCTGGGTCATGATCTGCCCGGCCGGGACGGTGTCGCTGTACTCCTCGGTGACGTAGAACAGGTACATGCCGGTGTACTCCCGGTTGTTCTGCACCTGGGCGTAATCCATGCCGATGAAGCTGGGCACCAGATTCTGGGGCTCCAGCACCTCGCTGCTGGCCGGTTCCGGCTCCACCGATCCCGACGACGCCGAGGGCAGGCTGTGGCTCACCATGGTCCACACCATGAGCACCAGCAGAATGGCCAGCAGGATCAGGATGCCCGCCAGCAGGCCCTTGATGCTGAGCAGATGGGCCTTTTCTTCCGGTTGGCCCACCGGGGTCTCGGGCTTCATGGTGCGGCCCAGCTCCTCGGTGTACTCTTTGGAGGAGAGCGCCTGCACCAGCTGCGGCACGGTCTGGATGCGCTCCATGGGCTTGAGCCGCAGGCCCATCTGCAGCACGTCCGACACATAGCCCGGCACGGCGCTGTTCACGGTGCGGGCGCGGGGGTTGGAGTCCGACACCATGCGCTGGGCGGCCGGCACCGGGGCCTGCCCGCACACCATGCGGTAGAACACCGCTGCAAGGCCGTATTCGTCGGTGTAGCGGCCCTCAAACTCGGCGGTGGAATACTGCTCCGGGGCCGAATACCCCTCGTACAGCTGCTCGCGCAGGCCGCTTCCGGCGGTGCGCAGGCCCACCGTGGCGTAACCCGCCAGACGGCACCGGCCGTCGGCCATCACCCGGAGGTTCTCCGGGCAGATGCCCCGGTGCACCAGCCCGATCTTGTGCATGGCGGCCACGCCCTCAAACACCGGCTGCAGCATGGCACAGGCGTTGTCCGGGCGCAGCGGCGCGCCCTGCGCTTCCAGCCACTGGTCCAGCGGGGTGCCGCCCAGGTTCTCCATCACCGCATACACGGTGTTGTTGGCCTCCACCACGTCCAGCACGGCTTCCAGCCCGGTGGCCGGGGTGATGCGCTCCAGCGCCCGGTACAGGTCGGCAAAGTCCATGCGGGTGGTCTTGAACAGCACCTCGCTGCCGGTCTTGGGCTGCAGGATGCAGTCCGCGCCCCGCTCGGCAGACAGGGTCACCGGCAGATATTCCTTAATGGTCACCCGGAAGCAGCCCAGGTTCTCCACGCCCCGGTACAGGATGCCCTCCCCGTCCAGGCTCCGCATCTCGCCCACGGTGTAGCGCCCGGCCAGCACCGTGCCCACAGGCAGGCAGCCGGCGGGGTTGCGCCCCGCAAACACCTTGCCGCAGTGCACACAGCTGTCGGCGGCGGGGGGCAGCTCCCCCATGCAGTACGGACACAGGCGTTTTTGCTCCATTCTTCTCTCCCCTTTGTGCTTTGATCATCTTTTATTGTATCATAGCCCACCGGGGTGTGCAAGACGTCCGTTTTTTGGTCCTGCACGCAAAAAGGCACCCCGCCTGCCGTTTCCGGTAAGCGGGGTGCCTGTGATTTACGGTTCAGCTCACGCTGTACGCCGCACCGGGGCGATTAGCCCTCGATGTAGCCGTACTGCAGGTACCAGTAGCCGTAGGGGCTGTGCCAGGTGCCCTTCAGAGCGGGGCTCTGCAGCCAGAAGTCGTTGTAGTAAGCAACGGGGATGCAGCCCATATCCTCCATCAGGATGTCCTCAG
>OOCN01001806.1_pt1 | contig 12581 bp, 8 predicted proteins | sample 1671361 | NCBI WGS metagenome assembly OOCN01 (sample SAMN06348149, study PRJEB24527) | human gut metagenome | biome: human gut; feature: ankylosing spondylitis patient; material: feces | host: Homo sapiens | place: China | collected 2015-10
ACAACGCCGAAGCCGTTGCCACCATGATCGCCGAGGGCGGCATCTATATCGAAGATTACAGCGACATCGAGCAGCAGGTGGCCGAGATCGCCCATGTGGACCTGATCGAGCAGGAGCTGCTGGACAAGCCCCGCGACCGGGTCATCATCCACATGTATCTGGAGCCGGGCGCTTCCCCCGTGGAGACCCTGGCCCTGATCTCTGCCCGCATGGAGGCTGCCGGCATCGCCTACACCGTGGAGACCGAGGGTGTGGAGCAGGAGGACTGGCAGAACGGCTGGCGCAAGTATTACCACCCGCTGGAGATCGGCAAGCGGCTGGCCGTGGTGCCCTCCTGGCAGGAGTACGACACCGACCGCGTCAAGCTGGTGCTGGACCCCGGCCTTGCCTTCGGCACCGGCGGCCACGAGACCACCAGCCTGTGCATGGAAGCCTTGGACGAGCGGGTCCAGGGCGGTGAACGGGTGCTGGACATCGGCACCGGCAGCGGCATCCTGGCCATTGCAGCCCTGAAGCTGGGTGCCGCCGTGGCCGAGGGCGTGGACATCGACCCCGTAGCCGTGCGCACCGCCGGGGAGAACGCTGCTCTGAACGGCGTGCAGGATCAGCTGACCGTGCTGGTGGGCGACCTGTCCGACAAGGCCAGCGGCCAATACAACATCATCACGGCCAACATCGTGGCCAACGCCATCCTCAGCCTGGCCCCCGCCGTGCCCGGCCTGATGGCCGACGGTGCCGTCTTCATTGCCAGCGGCATCATCGACACCCGCAAGGACGAGGTGATCGCCGGGCTGGAAGCCGCCGGCCTTGCCGTTGTGGAAGTGAAGGAGAAGCGCGGCTGGGAGTGCATCGTCTGCAAAAAGGCATAAGGAGGAACTATGCCGCACCGTTATTTTACCACTGAGATCGCCGACGGCACGGCTGTGCTGCGCGGCACCGATGCCCATCATCTGGCCCGCGTGATGCGTGCCCGCATGGGCGATACTGTCATTCTATGCGACGGCAGCGCCGTGGAATACACCGCCACCATCACCGGCTTCGGGGATGACTGCGTGGAATTCTCGGTAGAGCCGGGCTACCCCAGCGCCGCCGAGCCCAGCGTGGAGGTCACCCTGCTGGCCGGTTACCCCAAGCAGGACAAGCTGGAGCAGATCATCAAGCACGGCGTGGAACTGGGGGCCGCCCATGTGGTGCCCTTCTTCAGCCGGTATTGCGTGGCCGCCCCCAAAAAAGAGGAGCAGAAGAATGAGCGCTACAACCGCATCGCGCTGGAAGCCGCCAAGCAGTGCGGCCGGGGCGTGCTGCCGGACGTGGCCCTGCCGCTGCCCAACTTCGGGGCCGTGTGCCGCACCTTTGACCAGTACGACCTGGTGCTGTTCTGCTACGAGTGCGGCGGCGCGCCGGTGCGCCAGCTGCTGGCCGAGGCAGCACCCGCCGACGGCAAAAAGCTAAAGATTGCCATCGTGACCGGTGCAGAGGGCGGCTTTGCCGCCGAGGAGGCCGAAATGGCCGCCAAAGCCGGAGCCAAAACGGTTGGCCTTGGCCCCCGCATCCTGCGGTGCGAGACCGCCCCGCTGGCCGTGCTGGCCGCCGTGATGACCCTGACCGGCAATCTGGAATAACCGGGGCTCCGGGCGGCGCACCTTCCATAAACGAAAAATTCCGACCCACGGGTTCGGGAAAGTCTGCGGGCTTTCCCGGGCCCGTTTTTTATTTTTTGCCTCGTATAAAGATCTCCCGGATTTTTGTGCAGCATTGCCCTGTCATTCTACCTCAAATTCTCAGCTGTTTTTGTGCTTATTTTACAAAATTGCTTACCCCCCACCCCGAAAATTCAGCGTTTTGTCTTGACATTCTCCACGGCACAGTACTATACTTGCGCCACAAAGAGACGCCGGGCATGAAAATGCACAGCCATGTGATTTTCTGCCCCGAAGTTCCGGGTTTTGCCGGTTTTTGGTATCGTTCCCGGTAACGTTCACGTCTCTGTAAGTTTTTTTGTTTGGAGGGTTTTGCAATGCGGAAAAATGTGAAAAAACAGCTTGCCTTGCGGGTACTTTCTACAGCTGCGTTGATGGCAATGGTCTCGTCCATCGCCACAGCAGCCTTTGCGGACACTTACGATTTGAACAAGGGCAGTGTGACGGTAGAGACCAAAGAGAACGGCATCACCTATGTGACGCAGGAGAACACAGAGATAAACGATCACCAAGACGATACCGGCGTCACCATCACCAGCTACGGCAAACAGACCGAAAATACCATCACAGTGGATACGGCGAAAGATCAGACCACCGATGTGACCTTGCAGGATGTGCACATTGAGACGGAGGGCAGTTGGAATAACACCGGCTCGGCACCCATCGAGATCAAGGGCGATGGCGACACCAACCTTGAGCTGAACGGCGACAACACCGTTCTCAGCGGAGACAGACATCACGCAGCCATCGAAAAAGCGGATAAGAACGGCCACGGCACTTTGACCATCAAGGACGATTTGAACGACGATAACAGCACTCCCAAAGACAAGGACGAAAACGGAAATGCCGCTGGCGGGGACACCGGCAAGCTGCTGGCAGGCGGCTACGGGGATGGTGCTGGTATCGGCGGTGGCTACAACGGTATAACGGATCAGTCCTATGCGGATACTTCCAATATTACAATTAAGGGCGGTGAGATCACTGCCCGCGGCGGTTGTGAGGATGGTGCGGGCATCGGCGGCGGCACCTACGGTAAAGCAAAAAACATCCGCATTGAAGGCAATGCTCACGTCACGGCAAGCGGAGATGGCGGTGCAGGCATTGGCGGCGGTCTCCAAGGAAACGATGTCACTATTACCGGAAACGCCGTTGTCAATGCCTATAGCGAATATGGTTCCGCCATCGGCGATGGCCGTCCGTGGGGAGGCGGCGATACGACCATCACGATCTCCGGCAACGCCACGGTCCATGCCGAGGGCAAAAATGCAGCAACGGCAATCGGTTCCAGCCAAAATGGCCATCAGGGAAATCTTACGATCACAATTGCAGAAAATGCCAATGTGACAGCCATTGGTTCTACCAATGCGCCCGCCATCGGCAATGCCTATAGCAGTGGTGATGGTAACACGACAATTCGTATTACCGGCGGTACGGTCAATGCCATTAATTCCTATGATGATAACAAAAACCTTCGCAAGGATTATCCTGCAATCGGTGCCAAAGACGGCAAGCTGAACCTTACGATTGACGGCAGCACCGGTGATACTGTCGTCAATGTATATCAAAATGATGATGCTGTGCCCGATGGGATCGGAGAACCTACTACAGACCCTGAAACCGGAAAGACCGTTTACAAAATTCCCACCAGTGCCGACTACAACGAGGACGGCTCTTCCAATCTCGGTGAAAAGAACTCTGTCATTATCAACTACTACAAAAACGCATCCGTAATCAAAGAAGAACTTCAATTACCGGATACACTTGACAAATACGCAGAAATTTATCCCGAATGGAATCACCACTGCACCATCACCGGCGGCACCCTCACCAAGGTCGTCCACAACCGCAAGTACATGGAAGAGAACCCCAACATTGACACCAAAAAGCTGGAGGACGAGGACCTGCACGACTGGAAGCTGGTGGGCAAGGTCGTGGAGCCCACTACCGAAAAGGACGGCTATGCCGACTACATCTGCTCCATCGACAAGTGCGGGCAGACCAAACATGTGGTGCTGCCCAAAATCGTGCCGGACACGCCCAGCACCCCGGAAACTCCCGACACGCCCGACACCCCCAACACGCCCGACACCCCCAACAAGCCCAGCACGCCCGACACCCCCAACAAGCCCAGCACGCCCAACACGCCCAGCACGCCCGACACCCCGGACACGCCCAGCACCCCTGTGACCCCGGATGCCCCGGTGCAGGATGCTGTGCCGGACACTGCCCCGGCAGATGCCGCTGTGACCCCTGCGGCTGCCCAGAACGTGGTGCAGGACGCAAAGCCGGAGGCTGCTGCCACAGCTGCCGTTTCTGCCGCCGCCCTGCCCCAGACCGGTGCAAACTGGCTGGCGGTGGTGGGCAGCGCCCTGAGCGGTCTGTTCCTGCTGGCCGCAGGCTTTGTGCTGGACCGCAAAGGCCGCCGCATGAACTGAGAAACCATTTTTATAAAAGCCATCTCCCCCTGCCGTGCGGTTCCGCAAGCTGCACAGCAGGTTCCCCAAACAAAGGGGGCTGCTGCACAGCGTGCAGCAGCCCCTTTCTTTTATCGCTTTATTCCAGCTCGGTGTCGTCTGGGTGGGCGTCGGCTTCCAGCAGAGCCTTTTTGGTGTGCAGCAGGTTCTGCGGGCTCACCGAGAAGCTGCGCAGGCCCATCTGCAGATACTGCACCGTATTCACCGGATTGCCCACGGCCAGGCCGCAGATGGTCACCGGCACGCTGCCGGCCTTTGCCGTCTCCATGACCATGGTGATGAGCTTTTTCATGGCCGGGCTGGCGGGGCGGTAATACCGCTCCGCGCTGGCCAGCTCCCGGTCGGCGGCGTGGGTGTACTGGGTCAGGTCGTTGGTGCCGATGACCAGAAAATCGCACCCGTGGGCCACGAATTCCTCCGCGGTCAGGCAGGCCGACGGCACGCTGAGCATGACGCCGAAGGGGGTCTTTTCGTTGAAGGGCACGCCCCGCTCCCGCAGGCTCTGGCGGCAGTGCTCCACGATGCGCATGGCGGCGTCCCAGTCCTCCACATCGGTCACCATGGGGAACATCACCCGCAGCGGGCCGCGGGCCGCGGCCCGCAGCAGGGCACAGATCTGGGTCTCGAACTGGCGGGGCTGGCGCAGGCTGTTGCGGATGCCCCGCAGCCCCAGCTTGGAGGACTGCACCCCCTGATAGGCGTCCGCCATGGTGCGGTCGGCGCCAAAATCGAAGGTGCGCACGGTCACAGGGCAGCCCTGTGCCGCTGCAAGGCAGGAAGAATAGAAGTAGAACTGTTCCTGCTCGTCCAGAATGCGGCCGGGCAGCATCATGTAGCTGCTGCGCAGCAGGCCCACGCCCCGGGCACCGGACTGCATGGCGGTGTCGATGTCCTCCGGGCCAAAGCAGTTGGCCAGCAGCTCAAAGGCTGCGCCGTCCCGGGTGTAGCCGGGCTGGCGGCCCAGCACCCGCATTTCTTCGTTTTCACGCTGCAGCTCACAGATGCGGGCCTCTGCCTGCTGGCGGGCCACCGCGTCCGGGTCCAGGATGCATTCGCCCTTGGTGGCATCCAGAATCACCGTGCGGCCGTCGCAATCCTCCAGAAAATCCGCTCCCACCTGCACGATGCCGGGGATGTTCATGGCCCGGGCAATGATGGCGGCATGGCTCTGGCCGCTGCCCTCGGTGGTGACGACGCCCAGGATCATGCCGGAGGGCACACTGAACAGGTCGGTGGGCATCAGGCGGTCGGCGGCCAGGATCACCGGGTGGTCCAGTGCCAGCCACATGCGGGGCCGGTTGCCCAGAATGTTGATCACCCGGCTGGTGGCGTCCAGAATGTCCACGCTGCGCAGCTGCATGTAGGGGTTGTCCTTCATGTTGGCCAGCTGGTCGGCGTAACGCTGGCCCACCTTGTCCATGGCGGCAGCGGCGCTGATGCCTGCCTTGATGCAGAACCGCACCTCGTTCATCATGCCTTCGTCGTCCAGCATCATGCTCTGGAACTGCAGGATGGCCTGCTCGGTGGAAGCGGCCCGCTCTGCCATGGAGTCCAGCTCGCTCTGGGCGGTGCGCACCGCATCTTCCAGCTGGCGCAGCTCCCGTTCCGGGTCAAAGGGCCCGGTGCTGAACGTTTCCACATGGCGTTCCAACCGGCTCACCTGCCCCAGCACAAGGCCCGGGGACGCAGAAACACCTTTACAGATCTTCATGTTCGGTCACCTCCGGCAGTTCCGGCGCGGTCAGGGCCTGCCAGACCAGCGCCTGCAAGAATGTATTGGGCAGCAGGGCTGCCAGCGCCGCCCGGCCCGCGTCCGCGCTGCCTGCAAACAACGGGGCGAACCCGGCCATGCGCGCACGGTCGCATTTGTCCAGAAACGCCTGCCCCAGCGTCCGGGTGGTGTAGTACACCGTGGGGTCTACCCCCACGTCCTCGGCCACGGCTTCCAGCGGGGCAAGCTCGGCGTCCTTCATCCGGGCCAGCAGCAGGGCCGCGTCTGCGGTAAGGGTCACGGGGTATTTCTCCCGCACGGCCTTCTGCACCGCGTCGAACCGTGCCCGGAACGCGGCAGCATCGGCGCTGCTATCCGGGCCGTTGTCCACGGCATAGGCGCAGCCCCGCACCCGGCCAAAGGCCCGCAGGGTGTCGTAATAACCCAGCTCCACATTGCGGCGGGCGGTATCGGGGTCAAAGTGCAGGATGTCGCCCAGCTCCCAGTAGCTGCGCACCATGGTGGTGGGCAGACCGGTGAGGTTGGGGCGGGTGATGCCCACCCCCTCCAGGTCCACGCACACCAGCTCGTCAGCCCCCATCTTTTTCGCAAGGCCGGTGGGCATGTTGTCGCTGTAGCCGCCGTCCAGGAACTTGACCCCGTCGATATCCCGCGCCCGCAGGGCAGGGAAGCAGGCCGCCGAGGCCATGAGATAATCCTTCACGCGGCCCTGCGGGATCTCGTCCAGCGTCAGCTCCCGGGGCTTCAGGCCCCGCTGCTCCACCGTAACAAGGCCAAAGCGGATGTTGGCGCGGCGCAGCGCGTCCTCGTCCAGCACCCGTTCCACGATCTCTTCCAGCGGCGAGACGTCCATACCGCCGGCCTTCACCACGCTGCGCAGAAAACTGTGCAGGGCCGACAGGTCGGCGTTTTCTTCGGGCAGCTCCATCACATCCTTGCTGCGGATGGTCAGCCACATATCCCGCGCCACCTCGTACAGGTCCAGCACGAACATGGCACCGTTCAGGCTGCCCACACTGGTGCCGGTGATGATCTGCGGGTGCCAGTCCAGCTCCATCAGAGCCTTCCACACGCCCACCTGATAGCTGCCGCGTGCTCCGCCGCCGGCCAGCACCAGCGCTTTGCACGGAATGGTTTGGTTTTCCATACTGCCTGCCTCCCTGTCTGTCTTTGCTGAAATTATACCATATTTTCCGGAAAATTTCTCCCCGTTTTTTGGTTCCTCACGGCTTTTATACGGCTAAGATCCGTGGTATACTGGGCAGGAATCATCTTGAAGGAGGAACTTTGCCCCATGCGCTGCAAGCAATGGATCTTTGATATGGACGGCACCCTCACCGACAGCATGACCGTGGTGTGGCGGGGTGCCCCGCTGGCGCTGCTGCAGCGCTATGGCCGCACGCCCAAAGCAGACCTGAACGACGTGCTGCTGACCATGGGCATGGCCGACGGTGCCCGCTACCTCATCCGAGAATACGGCCTGCCCCTGACCGAGGCGGAATATTACGACGTGATGCGGGACGTGATCGCCCAGCTGTACGAAACGGTGGACCTGAAGCCCGGTGTGCGCACCCTGCTGGCAAAGCTGCAGGCCGAGGGGGCCCGGCTGTGCCTGTGCTCCAACACCTGGGCCGACCAGTGCCGCACCGTGCTCACCCGGCTGGGCATCGCGGACTATTTTTCCTTCATCGTGGAGGCGCAGGGCGTGCTGCACAAGAGCCGCCCGGAGGTGTTCTTCGAGTGCATGCACCGGCTGGGCGGGGCCGACCCCGCCGCCTGCGCCGTGTGCGAGGACGCCATTTACGCCGCTTCCACTGCCCACAAGGCCGGGTTCACCGTGCTGGGCGTGCAGGACGCCGCCAGTGCCGCCGATGCCCCTGCCATGGCGCAGGTGTGCGACCAGTTCCTGCCGGACTGGACCGCACTGGACTGGACAAAGATCTGAGAAATTTTTCCGCAAAAAACACGCCGGTGTTCCCGCTGTGGGAGCACCGGCGTGCTGTTATTTCAGGCTGTATTTCTGCTGCTGCACCCATTGCTGGAAGGCGTCCCGCACGGCACCCTCCCGCCCGCGGGGGATGGAGATGCGGGCCCCGCTGCGCATGCGCAGCTCCCCGGCAGAAAGCAGGTCCGCCTCGGCCAGATTGACCACATAGGAGCGGTGGGGCTGCAAAAAGCGCCCATCCGCCAGCAGAGGCTGTGCCACCGCAGAAAACGGCACCCGCAGCGACAGGGTGGGCACGTCCTCCCCGCTGGTGAGGTGGAAGTGCACGATGTGGTGGGTGCACTCCAGATATTCGATGCCCGCATAGGGCAGCGCCCGCAGGCCCTCGGCGGTGTTCACCGTGACGGACGGGCCGTATTCCGGCTCGGTGGCGCGGGCCAGCAGGGCCGAAAGCTCCCGCTGGCGCACCGGCAGCAGCAGATATTGCAGCGCATCCACCTTGTAGGCGCTGTAAGCGTGGGCCGTGGTGCGGGCCACAAAGGCCAGCGGGGCCCGGCGGCCCCGGCGGCGCAGCTCCCCGGCAGCCGCCAGCCCCACCGGCGTAGCCGAGCCGGAAAGCTCCAGCAGATACAGGTCGTACCGCACGCCCTCCCCGTCCTTCCGCAGCAGGGCGTCGGTGTCCGGCAGGTGTTCCACGATGCAGGCGTCCGCTCGCCGGGCAAAAAATTCCATGCACTGGCGTTCCAGCCCGCTGCGCAGGCCCGCGTCCGGGCTGCACACCGCAATGTGAAAGATCACAGGATCCCTCCTCTTCAAACCCGCCCTTGCATTTTGCGCGGTGCGGGGGTATAGTAATCAAAAAACAACAAAGGAGACGCCGCCATGTCAAAGCCCCTTGTCAGCATCATTCTGCCCGTGTACAACGCCCAGAACCACATCGCCCGCTGTCTGGAGAGCATCTGCGCCCAGAGCTGGCAGAACATCGAGGTCATCGTGCTGAACGATGGCTCCAAGGATCAGAGCCTGCCCGTGTGCGAAGCGTTCCGCGCAAAGGACGAGCGCATCGTGCTGGTGGACAAGGCCAACTCCGGCGTGTCCGACACCCGCAACCTGGGCCTGAAGCTGGCCAGCGGCAAGTATGTGCAGTTCGTGGACAGCGACGACTATATCGACCCGGACTTCACCGAGCATCTGGTCACCGCTGCCGAACAGAACAACGCCGACCTGGTCATCGCACCTTACAAGATGGTGATCCCCGCCGGGGCCACCAAGCCGGAACAGGTGCTGGACAAGCTCCAGGACGAGCTGGGGGTCATGACCGTGGCCCGGCCCCCGGAGGTACGGGAGTACGGCTTTCTGCCTGCCGGGGTCTACACCCAGGACGAGTTTGCCCGGCATCTGATGGACAAGCCTGCCTCTTATTTTTACGGGGTGCTGTGGAACAAGCTGTACCGCCGGGACCTGCTGGTGGACCACCAGATCCAGTTTACCAGCGAGGTGCGGTGGGCCGAGGACCTGGTGTTCAATATGCAGTACCTGGAGTACGCCAACGTGCTGGTGTCCATCCCGGAGGCAGGGTACTACTATGTCCAGAACCCCCAGAGTATCTGCCACACCCAGATCAACGCCGCCTCTCTGGTGCAGAACAAGATCCAGGTGTTCCACTACTACACCGAGCTGTACACCCGGCTTGGCATCTACGAGCAGGTGCGTCCGCAGCTGTACAAATTCCTGGTGGATATTGCGGAGAGCACTTACCCTTCCGGCCCCTTCAAGGAGGTCATCGACGAGGCCAAGGCCTACTGGAAGGATGCCCGCGAGGACGTGCAGACCCGCACCGCCGAAGCGCGCGAGCGCTGGAACGGCATGCGGGAGGAGCTGCGGGAAACGGCGCAGGAACGCAGTGCCGAGTGGAAGGCCCGGCACGACAGCGACCCCAAAGAATAAGCAAAAACAACAAACGGGAAGCCGCAGGAGCTTGCACGCTCCGGCACGGCTTCCCGCTTTTTTATGCGATGTTCAGCGGCCGGGTGCTCAGCAGCCGATGGCGGCGCACTTCTTGGCCAGCCACTCGCGCTCCTCGTCGTTCAGGCGGGGTGCCAGCTTCTCGAACACCTGACGGTGGTAGTTGTTCAGCCAGTCCAGTTCGTCCTTGGTCAGCACACCGGGCACGATGGGAGAAGTGGCGATGGGCACGAACATGATCGGCTCAAAGCCCAGGAAGGTGCCGTACTGGTTGTCGGCCTTGTGCACGCACACCAGCTCGTTCTCGATGCGGATGCCCACCAGATCGGTCTCGTACACGCCGGGCTCGTCGGTCACGATCATGCCCGGGCGCATCAGGGTAGTGTTGCGGCCGTTCAGGGCGTGGGGGCCTTCGTGGACGTTGCCCACAAAGCTGACGCTGTGGCCGGTGCCGCAGCGGTAGTTGATCAGGTGCTGCCACAGCGGTTCACGGGCGATGGTGTCGATCATATGGCAGTCGCAGTAGTCCAGCCAGACCGCCTTGGCGATGTCGATGTGGCACTGCAGGGTCCAGGTGTAGAACTTGCGCTCGTCCTCGGTCAGCTCACCCAGCGGGTAGGTGCGGGTGATGTCGGTGGTGCCGTCCATGTAAGTGGCACCGCTGTCCACCAGCAAAAAGCCCTTGCGCTGGAGCTTTGCGTGGTCCTCCGGGGTGGCGTGGTAGTGCATCATGGCTGCGTTGCCGCCGTAGGCCGCAATGGTGCCAAAGCTCTCCACAATAAACTTGTCGGTGGCGGAGCGGTACTTGTGCAGGATCTCGTCCACGGTCAGCTCGGTCAGCTCTTCGCCGGCTTCCAGACGCTTTTCCAGCTCGATCTGGAACCGCACCATCGCCACAGCGTCGCGCAGGTGGGCTTCCTTGTCGTGGGTCAGCTCCACTTCGTTCTTCACGCCCTTCATGGGCAGCAGCGGGTCGGCCAGGTCCTTCACGGTGAGGGCGGCGTTGTTCTCCAGCACCTGATACACGGCATAGTTCACGGTGGCGCTCTCTGCCAGCACGGTCTGGGGCTCGGTCTCAGCGGCCATGAAGCCCAGCACACTGTCGTACTCGGCCAGGGTCACACCGTTGGCTTCCAGTTCCGCCTTTGCCTCCGGGGTCACGCGGGCGGTGTGGATGAACAGCACGGCGCGGTCCGGGGTAACATAGCAGTAGGCCATGGCGTAGGGGGTGCACTCGATGTCCATGGCGCGCAGGTTCAGCAGCCAGGCAAGGTTGTCCAGCTTGCCCACCAGCTGGGCGGTGCAGCCCAACTCGGCCAGCTTTGCACGCAGCTGGCCCAGCTTTTCGGCGGGGGAGAAGCCTGCGTATTCCTTGGGCAGGATCCAGGCCGGGGTGGCGGGCAGAGCCGGGCGGCCCTCGGTCCACAGCTCATCCTCCAGGAACAGGGTCTGGATGGCGGCGTTCTTGGTTTCCAGCGCCTTCTTCACGCTGTTCACCAGCGCGCAGCTGGCGGTCAGACCGCACAGGCCCAGCTTGCCGCCCTCAGGCACCACCTTGGCGCAGTATTCCTCCACGGTGGGCACGCCCGGCTCACCCATCTTCATCAGCTGGATCTCGGTGCCTGCGATCTCCTTCTCGGCCTGCACAAAGTAACGGCCGTCGGCCCAGACAGCACTCTCGGTCATGGTGACCACGAAGTTGGAGTTTTCACCATGGAAGCCGGAGAAGTAGGTCAGGGAAGTGTAGTGGTCGGGCAGGTACTCGCTGGAGTGGGGGTCGCCCACCGGGATCAGGTACACGTCCACACCGTTTGCCTGCATGGCGGCACGCAGGGCGGCCAGCCGTTCGGGAACTGTATTCATGCTCATAAGAAAAGCCTTCTTTCTCATATTTGCCGGAAGAACGTCCGGCGGCGGTGGTTTGCTACTGCATATTGTAGCATTCCGGCGCAAAGAATGCAATGCGGGAGTGTCGGCTGTTCCGGACGCAAACACGGTTGCCGTGCTGTCAACAGCCGCCGCAGTGTCACCTGCATCCTGCGGGGGCTGACCGTCTGCCGGTCGTTGACCGTCCGTTGACGGGGTCTTGCCGTCCGGGGGCGTCCGTCTCTCTGCCGGAGCCTGCCCCTTGCCGAATCGCTGCCCGCCGGGGCCGCCGGTTCCCCTTATTTGTCGTCCAAAACGCGAAAACGCAACCAAATTGCAAAAAATGTTACAATTTTTTCTTGAAAAAGGCCGTTTTCCCATTGACAGGCTTGCTATAATAGAGATGTAAGATTTTACGGGCCAGCGCTCTGCGGCTCTGTCTGCTAACAAAGAAAGAGGCATTCAAACTATGACCAAAATTGATATTTTTTCCGGCTTCCTGGGCGCCGGCAAGACCACTCTGATCAAAAAACTCATCAAGGAGGCCTTTGCCGGCCAGCAGGTCGTTCTGATCGAGAACGAGTTCGGTGAGATCGGCATCGACGGCGGCTTCCTGAAGGAGTCCGGCATCCAGATCAATGAGCTGAACGCCGGCTGCATCTGCTGCTCTCTGGTGGGTGATTTCCGCACCGCCCTGCAGCAGGTGGTGGAGCAGTACCACCCCGACCGCATCGTCATCGAGCCCTCCGGCGTGGGCAAGCTGAGCGACGTGACCCGCGCCGTGGAAGGCGTGGCCGAGCACCTGGATGTGCAGCTGAACAGCTTTGTCACCGTGGCCGATGTGAACAAGGTCAAGATGTATATGAAGAACTTCGGTGAGTTCTACGACGACCAGATCA
>OOCN01001809.1_pt1 | contig 12564 bp, 8 predicted proteins | sample 1671361 | NCBI WGS metagenome assembly OOCN01 (sample SAMN06348149, study PRJEB24527) | human gut metagenome | biome: human gut; feature: ankylosing spondylitis patient; material: feces | host: Homo sapiens | place: China | collected 2015-10
CAAACACCTTCCTGAACACCCGCACCCTGTTCATCATCGTGCTGGGCCTGATCGCCTTCTCCTTCGGCACCGCAGCCGGTGTGCTGTGCGGCAAGGTGATGTACGCTGTGACCGGCGGCCAGGTCAACCCGCTGATCGGTTCCGCAGGCGTTTCCGCTGTGCCGATGGCCGCCCGTGTGTCCCAGAAGGTGGGCCAGAGCGAGAACCCGCAGAACTTCCTGCTGATGCACGCCATGGGTCCCAACGTGGCCGGCGTTATCGGCTCTGCCGTTGCTGCTGGTATTCTGATCAACATCTTCGGCTAAGCATTCCCTGAAAAACAAATGTTCCCGTCCGGTGGTCCTGTACTGCCGGGCGGGTTTTGTTTTGTCACTGTGCAAGCTCTGATAGAGAAGCGTTATCTGATAAAATTCGGCTTTTTAAACGAAATAACGCCGAAAAAGTAACTTTATCAACGTGCGAAAGTTCGGCGCTGCTGATAAAGTTGGAACTTTATCAATGAGAGTAACTTTATCAAACTGATAAACTTCAATAAAATAACGTAGGTAAAATATTAAATTTGAACTTTATCACTTGTTTTACTACAGTAGGGAAGCCGTGTGGACCAGCTGCAGCCAACATCCTCCCGGCCTGCTGATAAAAGCAATTGCACAGCCGGAACCGGGCGGAGGTGGTTCCAGCCCTCCGCGCAGAAAATAGGCCGCAAAATTTCCGCGCAAATGCCGCCTGCAAACGCACCGGCTATTCTCAATTTCCTGAAAATGTGGTATACTGTTCTTTGACAATAAAAGGAGACAGGGGAACCCATGGCAACAGATCTGACACAAGAATTCTGCGCTCTGCGCGACACCTATATTGAAAAGCAGTTCGGCCGCCTGAACGAGATGCAGCGGCAGGCGGTGTTCACCACCGACGGCCCGCTGCTCATCCTGGCCGGAGCCGGCAGCGGCAAGACCACCGTGCTGGTCAACCGCATTGCCAACCTCATCCGGTTTGGCGCGGCCCACGGCTCAAAGCAGCTGCCCCGCCCCGCCACCGAAGAGGACGTCAAGGCCCTGCGCAGTGCCATCATGACCGGCACCGCCGCGCCCGGCTGGCTGGACGGTATGCTGCGGCAGAACGCCGTGCGCAGCTGGAACGTGATGGCCATCACCTTTACCAACAAGGCGGCCGGGGAGATGAAGGAGCGCCTGCGCCGGATGCTGGGTGGGGAAGAGGGCGACGAAGTGTTTGCCTCCACCTTCCACTCGGCCTGTGTGCGCATCCTGCGCCGCTGGGCGGAGGAGATCGGCTACCCCCGCAGCTTTACCATCTACGACACCGACGACGCCCAGCGGGTGATGAAGGCGGTGTACAAGGACCTGAACGTGGATGACAAGTTCTTCCCCATCAAGAGCGCCATCAACCAGATGAGCCGCTGGAAGGATCAGCTGGTCAGCCCGGAACAGGCCCTTGCCAACCCCGCCAAGGACACCAAGGGGGCGCTGGCGGCCCGCATCTACGCCGCCTACGAAAAGCGGCTGAAAGAGGCCGGTGCCTTCGACTTCGACGACCTCATCTACCAGACCGTGCAGCTGCTGGCAGAGCACCCGGACGTGCGGGACTTCTACCAGACCAAATACAAATACCTGCTGGTGGACGAGTATCAGGACACCAGTGTGGCGCAGTTCCGTCTGGTGAGCCTGCTCACCGGCCTGGAGCGCAACATCTGCGTGGTGGGCGACGATGACCAGAGCATCTACCGCTTCCGCGGGGCTACCATTGAAAACATCCTCAACTTTGAAAAGTGCTACCCCGGGGCAAAGACCATCCGGCTGGAGCAGAACTACCGTTCCACCTCCAACATCCTGAACGCCGCCAACTGCGTCATCCAGCACAACACGGAGCGCAAGGGCAAGACCCTGTGGACCGACAACGGCGAGGGCGACAAGGTGCAGGTGTACACCGCTGAGAACGAGCAGGACGAGGCGATGCACATTGCGGACGTCATCGGCCAGCACCTCAAGGCGGGCGGCCATCTGGCCGACCACGCCATCCTCTACCGCATGAACGCCCAGTCGGCCCCCATCGAAAGCTACTTCACCCGCGCGGGCATCCCCCACAAGATCGTGGGAGGCCAGCGTTTCAACGACCGCAAAGAGGTCAAGGACATCCACTCCTATATGTCCATCGTGGCCAACCCCCGCGATGACGTGCGCCTGCGCCGCATCATCAACGAGCCTGCCCGCAAGATCGGCAACACCACGGTGGAGGTCATTGCAGACCTTGCCGCCCAGCAGGGGGTGAGCATGCTGGAGATCATCGGCCACGCCGACCAGTACGCCAAGCTCAGCCGGGCTGTGATGCCCTTGCTGAAGTTCTGGCAGATCTACCAGAACCTGCAGGATTCGCTGGAGACCAAGACGCTGGACGCCTTTGCCGCCGACGTCATTGAGCTGACCGGCTACAAGGCCATGCTGGAAGCCGACGCCGCCAAGGGTCACGAGGACGCCGCCGACCGCCTGCAGAACCTGGGTCAGCTGGTGAACAACGTCAAGAACTACTGCGACCAGCACGGCGAGGATGCCACGCTGGAGGGCTATCTGGAAGATATCGCCCTCATCAGCGACATCGACAGCTACAACGAGAGCGCCGACCAGGTGGTGCTGATGACCATCCATTCGGCCAAGGGGCTGGAGTTCCCCTATGTGTTCCTCATCGGTATGGAAGAGGGCGTGTTCCCCAGCGAGATGAGCAAGTATTCCGAGGCGGACCTGGAAGAAGAGCGCCGCCTTGCCTACGTCGGCATCACCCGCGCCAAAAAGGAACTGTACATCTCCAACAGCGTTACCCGCATGCTCTACGGCCGCACCCAGCGCAACGAGCCCAGCCGCTTTTTGCGCGAGATCGAGCCGGAGTACATCGAAGAGACCCGCAGCCCGGTGCTGGAACAGCGTTCCCGTCTGGGCGGCTGGGGCAGCAGCTACAGCGACACCGTGCCCGGCGGCGCGTCCGGGTACTCCGGGCCTTCCGGCTGGGGCCGCAGCGCCGGGGGCTACGGTTCCGGCGGCTATGGTTCCCGCTCCGGCGGCGGTTACCTGAACCGCGAGTACAACGCCGGGGAGCGCAGCGGGTTCGGCTCCGGTTATGCCGGGCGGGGCACTTCCTCTTCCGGCTACGGTGCCGCCTACGGCAACAGCTCCACCCAGCCCAAGGTGCGTTCGGGCGGGTTCGGTGCCGGGTATTCCGGCACGGGCGCAAAGACCCCGGCCGCAAAAATCAGCTTTACCGGTGCACCGGCTGCCAAGGCCGCGCCCGCAGGCTCCAAGCATTACGAGCCGGGCGATGTGGTGGAACACAAGGTCTTTGGCCGGGGCACCGTGCTCAAGGTCAAGCCTGCGGCCGGAGACCAGATCGTGGAGATCAACTTTGAAAAGGTCGGCATCAAAAAGACCATGGCCAATTTTGCGCCGCTGACCAAAATCACAACGGAGGAATGACACAAAAATGATGACAGTTCGTTTGATCGCCCATACCCCGGAGCCGGAAAAGGTGGTGGCGGCTGCCGCCAAGCTGTGCTACTCCGACGCCCACATCACCGACCTGCTGGACGGCCTGACCGAGGAAAAGACGGCAAAGTTCCTGACCATGCTCAGCGACCTGGGCCACGCCAGCCCCATCGAGCACGCCAGCTTCACCTTTGGCATCGAGGGGGTCAGCCGTACCTTGCTGGCCCAGATCACCCGCCACCGCATCGCATCCTTCAGCGTGCAGAGCCAGCGCTATGTGCGCCTGGACGATTTCCGCTATGTGGTGCCGCCGGAGATCGAAGCCATCCCGGAGGCAAAGGCGGCGTTCCTTGAGAGCATGAACGAGGACGCCAAACGCTACCTTGACCTTGCCCACAAGCTGGAAGAGGGCCACACCGCCCGCCTGATGGCCGAGGGCATGCCGGAAAAGGCAGCCCGCGCCAAGGCCAGCAAGCAGGCCAATGAGGACGCCCGCTTTGTGCTGCCCAACGCCTGCGAGACCAAGATGGTGGTCACCATGAATGCCCGCAGCCTGCAGAACTTTTTCCACCTGCGCTGCTGCAGCCGCGCCCAGTGGGAGATCCGCCAGCTTGCCGAAGAGATGTTCAAACTGGTGTACCCGGTGGCACCCCACATCTTTGCAAAGTCCGGCCCGGCCTGCGTGAGCGGCCCCTGCCCGGAGGGCAAGATGTGCTGCGGCAAAACCGCCGAGGTGCGTGCAAAATATGCCGCCATCAAGGAAGGTGCCGCCGTATGAGCAAGGGCAAGCTGATCGTCATCGAGGGGCTGGACGGCAGCGGCAAGGCCACCCAGGCCAAGCTGCTGGCCCAGCACCTGGCCAGCCAGGGCCTGCCGGTGCGGGAGGTCACCTTCCCGGATTACGCCAGCGATTCCAGCGCCCTGATCAAAATGTATCTGGCCGGGCAGTTCGGCTCAAAACCGGACGATGTGAACGCCTATGCGGCCTCCAGCTTTTTTGCGGTGGACCGCTATGCCAGCTACAAGACCGATTGGGGCCGCTTTTACGAGGAGGGCGGCATGGTCATTGCTGACCGCTACACCACCTCCAACGCGGTGCACCAGTGCTCCAAGCTCCCGCCGGAGCAGTGGGAGGCGTTTTTGCACTGGCTGTTCGATTACGAGTTCCATCTGCTGGGCCTGCCCGCACCGGACAGCGTCATCTACCTGCAGGTGGACCCGGCGGTCAGCCAGCGGCTGATGACCGCCCGCTACCACGGTGACGAGAGCAAAAAGGACGTGCACGAGAAAGATACCGAGTATCTGGCCCGCAGCCGCCGCGCCGCCGAGTATTGCGCGGAGCATCTGGGCTGGACCACGGTGCACTGCACCCACAGCGACGCCATGCGCAGCATCGAGGACATCCAGGCCGAGGTGCAGGGCATCGTGCTGGGTCAGCTGAAATGATAAAATGAAGGCAGGTTGGCACGTCGGCAGCTTTCTCTTCGGACACGAAAACGGGTTGTGGCACCCAGCGGCTGCGTCGGCTCTTGAACGAGCCTTGCACCCTGCTGGCCACTGCCCCAACAGCAACTCCCTGTTTCTGCCACTGGCAGCAGTCGTTGCTGTTGCAGGCCATTCCATCGCCCGCCCTATTGCCCTACGGGCAACAGGGTCCCACCCCAGCGGACGGTCCTCAGAGAAACTCCCGACGCACCTGTCGGATATACACATAAAATACGATAAGAGGGGGCATCCTGACAGATGTATCGTTTGATGCAGCCATCCGACAAGGCGGCTGTGCTGGCGCTGTGGCAGCGCGAGCGCGGCGAGTCGGAAGAATTTGCGGCCAACGCCGTGGAGCGTTTTGCAGGGCAGCAGAATGTCTATGTGGCCGAGGAAAATGACGCCATTGCCGCTGTGGCACTGGCGGTACCAGTCACGCTGCAGGGGCGGCAGGGCAGTTACCTCTACGGCCTGTGCGGACAGGGCAGTTTGATCCTGGCCGGCCTGCTGGACTACCTGTGTGCGCAGCAGAAGCTGCGGGGCGCAGGCTTTACCGTGGCGGTGCCCGGCAGCCCGGAGCAGGCCGCGCTGCTGCAGGATAAAGGCTTTGCGCGGGCATTTGCCCTGCGCTGCCTGCCGCGGGAGGTGGCCCGCAACCTGTGGAGTCAGGCCGAGTTTGACAGCGTTACCGCCAAGAAGCTGTGCGAGCTGCGGGAGAAGTTCTGGCCCGATACGGTGCAGTTCACCCCGGAGCGCATGGCCGTGGTGTTGGGGGACCTGTATTCCCGCGGGGCCACCATCGTGGCCAACGAGCGGGGCTACGGCGTGTACTTCCGCAAGGAGGACACCCTGTATTTCGTGGAGCTCATGGCCGAGGACGACCGCGCCGCCGAGGTGCTCATGGAAGCCGCCCGCGAGAAGGAAGTCATCGTGGAAAAGGCCGTCATCACGGTGGGTGCCGCCCAGTCCCTGTTCCTGGGGGAGGGCACCCGGCAGGAGTACGGCATGATCCGTTTTGACGGGGAGCCCTTTGACGTATCGGAAAGCTATATGCGCCTGATGCTGGAAGGCTGAGACGCAGAAAAACAACAAAGGAAGGTGCGTATGGCACACAAGGAGAGACACACCGCCCCGAAGAAAAAAGGCGGTGCCGTGAAGATTTTGCTGGCAGTGGTACTGTTGCTGGTGCTGGCCGCCGGGGCAGCAGGGGTGTTTGCCTACAACGAGATCCACGGCAACGGAAAGCCCGGCACCGAGGTTACTGTCAGCATCCCCCAGGGCAGCGGCGTGGCCTCCATTGCAAATCGGCTCAAGGAGGCCGGAGTGATCCGCTCCACCTACCTGTTCCGCTGGTATGTGGGGCAGAAGGGGGTGGCCGGGAAGCTGCAATACGGTGATTTTACCCTGCAGACCGGGGCCAACGCCTACGATGCTATCATCGCCGTTCTCTCCCAGTACGCCAAGGCAGATACCGTGCGGATCACCATCCCGGAGGGCACCACGGCCATCGCCATTGCCCGGAAAATGGAGGAAGCCGGTCTGTGCAGCGCCGAGGACTTTCTGAAGGAAGCCAACGAGGGCGATTTCAGCGCGTACACCTTCTGGCAGTATGTTCCGGAGGATAAGGACGCCCCGGACCGCTTCATGAAATGCGAGGGCTATCTCTTCCCGGAGACCTACGAGTTTCTGAAGGACGACACCGTGCACAACTATGTGGCAACGTTCTATGCTCAGTTCGACGCGCAGATCACCGATGCGATGTATGCGAAGCTCAAGGAGCAGGGCATGACCCTGAACGAGCTGGTCACGCTGGCCTCCTTTGTGCAGGAGGAAGCGGGCAACAGCCAGGACTCCAACGTGGCGCAGGTGTTCCGCAACCGTCTGGCCGAGGACTCGCCCTATCCGCGCCTGCAGAGCAACACCTCCAGCTACATCCAGAGCGACGCCGACAACAACTACCTCTGGAACTGGGTGGCCCCCTACTACGGCGGGTGGGACAATATCCCGGAAAACATCGTAAAAGCGTATGATACCTATCATACGGACGGCCTGACCCCCGGCCCCATCTCCAACCCCGGCATTGCGGCCATCAAGGCTGCGCTGGAACCGGACCCGGACGAGGAAGCAAAGGACGCCTATTTCTTCGTCACCGACCTCAAGGGCAGCTACTACTATGCCCGCACCCTCAGCGAACACAACGCCAACTGCCAGACCGCAGCGGGAGTGAACAAGACGGTGAAATAAGAGGGTAAGTTGTCCGTTACGGCTGAAGCTGCCCGTTACGACCCTTCCTGTGAAAATGCGTTTGGAGCGCTCCGCAGAGCGCGACAAACGCGAATCTAAAAATAATTCTTCCGCTAAATATGTCCAGAGCGAAGCGGCGGACATTTCAAATCGTATTTTCTGAAAAAAGAGAGGGATATCAACTATGCTGCAAATCCCGGAACTGCTCGCCCCGGCGGGCGATCTGGAGCGCCTGCGCTATGCCATCAACTACGGTGCCGATGCCGTTTACTGCAGCCTGCCGGAGTTCGGCATGCGGTCTGCACCGGCCAACTTTACGCCGGAGCAGCTCACCGAGGGCGTCATCTATGCCCATGCCCGGGGCCGCAAGGTCTATCTGACCATGAACACTCTGCCCACCAATGAGGAAGCCGACCGCCTGCCGGACGCCATCAAGGAGGCCGCCAAGGCCGGTGTGGATGCCTTCATCGTAGCCGACCTGGGCGTGCTGGATGCCTGCAAGACCGTTGCCCCGGACATCGACGTGCACATGTCCACCCAGACCGGCATCACCAACTGGGCCGCCGCCCGCGCCGCCTATCACCTGGGTGCCAAGCGCGTGGTGCTGGCCCGCGAGATGTCCCTGCAGGACATCGCCATCCTGCGCGACAAGACCCCGCCGGAACTGGAGATCGAGGCCTTTGTGCACGGTGCCATGTGCATGAGCGTGTCCGGCCGGTGCCTGCTGTCCAATTACATGGCAGGCCGCGACGCCAACCGGGGCCAGTGCGCCCAGCCCTGCCGCTGGAAGTACTACCTGAGCGAGGAGACCCGCCCCGGCCAGCTGTACGAGATCGGCGAGAACGAGAACGGCAGTTACATCCTCAACGCCAACGACCTGTGCACCGCGCCCTTCATCGACCTGATCTGCAAGGCCGGTGTGGACAGCCTGAAGATCGAGGGCCGCGCCAAGACCTTCTATTATGTGGCCAGTGTGACCGCCGCTTACCGCAAGGCGCTGGATGCCTATCTGGCCGACCCCGCCAACGACAACTTTGAACTGCCGGCTGAGGTCTACGAGGAGCTCACCCGCACCAGCCACCGCCACTACTCGCCGGGCTTCTACTTTGGCCGCGAGCAGGCCAAACAGGCCACCGACAGCGCCACCTACATCCGCGAATGGGAGTTCGTGGGCACGGTGGACCGCTGGGAGAACGGCGTGGCCCACTGCCAGCAGCGCGGCAAGTGGAGCCTGGGCGATACGCTGGAAGCCCTCTGTCCGGACGGCCGCAGCATCCCGCTGACGCCGGAGTGGATCGAGAACGAGGCCGGGGAACGGGTGGACAGCACCCCTCACGCCATGGAAAAATACACCATGCCCACCCCGGAGCTGCCGCCCATGAGCCTGCTGCGCCGCAAAACGGCAGAATAAGCAGCCGCACCCCGCAAACCATGCCAACCGGCACCGCCTGCAAAGGCTTTGTCGGCTGGCTTTTTTTGCATCCCTTGCAAAACCGCACAAACCGCGCTATACTGACATATATTATCATGCAGAGCGAAAGGAGGGAGCCTGATGTTCCGGCTGCCGATCGTAAAATTTTTCAGCCGCATCCTCAATCGGATCACCATCACGGTGGTGCTGGTGGCCCTGCAGGTGGCATGGCTGCTGTGGGCGTTTTTCTCCCTCACCACCGGCCGCGTGTGGGTCAACGTCGGCTTGCAGCTGCTCAGTCTGCTTATGATGCTGTACCTCGTGCGCAAGGACGAGAACAGCGCCTACAAGATCGGCTGGATCGCGCTCATGGGGGTGCTACCGCTGCTGGGCGGGGCACTGTACCTCTCCTTTGGCAACAAGCGCCCGGCCAAGCAGCTGCGCAGCAAGCTGCAGGCGGTGGACGAGGCCCACAGGGCTGATCTTGCCCAGCAGCCGGGCCAGACCGACGGACTGGATGCTTCCGGCCTCGGCATGAGCCGCTATCTGGCGCGGTACGGCCGCTACCCGGCCTGGAAGAACACCGCCGCGCAGTATTTTGCCTGCGGCGAAGCCATGTACCCCCAGCTGCTGCAGGATCTGGAGCGGGCCGAGCACACGATCTTTGTGGAATATTTCATCGTGCACACCGGCAAAATGTGGGACGGCGTGGAAGCCATCCTCCGGCGCAAGGCCGCGCAGGGGGTGGACGTGCGCCTGATCTACGACGACTTTGGCAGCCTGCTGGGCCTGCCCACCGACTTTGTGGTGCGCATGGAGCGGGCGCACATCCGGTGCATCCCCTTCAACCCGGTGGTGCCGGTGCTCTCGCTGGTGATGAACCACCGCGACCACCGCAAGATCGTGGTCATCGACGGGCGCATCGCCTACACCGGCGGCGTGAACCTGGCCGACGAGTATATCAACGCGGAGCAGCGCTTCGGCTACTGGAAGGACGCCGCCCTGCGCATTGAGGGCGATGCTGCGTGGAATTTCACCGTGATGTTCCTCAACTTCTGGAACGCTTTCCGCCCCAGTGAGACGGACTACAGCGCCTTCCGCCCCCAGCACAGTGCACACCCGGTGCAGGATGGCATCGTGCAGCCCTACGCCGACAGCCCGCTGGACGAAGAGCCGGTGGCGGAGACGGTGTACCTGAACCTGCTGGCCCGGGCCGAGCAGTATGTGTATATCTACACGCCCTATCTGGCTGTGGGCGAAGAGATGCTGGATGCGCTGAAAAACGCCGCCAAGCGCGGGGTGGATGTGCGGCTGGTGCTGCCGGGCATTCCGGACAAGAAGCTGGTGTTCCGCCTGAGCCGCTCCTACTACCTGCCGCTTTTGCAGGCGGGGGTGCGCATCTACGAGTACACCCCGGGCTTCCTGCATGCCAAGTGCTGGGTGAGCGACGACCGGGCAGCCGTGGTGGGCAGCATCAACATGGATTACCGCAGCCTGTTTTTGCACTTTGAGTGCGGCGTGCTGCTGCAGTACAACAGTCAGGTGGCTGCCCTGCGGGACGATGTGCGGGCCACCCTGCCGCAGTGCCGCGAGATCCATATTTCGGACTGCCGCACCAGCATCCCCGGCACCCTGCTGGACAGCGTGCTGCGCCTGCTCAGCCCGTTGATGTAAGGGCGCGCTCATAATTGCCCCGGCAGGGGGCACACTAGCTCCAAAGCCCGTGCGGCTGCGCGGGAGCAAAAGGAGCAAGTGTACCATGAAGCAGGTTTTTCGGGTGTTTTGGGGCTGTACGCTGGCCGCTGCGCTGGCGCTGACCGGCTGCGGCCGGGGCGGCGCTCCGGGCAGCAGCGGAGCCGGGTCCATGAGCGGCAGTGGGTCCGGTGCCATGAGCGGCGGCACAGCCGGGCAGGAGCAGGCCTGGCGCACCGGTCTTGGCGTTGTGACCAAGGCCGCAGGCAGCGACCGGGCCGGCAAGATCACCACTGCCGCTGCGGCTGTGGTGCTGGACGCCGACGGCAAACTGGCCGACGTGATGCTGGACGAGCTGGAACTTTCGGTCTCCGGCGGGAGCACCGGCAGCGTGACCACTCCGGAGGATGTGCGGTCCAAGCGCACAAAAGGGGAGGACTACCCGCTGGCGGCGGCGTCCTCCCTCGGCAAAGGGTGGGCCGAGCAGGCCGACTGGTTTGCCGACTATCTGACCGGCAGGACCCCGGACGAGGTAAAGAAGCTGAAAACGGATGAAAACGGCAAGCCGCAGGACGCCGACCTTGTGTCCGGCTGCACCATCGCGGTGGACCGCTACCGGGACGCCGTGGTGCGCGCCTGCGAACAGGCCAAAGCACTGGGAGCCGCCCAGGGGGACCGGGCGACCCTGAGCCTGATCGCGGCAGACCTGCCCCAGGACCTTGCCGCCACGGATGACCAGGACGCCCACGTCCAGGCAGACATCACGCTGGCGGCCCTGACCGTGGACAGCAATGGCCGGGTGACCAGCGCCATCGGGGACATGACCCAGCCGCAGCTGACCGTCAACGCGGACGGCACGGTCTCCGGGCCGGAAGAGCCGGTGTACACCAAGAACGAGCAGGGCGACAAGTACGGCCTGCGGGAGGCCAGTGCCCTGCACAAGGAGTGGTACGAGCACGCCGAGGGCTATTGCAGCACCCTGAAGGGCAAGACCATGGCGGAGATCGCCGCCCAGCCCACCGACGGCTCCGACGCCGACCTGAAAGCCCTGTGCACCATCTCGGTCACCGACCTGCAGAAGGCGGTGCTGGCCGCGCTGGCAGAAACCTGAACAGAACAAAACGAGGGAAAGCCCGCGGGCTTTCCCTCGTTTTTGTGGATGGAATTATTTGCCGAACGCGCTGTCGGTCAGGCCGTCCATGTTCAGCATGCCTTCCAGCGCGGCGATGTCGGTGGTCACGTCCAGCGCATCGGACTGGAACAGCTTGTCCAGCTGGTTTTCAAAGGCGGTCACCAGCAGGTCCATGCTGCGCTCAATGCTGTGCTTGGCTTCGGTAATGTTCGTGCCCTCCACCGCCTGCCGGGAGAGGCTGGCGTAGGTGTTCAGCAGCTTGAGCGCGGTAGGCAGATAGTAGTTCATAAACTTTTGCAGCTGCGCCTTTTTGTCCGGGTCCTTCTGTGCCAGCGCAAAGATACGCTCGCTGACCTCCTCCAGCCGGGAGATCTTCTGGCTCATCACCGGGTCAGGAATGGCATCGTTCACTTCCCGCAGCTGGCGCAGCAGTGCAGCGTACTCGTCCTCTGCGGCGGGCTGGGGCTTGGGTGCCGGAGCGGGTGCGGGCTTTTTCGGCTGCGGTGCTGCGCCCCGCACCACCAGCGTGTCGGTGCGGTTGTCAATGTAGGCGTCTGCGCCGAAGTATCCGTGCTCGATGGCGCTTTTCACGGCAGGACGTCCCCGGGCGGCATCCACCCCGGCGGCAGCAAACAGTTCCGGCAGAGGAATGTTATCCCGCTCGCCCACCACGTTATCCAGCAGCCGCTCCAGCTTGCGGGTGCTGTTCATCCGCAGGCCGGTCAGCAGCGCACCGCCGCCGCCAATGGCCATGACGATATCGGAAAACAGCTCCCCGGGGTCGGGCATCAGATGCCACGCGCCAATGACATCCACCACATCCATCACCCCGGCAAACAGAAAGACAGCGCCCATGATGGTGCAGAGGGTGGCAATATTCTTGTGCCATTGCTTGGCGCTTTTCTGCTCCTGGGTGGGCATATCCGGACCGTGGACTGGCTCCTCCTTCCGGGTGGAGGCAGGCTCTGGTGGGGGATAAGCATTCCCCGGGCAGGCGGCCTGCTCCTCTTTCTCGGCCTTTTCGTCAATGGCTTTCAGGATGAACAGCAGCACCCCCAACGGCCCGGACATCGCCATCACGATAAAGATGGCGATGGTGGGGATCTTTGCAA
>OOCN01001816.1_pt1 | contig 12530 bp, 10 predicted proteins | sample 1671361 | NCBI WGS metagenome assembly OOCN01 (sample SAMN06348149, study PRJEB24527) | human gut metagenome | biome: human gut; feature: ankylosing spondylitis patient; material: feces | host: Homo sapiens | place: China | collected 2015-10
GAGAACCGTCGGTTCCGCGCCCGCCACGCCACCTTCGCCGGTTGGACTGCGCAGATTATCCAGCATGAAGTCGATCACTGCAACGGCATCATTATCTGATTCATATTGGTGCTCATTGCAGCCCAACTCCCGAGGCTGGTCATCGCGATTACGATGCGATTACATCGCAACCGCTATGACCAGTTTTTTTATGTGCACTGGTGGGGTGGGTGTTCTCAGCGGTGTTGGGGTGCCATGCGCTGGCCGGTTGGCTTCGCTGAGGGGTGTGGGTGGTGTCATGTTGCCAGCGGTTGGCTGGTTGGCTTCGCTGGAGGTTCTCTCAGCGTCGGTGATGTGCCAAAGAGTGGCGGGCTGGCTTCGCTAAGGAGCGCTACCGTCGGTGGAGAACCAGTGCGTGACCTGCTGCCGACGCTAAGCGTTCATTAAGCGTCGTTAGCGGCCAAAACTTGGACGTGTAACGATGCTGGGCGGTTTTAGCGTCGTTGCTGTGCCAAGTTGTGGTCCTCTGCCGACGCTGCCAGTGCAGTAGCGTCGGCGTTGGGACAGGTGTTGGGCCTTTGCCGACTCTATAAGCGAGGGAAAATCATTCGCCGGTGCCTAAGTGGGTCTATTGCCATGCTGAATACATCTGCTGAGTGTAGCTATGCGTTCGAAGGCGATTTCGGGACCTTTCTCAGTAGCAAATATGCCTAATGCGCGGAGTTATACACTTCACCGTGCACTTATACACGCCAAAACGAAGCAGAAATCGACTGCTGACAGTGGACGACACGCCAGAGACGATGTGGATAACCCAGAGACGGTGGATAACAGCTGCGCGATCAGTGGATAACCTGCAAGAAAGTGCGGTTATCCACCGACGGTAGCCACTGTTATGCACATTCCATACCCCTTGGAATCATTGGGTTTTCCACTTATCCACCATCTCGCCATGTGGGCTTGCGAGCCACCGCACGAACGTCATACAGTGTGCCTCACGGCGGGCAACGTAGCCCGCCGTCCACATCACATGAAGGGGAAACACCATGAGCACCGCAATCACTACTACTGCCGAAAATGCCGGTTTGCCAGCAATGCTGGACACCAAAGACGTAGCCGAGATGTTCAAACGCTGCAATCTCGCCGTCTATGCCGAAGCGAGACGCATATATTATCGCGAAGTGAATCTGAACCCATGCAAAAAGTATCCGAAGCAGGTGCTGCAAAGGATCGAATGGTGGTTCTGGGATTGGTTTGCCTATGACTGCGCCGTCAGCGGTATTGGACTGACCGGCAATGAATCCGAAGATTTACGTATCGAATTGCAGTACGGTCCGGGCGCAGGTATCTCGCCATTCCTAGCCTTGGCCGAATTCATGTATGACAAGGACGAACGTATCGGCACACGCGAGATACGTGATTTTCGCGAACTTGATGACACCAATTTCGCTTCGATGTTCTGGATTCGCGATGCCAGCGCGGTCAAAGGTCGTCTGACAGTTGAGGACATCATTCATGGTGGTGTCTACGAGGTGGCGGACGTACATGCCGCCTCGCAATACGATGGTGCGCACGGCGGCATGATCGTCAATCGCATCGCACATGTGAGAGGCGTGTGGCGATCCTGTTCCATCCCGATCTATGAGGCACGAAGGCCTGATGACCCGCAAATCGGTGATTCGCTGGCCCGTTCATTCCGGGAAACCGGATATAAACCGGACTTTGCCGGTCTGGTGCGGTTTTTCTACGGGAGGGCCAAAGACACCGGTCTCGACTGGGAAGATGTGGAAGCCGCGCGCCAAGCCGGTACTTTGGACGCGCTGATCAAGAAGGCCAGCAATCGGTGAAGGATTCGCCTAACGCTGCTGTCCAAGTCGGCGGCCGCGATCACGAATGAAGAGTGACGCAACCAAACAGACCGCGCACACAATGGCGACCGTGCGGAACGAAGCCCGCACGCCAATGGCCGATGCCGCCGCTTCCGGCACTCCGGTGCGCATGGCCGCCGCGGTGTGCGTGTTCATGATGGTGACCAGCAGCACAGCCGCAGACGTCATGATCGCGAAGCCCAGTAAGGCGAGCGGCCGGCCACCGATACGGTCATACATCTTGCCTGCCACCGGGTTCAGGATGCCCATGGCGATGCCGCTCGGCATCATCACCAGACCGGACACCAGTGCATTAACGCCAAGATCATTCTGCAAATATGCCCATCGCGTACAGGAACAGCTGGCGGGTGGTGAAGGTCTCGATGAGGAACGCGGTGATCGGGATCATGATGCCGTTGGTAAGCATGAATCCGGTGGTCAGCCATTGCACGGTGCTGCTGGGCACGTCGAACTAGTGCATCAACGTGGGCAGGGCGGAGATCATCAGCGTTTGGTTGAGGATGGCCACAAACGAGCCGATCATCAGGGTGATGACCATGGCGGTGGTGTTGGCGGGGGTGGTGCTGTTGGAGTTGGCGGGGTGGTGGAGCCGGCCTCAGCGGTGGCCGGCGAGGAATTGCGTGACGTCAATTATCAAGTCTCGTTTTCTTGGCTGAGTTGTCTTTCTTGGCTTGCCCATACTATCTGTGCCTTGACTGCATTCGAAAACCATTGCAATGACTAGCAACACGCTGAGACGCGGCGTATTAATTCAATCATTTGACAAACTTAGTTCGTTCGTTTTATTATTGGTCCTGCAATCCGTAATATCGCCTACTGCAAAGGAGCGCCCAAATGGGTCTGTGGGATGTTGACAAGATCGAGTACGTCGGCCGCGCCAAAGGACCGAAGGAAGACTTCGCCTTCCATTACTACGATGCCGACAAGGTCGTTGCCGGCAAGAAGATGAAGGATTGGCTGCGCTTCGGCGTTGCTTGGTGGCACACCTTCAACCAGGAACTGGTTGATCCGTTCGGCACCGGCACCGCGCACCGCCCGTACTACAAGTACACCGATCCGATGGACCAGGCTCTGGCCAAGGTCGACTACGCCTTCGAGCTGTTCCAGAAGCTGGGCGTCGAGTACTTCTGCTTCCACGATCGTGACATCGCCCCCGAAGGCGACACCCTGCGCGAGACCAACGCCAACCTCGACAAGGTCGTTGACAAGATCGACGAGAATATGAAGTCCACCGGTGTCAAGCTGCTGTGGAACACCTCCTCCCTGTTCACCAACCCGCGCTTCGTGTCCGGCGCCGCCACTTCTCCGTTCGCCGACATCTACGCCTACGCCGGTGGCCAGCTCAAGAAGAGCTTGGAGATCGGCAAGCGCCTGGGCGCCGAGAACTACGTGTTCTGGGGTGGCCGCGAAGGCTACGAGAACCTGTGGAACACCGAGATGAAGCGCGAGACCGACCACATCGCCAAGTTCTTCCACATGTGCGCAGATTACGCCAAGGAAATCGGCTTTGAGGCCCAGTTCCTGATCGAGCCGAAGCCGAAGGAGCCGACGCTGCACCAGTACGACTTCGATGCCGCCACCGCCATCGAGTTCCTGCGCAACCACGACCTGACCGACGTCTTCAAGCTGAACTTGGAAGGCAACCACGCCAACCTGGCCGGCCACACCTACCAGCATGAGATCCGCACGGCCCGTGAGGCCGGCGTGCTCGGCTCGCTCGACGCGAACCAGGGCGACAAGCTCATCGGCTGGGATATGGACGAGTTCCCGACCGACCTGATGGAGACCACCACCGTGATGTGGGAGGTCATCGACGAGGGCCAGATCGGCCCCCACGGCGGCCTGAACTTCGACGCCAAGCCGCGTCGTACCTCCTTCGACGCCGAGGACCTGTTCCGTTCGCACATCGCGGGCATGGACACCTTCGCCGCCGGCCTGCTGGTCGCCGCGAAGATGCATGAGGACAAGTTCATCCAGAACCTGCAGGCCGAGCGCTACGCCTCCTACGATTCCGGCATCGGCGCCACCATCGAGGACGGCACCGCCACGCTGGCCTCCCTGGAGGAGTACGCTCTGGACATCCCGCAGGCCAAGCTCATCGAGGCCACCAAGTCGGATCACCTGGAGTCCGTCAAGGCCACGATCAACAACTACATCATCGACGCCCTCGCCGAGGCGTGATGATTCCGGGCCCGACCTTCCGGGAGGGCCCGAAGATGGCGAACCGGTGTCGGCCGCTTCGGCGGTAAGAGGCGGCCGACACCATAGAACCAGTCATATTCTCCTTTCTCCTTTTCCTTCCGATTGATCGAGAGAACGCCTGCGGGGCAACCCGTGGGCGTTCTCCCGTTTCGGAGCTTCGAAAGTTTCACCACACTTTGGTACAACGCTGTATGAAAGTTTCGAGACAGCGCGTCCAACCCTCTGTACAAGGACCACGACGATGACCACAACCACCATCACCAATCCGATTCTGACCGGCATGTACCCGGACCCGTCCTGGATGTGGGACGCGGACCATGGCCGCATCGCCATGGTCAACTCCTCGTTCGAACTGGTGCCCGGCCTGCCGATCCACACCTCCGACGACCTGGGGAGGTGGACCCACGTCTCCGACGCCATCGACGAGGCGATGGCCCGTCGTCTGCTCATCCCGTTCGTGGAGGATTCGGGCGGCGTCTACGCGCCGACGCTGCGCCGCATCGGTGGCCGGTACGTCATCGTCTGCACCATCGCCCGCATCAATGAGGAGGCGGCGCGGCGCGGCGGCGTCACCGAGGAGGAACTCGCGGCCGCCGCCAAGGCGGAGGGCAACTTCGCAATCGTGGCCGACAAGCTGGAGGGACCGTGGTCCGGCCCGTACTGGATCGAGGGCGCCGAGGGCATTGATCCGGACATCTTCGAGGATTGCGACGGCGCGGTGTACTGGACCCAGACCCGCCCCGCCCTCGACCCGCAGTGGGAGGGGCAGACCGAAGTCTGGACGCAGCGCATCGACCCGGAGACCTGGACCCTGATCAACGACGGCCAGGCCGCCGGCGATGGCAGGACCGTGATCTGGCGCGGCTACGGCGTCGATGCGGTCTGGGCCGAGGGACCGCACCTGTACCGCATCGGCGACTATGTATACCTGTTCACCGCCGAAGGCGGCACCAGCTTCGAGCACAGCGAGATGGCGATGCGCGTGTTCGCGCCGCAGGGACTCAAGGCCGCAATCGAGACGTTCCGCGCGGACATCGCGGAGGCCGGCGTCGCAATCCCCGCGCCGCGCGAGGGCGAACACTGCCTGCTGGGCACGCACGCCCGTTTGTTCCACGCGAACAAGAAGAACCCGATCCTGACCCACCGCCATCTGGGTCTGAACGAACCGGTGCAGTGCGTCGGCCACGGCGACATCCTGCACCACCCGACGCTGGGCTGGTGGATGGTCAGCCTGGGCGAGCTGCTGAGCTACCTGGGTCGTGAGCCGTTCATCGCACCGATGACGTGGGAGCATAACCCGTCGAGTTGGAAGCTTGACGGTGGCGGCGCGCCGACCCTTGACCCGGGCGATCCCGGCTGGCCTGTCGTCGCGCCCGGCCTGGGCCGGATGCCGGAGCGTCTGACGATCCTCGACGCGGGGACGGACATCGCCGCCGACGATCCGGCCGTCCGCGGCATGACGGCCGTCGCCGACGACCGCAGGGCCCGTGTGCTCATCGGTCTGAACGACGCCGGGACCCGTGCCGCGGCCCGTCCGGTGTTGGACGCCGGTCGGGATGCCGATCTGACGATCCGCGATGAAGCCGGCATCCGGTACGCGCGCATCGCCGAGGACGACATACTGCTGCCCGTGCCGGACGGCGGCACGTTGGTCATCCGGCAGAACTCCACTCATCTGGTCACGCTGTGCCATGGCCTGGGAGATGGCCGGCGGCCGGCGGGCGTCACCTGCATCTTCACCGAGGATGGCGTTGACGACACCCGCAGCTATGGGCCGCTGCCGGAAGGCTGCACGCGTGTGGCCGTGCTGATGCGCCGCAACGAGCTGACCGTGCTGGCCTATGACGGGACCCGTGACGTGGCCAGACTCGTGGAAGAGACGATCCGCGGCGGCGAGCCCGACGGATGCCGGGTGATGGACCGCCGCGACGCCCGTTTCCTGAGCACCGAATGGTCTGGCGGCTTCGTCGGCTGCCTGGCCGGCGTGCCGACCGGGACTCCGGCCGTCGACGGGGAGACGATGCGCTGATGGCCCGGGCCGAAACCGGGGGACGCATGCCGTGGCGGTTGGCGATCGCCCTGGTGATCGGTCCGGCCGCCTGGCTCATGCCCCATCAGGGCGCGATCTCCACGCTGTTGCCGCAGCGCGTCAGCGAGATCGATCCGGCGAACAAGGTTTCGCTGGTCATGATGTTCTCGACCATCGCGATGTTGGTCGCGCTCGTATCGAACATCGTGCTCGGCGCCTGTTCGGACCGCACCCGTACGCGGTTCGGCAAGCGTAAGCCGTGGATCATCGGCTGTTCGATCCTGTCCTGTCTGGTGCTGTTCGCGTTCGGACGGGCCGACGGCATCGGCGCGATGCTCGGCTGGTGGTGCATGTACGAGCTGGTGGTCAACGGCGTCGCCGCCGCGATGATCGCGCAGCTGTCCGACCGGGTGCCGGCGCGATGGCGGGGCACCGTGTCCTCCGCGTACGGCCTCGGGCAGATGATCGGCGGCCAGGCCGGCATTCTCGTGGCCGCGCAGTTCCTTGAGAACGTGACGCTGGGCGTGGAGACCTTCGCCGCGGTCGCGCTGATCGGTGGCATCATCTCCGCGCTGCTGGCGGGGGAGCGTTCGAACCTGGATGAACCGATGCCGCCGTTCAACCCGCGCGAGCTGCCGAGGATGTTCATGTTCCCCACGCATGGCGCGCGCGATTTCTACAAGACGCTGGCGGCGCGGTTCCTGTTGACGGTGGGCAGCAGCATGATCTCGAACTACATGCTGTACATCCTGCAGGACTACCTGCACCTTGATCAGGCCGGTGCGCAGAGGATGCTGTCCATCAACTCGTCGATCACACTGGCGATCGGGCTGGTCTGCTGCCTGGCGGCCGGACCGCTCGCCGATCGGATCGGGCGACCGAAGATACTGACGGTCATCACCGCCTGCATGATCGCCATCGGTGCGATCGTCCCTTTCCTGTTCCCGACCCCGGCGGGGCTGATCGCATTCTCGGTGATCGTCGGCATCGCCAACGGCGCGAATTCGTCGCTGATCCAGACGATCAGCGTCGAGGTACTGCCGAACCCGGAGGCGGCCGCCAAGGATCTGGGCTTCCTGAATCTGGCGAACACGTTGGGCGGCGTCGGCGGATCGTTCGCGGCGGCGATGGTCATCAATACGGTCGGGTACGGCGGCGTGTTCGTCGGCGAGGCCGTGGTCGTGCTGACGGCGGCCTCGTTGTTCCGCTCGATCCGCCGCGTGCGGTAGCCGGCCGCGTCAGTGCGGCTCGCCGATCTCCAGCGGGCGCGTGCTGTCCCGGACGATCAGCGTGGTCGGGTAGATGGAGCGGTTCTGGGGTGTGCGGCCGTGCGATTTGTCGATGATCATGCGCACGGCCGCGGCGGCCATGTCCTGCAGCGGCTGGCGTACCGTGGTCAATGCCGGACCCATGTACGCCGCCGTCTGCACGTCGTCGAACCCGATGACGGACAGCTGCTCGGGGATCCTCAGATCCAGCGTGCGCGCCGCCTCGTAGACGCCCATCGACTGCAGGTCGCTGCCCGCGAAGATGGCCGTCGGCCGTTTGGAGGAGTTCTTGAGCATCGACAGGCCCTGCAGATAGCCGCCCGTCGTGGAGAAGTCTCCTTCGCGTACCAGATCGGGGTCGAAGGGGATGTCGTGTTCGTCCAAGGCCGCCTTGTATCCGTCGAGGCGGGCCTTGGAACACAGCATGGAGTTCGGTCCGGTGATGATGCCGATGCGGGTGTGCCCCAGAGAGAGCAGGTGACGGGTGGCGATGAGGCCGCCGGTCCAGTTGTCGGCCTGTACGGACAGATTGTCGGGCGAGGGGTCTCCGGCCGGGTCGAGCGTGACATAGTCGATGTTGAACGCCTGCAGGCGTGATTTCTCCGATTCGGTGAGGTTCGAGAAGATCAGCACCACGCCGAGCGGTTGACGGCGCAATACGCCTTCGACCCACCGGGAATCGGGGTGCGAGCGGTCGCCGCTTTCGGTGGTGACGACGCTCATCTCATGGGCGCTGGCCTCATGCACGATGCCACGCAGCACCTCCAGCGACCAGATGTTGTCGAAATTCTGGAAGACCGCCTCGATGAGCTTGCGGTTCTTGGTGGTGGAGACCCGCTTGGTGTATCCGCTCTCGCGGAGCGCCTCCTCGATGATTCTCCGGGTGCCGGCGGCCACGTCGCTGCGGCCGTTGAGCACCTTGGAGACCGTGGCCAGGGAATACCCGGTGCGTTCGGCGATGTCGGCCAGCTGCGCGGATTTGGACGACGCTCGGTGACGACGTGCGGTGTCGGGCATATGCAACCCCTTCTGCGATATGGCGTACAGCGTATTCGTGAATACCGGAGTCCAGTATATCGAAATTTTCGACAACACACGAAGAGTGCCGTCTGAAAACATGAAAGCGTCGAAAACTTTCGAAAATGTTCGGAAAGTGTTGAATGTGGAGTGTCGTCGGTGGCTATCGAGACGGCGGTAGATGTCTGGGCGGGTGATGTGTGGTTGCTTGATGGGGCGCTGGGCGGTGTGGGGGATGTGCGAAAGACTGAAATAATGCCGTAATCAAGCGATATCAAACGTTTGTGCCGATGCTTCTGCGGTAGGCGGGGTGTATGGGAATGGGTTTAGGGCGTGGACCGCGACACGCCGCGCGCTGTAAGTTTGACGATTTAACTAACTCGCGATAGTATTTTTTCTGTCGAAAACAATGAAAGTTTTCGGAAATATTAGAATTCGGAGTCGCGAGACGATCGGGTTCGACGGGCCGCAACGCTGTACAACGGCGGAAGGCCCCTGATCCCGGGAGAAAGGACGCCGCGTCGGGTCGCCGAGGTGGCTGCGGTTTCGAACGACATATAGGAGGAACGATGAAGTTTAAGAGGATTCTGGCCGCCGGTGTTTCGGCCGCTGCCGTGCTGGGCATGGCCGCCTGCGGCGGCGGAGAGACTGCACAGCAGGAGCCTGGCGGGGATGCCGCCGGGGAAACTTACAGCTTCTCTGTAGGCACCAACACTGCGGAGGATTCCGTCAACCATTTGCTGGCAGCCAAGTTTAAGGAGTTGATCGAAGATCGCTCTGATGGTGCTGTCACCGTGACACTGTATGAAAACGGCGCCCTGGGCGGCGACGCGGAGCTGACGGAGTCCTGCATTGCCGGTTCCGTGGACTTCATCGTGGGCATGACCGGCTCTCTGGTGAACTATATCCCTGAGGCCGCCCTGTTCGACCTGCCCAACGTGTTCCCCGACCTGGAAACCGCCCGGGAAGTGCTGGACGGCCCCATTCTGGCGGAGCTGCAGGCCGCCTATGAAGCCGGCGGACTGAAGCTGTTCGGCTATGCCGATTCCGGTTTCCGCGTCATGACCAGCAGCAAGGCGGTCCGCCAGATGTCTGATTTCTCCGGCATCAAGATCCGTACCATGGAGAATCCCAACCACATCGCCTACTGGCAGGCTCTGGGCGCCAACCCCACTCCCGCTGACTTCAGCGAGTTGTATATGTCCCTGGAGCAAGGTACTCTGGACGCTCAGGAGAACCCCTATGACCTGATCGTGGCCAACAAGCTGTATGAGCCCCAGGCCTATGTCATTGAGACCAATCATCTGCTGCACACTCTGAACATGGTGGGCAGCAAGGCCACCTATGACGCCCTGCCCGCTGATATCCAGCAGTTGGTCAGTGAGTGCGCTGCTGAGGCCCATCAGTATGCCCGTCAAATGGCCGACGAGCGCATCGAAGGACAGAAGTCCACCATTCAGGATGCCGGCCTGGAGATCATCACTCTGGAGCCCGCCATGATTCAGGAGATGGCTGATGTCTCCGCCAACGTCTACGATCTGGTCCGCGAACAAATCGGCACCGATCTGGTGGACAGCCTGCTGGCACAGGTGGAAACTGCTTCCGTTGCGGAATAAGCAATATAGAGAGGGCAGGGGGTGTGAAAAGCCCCCCTGCCTCTTTCAAAATCATTTTGGCCCCGAATGTTTGGCTACTGTCCCACCTGACCGATGAGCCGGAGCCGGTGATGAGACTGGCGGTGCGGATCGCACTGTTTCCGGATTGGTCTTCTCTGGACAGCAGAAAGAGAATATGAGGCAGAGTGTTCAGAGAGCTGTGAATCGATTTCCTTGGTCCTGTGCAGAAGACTCTGGATTTTGGGCGAAACCCAGCCTTGACAATGCTTGTATTTGTTAGGATAATTTTGTAAAGGATTGTATGCATTTTCCATACATACCAAACTTTGACAAAAGGTACGGTGGACTTTATGGCTCTCAAACAGATTACGCGAGTGAATATTGCAGAGAAGGTTTTTGAACAGCTGCGGGACCAGATCCTCCAGGGGACCTGGAAGGAAGGCGAAAAGCTGCCCTCTGAACAGGAGTTGACTGAAACGTTAGGCGTCAGTCGGAGCTCTGTCCGCCAGGCCATCCGTACACTGGCTGATTATGGGATGGTAGAGACCCGAAATGGCACCGGAACCTATGTCAAGCGGCAGATTTCCGGCAATTACATGCTCAATATCGTGCCTATCGGCGATTTGCAGTTTGAAGATATTGTGGAAGTGCTGGATTTTCTATGCCTCATTGAGGACAGTGTGGCAGCCATGGCTGTCCAGCGCTGCACCCAGGAGGAGCTGGCGGAACTGCAAGCGATCCATAAGCGCCTGATTGCCGCCAAGGATCAAAACGATCTGGAGGCGCTGACCAATGTGGACGTGGAATTTCACTCGAAAATCGCGATGATCACGCAGAATTCCCTGGTGGTTCAGACTTACGCGCTTTTACTGGAGTTTCTCCAGCCGGTCATGCATCGCACCTATGTGACCCTGGGCGCGGAGGAAGGTATTCCATACCATGAGCGACTGATACAGGCCTTTTGTGCGCATGACGCGGTATCTGCCAAAAATGTGATGGGGGCCCACGCACAAAACCGGAGGGATAAATTTTTGGCACTCCAAGAAAGGATTGAACCATGAAGATTACAAGCGTCGACATTTTCCTCCTGCGCCATGTCGGTGAGGAGTTTTCCCCCTTCCCTTTTCGTCCGGCGGTGTGCCGTGTCAATACGGACGAGGGGATCTGCGGGTATGGTGAAGCCGGCATTTCCGTAGGAACCGGTGAAAACGGCGTGGCCTATATGCTCAAGGACCTCTCTCAGCTGGTCTTGGGGAAGGACCCCATGAACAACGAGGTCATCTGGGAGGACATCCATAATGTGCTCCGGGGACACCTCAGCGGAGGCGGTGTGACGGTCTACTCCGCCATGAGTGCCTTGGACACCGCCATGATGGATATCAAGGGCAAAAAGCTGGGGGTCCCCATCTATGTTCTGCTGGGCGGCAAGCATCGTGACAAACTCAAGTGTTATCTCTCCCAGTGCCATTTGGGTTATCTGGATGATTACCGCCTACAGGCCACTATACAGCAGCTGGCCGATACCTGCGCCAAGATCCAGAAGGACGGGTATCCTGCCGTCAAATTCAATGCCGTGGCTTTTGACGAGCAGGCAAAGCCCCTGCCCCGGGAGATGACCACCGGTCCCTTGGAGAAAACGATTTTGGATCTTGCAGAATCCCGCCTGGCAGCAGTGCGGGAGCGGTGCGGTGACCAGCTGGGCATCATCCTGGAAAATCTCTGCGGGACCGATGTGACCGCGGCCGTGCAGCTGGAGCGGATCGCCCGCAAGTACGGCGTGCTGATGATCGAAGAGGCCACCTCTAACTTCAATCCCGCCCTTTACGGAGAGATCGCCCGGAGAGTCGAGACACCGTTGGCCACTGGTGAGCGTTTCCACACCCGCTGGGGCTTTGAACAGCTGCTCAAACAGGGAGCTATTTCTGTGATTCAGCCGGATATCACCAACTGCGGAGGCCTATCCGAGGCCAAGAAGATCTGCGACCTGGCACACATTTATGATGTCCGCGTCCAGTGCCATGTAGCCGGAACTCCTATCGCGGAGGCCGCTGCCATTCAGCTGGAAGCCGCCATCCCCAATTTTTACATCCACGAAACCTACCATATGGCAGCGCATCCTGACTGTGTGTCCTACGGAAAGTACGCTTACGTACCGGAAAACGGTTATTTGACTGTGCCGGATCTGCCTGGCCTAGGGCAGGAGCTTTCTGACAAGGCCATGGCGGAATCGCTGGGACATATCGAGGTCCGATAAGGTAACCAATTTTTTGAGATACAGACCGTGCCGAGCATGGCAGCTTCAAATCCGCTGCGATGGGAACTTGCCCCAAGCATCGGCCCCTAACAGGAAAAACGCAGATAGAGGCAGTGGAGTAGATCGGATGATAATTACCCTCGTTAACAGCTAAAAACAACAAATAGAGCGAAAAGGACAGGACAACCCGTTCTTTCCGCACCTAGTTTATCTTCGCATCTATATGGACTTCCATCGTAGGCCCGGTTGTCCTTTCCAATTTCTCGTCCGATTTTC
>OOCN01001820.1_pt1 | contig 12513 bp, 10 predicted proteins | sample 1671361 | NCBI WGS metagenome assembly OOCN01 (sample SAMN06348149, study PRJEB24527) | human gut metagenome | biome: human gut; feature: ankylosing spondylitis patient; material: feces | host: Homo sapiens | place: China | collected 2015-10
CCCATGTTATGGCGGACCGGATGCGTCTCCCAAAGGTTGGAGCCTTTAAATGGACGTGCGGTCAGCGGGGATGGGGGGATGAAAACAAAAATTGCTTCAAGTTGTTGAGGAATCAAGATGGAATATATGGCAGAACAGGAACCCCAACCAGGTCCTGCTTTAGAACCAGGGCAGGACCGACCTTCCCCTTCTCCAGTGCGTGCCGAGCAACGCACTGGTAAGTGGAAGGCAATGTGGCGCAAGCGCCACAAAAACATGGATGCGGACGTGCTGGTCGATAGTAGTGGAGATTTGAAAGCTAATGTAGTAATAACCGCTATACTATTGATTAATAAATGACCAGTGGGGGGTTAGTATGCCTTCTGCAAACGTTGCGGTCGTGTCCAAACAGCGATACGGGTATTCCAAAAGCTGTTTGGTGTATGCGAGCCATGTGATAGCTGCCTGTGAATCTAGTCTGCAAGACGAAGATGAACAGCTAGCAGCGAACTACTGAGAAGGTGTCGCATTTTCCTTTAAAGCCCCCTTCAAGCGTTGCGGTCACGTCCAAACAGCGTCACAGGTATTCTAGAAGCTGTTTGGTACACGTGACCCATGTGATAGCCGTCCAAGAAGCAAATCCGCAAGGACGCTGCTGATTGGAGCACGGCGAACCACTAAAGAGGTGGCATCCACAGCGTGGATGACGAAGAAAGTTTAAAATTGGCCATCACCAACACCCCATGGACCGCACGTCCCGCCAAAACCTCTACCCTTTAGGGGAGAGGAAAGCATCCCCTTTCCACCGGCCGCAGTGTGATTGAAAGGGGATGCAGGAGAGGGGATACCCGGCATCAGCACACATCAGGTCCATTGCCCGCACCAAAAAGGCATACTGCTGACGCTCCCGCATCAGCAGTATGCCTTTTCCTATCGTTATTCTATCGTTATTCTTACCCTTACAAAAAACTCAGCAGAACCTGCAGCAGCTGCTCCTTCTCCAGCGGCTTCACCAACTGCCCGTTCATTCCATTCTTCAGCGCCTGGGCCACATCCTCCGAAATCAGGTTCTCCGTCATGGCGATAATGGGCACCGTCTTGGCGTCCTCTCGGTCCATAGCCCGAATCACCTTGGCCACCTCATTGCCGTTCATAACCGGCATATCCAGATCCAGCAAAATGGCGTCATAGGTATGGGGCGCAGCCTGGGCAAACTTGTCGCAGGCTTCCTTGCCGTTGGTCACCCGGTCCAGCAGCATCCCCAAAGGTGCCGTAATCTTCTCCAGCACCTGGGCGTTCAAATCGCTGTCTTCTGCCACCAGGAGGTGCTTGCCCTGGAGATGAACCTCCTCCGCCGTCAGCTTGGCCGCATGCTTTTCGTAGCCAAAGGGCAGCTCAATGGTAAACCGCATCCCCTTGCCTTCCGCCTGGTCGGCCTTGATCACCCCGCCCAGTACGTGCACCAGGTTGTGGGTCACCGCCAGCCCCAGACCGCCGTGGACCGTATTCCCGTCCACCTGGCTGGACAGCTCAAAGGGCAGGAACACCTTATCCAGCATATTCTCCGGCACTTCCATGCCCTCGCACTGGACCACCGCTTCCAGGCACACCCGTTTGTGCTTGATGGCCTTTTCCCGAATCTGGCAGGTCACCTTGTGCTGGGCTTCCGTAAACAGCATAGCGTTGTTCAGCACATTTAACAGCACCTGTTCCAGCCGGTTCTGATCCCCCAAGAGCCGAGGATACTGCAAAGCCTCCACCTGCATGGAAAAATCAAGCTGCCGCTTGGCCGCCTCGTCCTGGAACACCTGGTTCAACGAATCCAGCAGCTTCTGTACGTCAAAGGCTTCGTAATGGGTCTGCAAGGTGCCATTTTCCATGGCAGACAGGTCGATAACATCGTTCAGCACCCCCAAAAGGTACCGGACCTGCTCCTGGCTTTCCCGTACATATTCCTTCCGGGTTTCCTGGCTGGCTTCGTCCTCCGCCAGGGTCAGATACCCCATAATGGAGTGCAGCGCTTCCCGGGTATCCTTGCTGATGTGGGCCATAAACTTGCTCTTGGCCTCCGCCAGTTCCCGGGCCTGGTCCATGGCGCTGGTGAGCTGGGCCCGCCGCTCCATTTCCTGGCTGTGCATATCGTCCACCCCATGCTTTAGGAGCAGGCAGCTCCGGCGATGGGTCTTATCCTTCTTGATGCCCTGGAGCAAATAGGACATCCACCGGTAGGAGCCGTCCTTCTGCTTTTCCCGGGCAGTAAATTCCACCTGGCCGCAGGTCTTCATGGCCTTTTCCACCGCCGACCGCAGGAAATCTTCCGTGTACTTCCGGGCGTCCTCCGGATGGAGTTCCCCGGCCAGTTCCGTTACGTTCTGGAACGGCTTTTCCTGCACATTCAGCTTTCCATCGTGAATCACATAGGTATAGCAAATCTGGTTTTTCCAGTCGATGTCCTCCATCTGCTCGTAGGTATCGCACAAATGGGAAATCAGCTTGGAAAGCCGGTACTTGATGCCCCGCTGCCGCCGTACCTGCCGGGCCCGGTATTGGTACAGCACCAAAAGCAGAATCACCAAAGCCAGCAGGATTTTTAACCCGGTCCACACATAGGGCCAGGCCGCCAGCCTCCCGGCGTCGGTAGTCAGATATGCGTTCCATCCCTGAAAATGACTGCTCAGTTGATTGAAAATATCCATCGTACACTCTCCTGACCTGTGTTATTGCAGCTGCTCTTTTAAATACGCTTCCGCCGCCTGCACCTGATTGGTGCCGTACTCGTCCTCCGCAGCCACCGCCACGTCCGGCGTAATCCCCACCTTGTCGATGCTCCGGCCGCTGGGGGTATAGTACTTGGCTACCGTCAGCTTTACCGCCGTGTCCGGGGACAGCAGGAACACGTTCTGCACCACGCCCTTGCCGTAGGTCTTCTCCCCAAACAGCTGGCCCGCATGGGTGTCCTGGATGGCCCCGGCCACAATCTCTGCCGCCGACGCCGTTCCCTTGTTCACCAGCACCGCCAGAGGATACGGGAATTTGTCCAAAGTGGACGATTCCGTCATGGTCTTGCCCTGCTTGTCCGTTACCGACACAATGGGACCCTTGGGCACCAGGCACTGGGCCACGGCCACCCCGCTGCTGAGCAGTCCCCCCGGGTTGTCCCGCAGGTCCAGCACCAGAGCTTTCATTCCCTGGTCCTCCAGCTTCTTCAGCTCCGCCTGGAAATCCTTCCCGGTATCCTCACTGAAGTTGGTAATCCGGATATAGCCGATATTGCCGTCTTCCATTTTCCCGTAGACACTCTTGATTTTAATATCCCCCCGGGTAATGGTGTAGGTCTGAGGTTCTTCTTCCCCCCGCTGGAGCAGCAGCTGCACCTGGGTGCCGTCCTGGCCCCGGATCTGCTTTACCACATCGCTGAGGCTTTCCCCCGCCAGTTCCTTGCCGTCAATCTGCAGCAGCACGTCCCCGGACTTGATTCCCGCCTTGTAGGCCGGTGTATCCTCAATGGGCGATACCACCACAAAGGTATGGTCATCCTTCATGCCCATCACCATGCCCACCCCGCCAAAATGGCCTTCGGTCATGGTATTCAGGGCAGCAAAATCCTGGTTGTCCAAATAGGTGGAGTACGGGTCCCCCAGCTGCTTCACCATCCCGTTCAGGGCGCCATCATAAATCTTCTTCCGGTCCGCTTCCCCTACATAATGCTGCTGAATCAGATGCATGGTCCGGACAATCTCACCCAGAGCCTCCGGATCCCCCACCCAGTTTTTCAGCAGATAATAGGACCCGCCGCAGAACACCCCCAAAGACAGGAAAAACGTTCCCAGGAGGGCCGCAGCGCTGTATTTTTTCTTAAACATAGATTCTCTTCTCCTTTACGGCAGATAATCCAAAGGCTGGGTTACCTCGCCGTGGACCCGGACCTCAAAATGGCAGTGGGGACCGGTGGAATCACCGGTACTGCCGGCCTGGGCAATCACCTGACCCTTGCTGACGGACTCCCCTTCGCTGACATTCAGCGAAGTATTGTGCCCGTACAGCGTCACCAGGCCGCCCCCATGGTCAATCATAACCGCATTGCCGTAGCCGCCCATCCAGCCGGCGTAGATTACCACGCCGCCATCGGCCGCCCGAATCGGGTCGCCGTAGTCGCAGGCAATATCAATCCCCGCGTGGAAAATCTGGGTTCCCCAAATGGGGTGTACCCGCCAGCCAAAAGGTGACGTAATCTCCCCGTAGATGGGCCAGCTCAGCCGTCCGGAGCCGTGCTGGGCCGCCGTAATCCGTCCCTGCTCCTCCATGCGCTTGATCATGTCCGTAATCTGGGCACTGCTGCGCTGGAGTTCCTCGTACTCCGCATGCCGTTCCGCCGTCTTCTGCTGCACCAGCTGCTGCTTGGCCGCTACCTGGGCGTGGGTGGCGTCCAGGTCCCGCTTGTTGGCCTCCAGGGTAGCCTGCTGGGCCTGCAAGGCTTCCTTCTGGGTTTCCAGCCGGGCAATCAGGGCAAAGTCCCGGTGGATTACCCGCTGGAGCAGGAACATCCGGGACGCAAAATCCCGGAAATCCGTGGACCCCAGCAGCACATCCAGGTAATTCACCTGACCGTTTTCATAAATATCCCGCAGACGCTTTTTGTAGATTTCCCGGGTCCTGTCGTAATCCTGCTGCTTGGCGTAGAGCGCCGCCTCGTTCTGCCGGATCTGGATTTCCAGGTCACGCTGCCGGCCCTCCACCTCCGCCAGTTCCCGTTTGGCCGCTGCCAGCTCGTTCTGGGCAGCAATCAGCCGGTCCACCGCAGATTTGATTTCCGCCTTCTTGTTTTCCCGCTGGGCGTCCTTTTCTTCCATCTGCTGCTGCACGTCCTGCAGCTCCGCTTTCTTGTCCTCAATGGATTCCGCCTGGGTCACCGCTGCCGAAAGCTGCAGCGAAACAAGGAGTGCCGCCAGGAGCGCTGCTCCCGTTTTCCCTTTCTTCATGCGCCCGCCCCCCTTATACGTCCAGGAACTTGCGCAGGGAAATGCTGCTGCCGCAGGCCCCAATCAGGGTGCCCACCACAATCAGCCCGCCGCACAGATAGTACATATACGGCCAGCTGGGCAGCATAGGAAAGAAGGACAGGGTGGCGTAGATTTTCTGCTGGGCCGCATTATACAGTTGGAACAGGGCTGCGGCGGCAATGGCTGCCCCCACAAACCCGATAATCATCCCTTCCAAAAGGAAAGGCCAGCGGATAAACCAGTCCGTGGCACCCACGTACTTCATAATATTCACTTCCCGCCGCCGGGCAAATACCGTAATGCGGATGGTATTGGAAATAATAAACAGCGTGGCAATGGCCAGCATCAGGATGAGCGCAACGCCCCCCACCCGAAGAATCCTGGTCAGCTGAAAAATATGTTCCACCACTTCCTGGCCGAACTTGGCAGTTTCCACCCCGGGCATCTTTTCGATGACGGGTACCAGCTGCCCAATCCGTTCCGGCCGGTCCACCTGGATTTCAAAGGAATACGGGAACGGGTTGTCTTCCCCCAGGGCGTCCAGCAGCTTCTGCTGCTCCCCCAGCCGCTCCTTGAAATTCTTCAGAGCCTGGGCCTTGGTCACCGGGGTCACCTTCACAATGCCCTCGGTGCCCCGCAAGGCGGCATCCATATTTTTTAACTGATCAGCCGTGGCCGAATCAGCCATATACACCGTTACCTGCACCTGATTTTCCAGATGCTTCGCCAGATTGTTCACATTCAGCACCATGGTAAGAAACATCCCCAGCACCAGAATGGACAGCGCCACCGTGGAGATGGACGCAATGCTCATGAGAGAATTGCGCTTCAGGGAGGTAAAGGTTTCTTTCAGATAATACCAGATTGTACTAAAGTTCATAACCGTAAACTCCTTTGAGATCATCCCGCACGATCTGCCCATTTTCAATGGCAATGACGCGTTTTTGCATGTAGTCCACCATGGTCTTGTCATGGGTTGCCATGATAATGGTGGTTCCATTATGGTTGATCTGGGAGAAAATGTTCATGATTTCCATACTGGTTTCCGGGTCCAGGTTGCCCGTAGGCTCATCGGCAATCACCAGCAAAGGATCGTTGACAATGGCCCTGGCAATGGCCACCCGCTGCTGTTCCCCGCCGGACATCTCACCGGGGTAATTCTTCCCCCGGCCCTTCAGTCCCACCAGTTCCAGCACCTCGTTGACCCGGTTCTTGATTTTATGGGCAGGCGTTTCAATGACCTGCATGGCAAAGGCAATATTTTCGTAAGCCGTCCGATCGTTCAGCAGGCGGTAATCCTGGAATACGATGCCCAGCTGCCGTCTGAGAAAAGGAATCTCACTGCGCCGCAGCTTCATCACATCCACGCCATCTACCAGAATCTGGCCGGAAGTAGGTTCGATTTCCCGGGAAATCAGCCGCACAAAAGTGGATTTCCCCGCCCCGCTGGGCCCTACCAGAAAAACAAATTCCCCCGGCTTAATATGCACGTTGATATCCGAAAGAGCCACCGCTCCCCCTGGATATACCTTACCGGCATGCTTCATTACCAGCACGATTCCCGCCTCCTTCAATTATTGTCGGCTCAGTTCCACCGCTCTTTCAATATTCTTTTCCGCTTCCTGGCGCAGGGCCTGGATCTGTTCCCGGCCCTGCCGGCCATCCTGCTGCCACAGCTCCCGGGCCATGGAGAGGATTTCCCCAGCGGTAATCTTGTCAATGGTATTCACCACGTTGCCCTTCATCCCGGCCACAAACCGGTCCACCTTGGGATCGTAGGAAACCGCCATCAGCGGCACATCGTTAATGGCCGCAAACACCAGGGCGTGGAGCCGCATGCCAATCAGCAGATGCAGCCCGCTGATAAGGTCCTGGTACTCCTGGGTGGAGCACTTCTGGTCCAGCATATACACATCCTGCTGGTTTTCCATAGCCGCTGCCACCGCCTGGGACAGCTCCGCGTCCGCCGGAAATTGTAGCGGAATAAAGAGAATCTGGGCCCCAAACTCCCACTTCAGGGCATCGGCCGCACCGGCAAACTCCCGGCTAAACCGTGCCTCCCCCTTCCAGTGGCGCAGGGCAAAGCCCACCACCGGCCGGTTCAGGTCCACCCCCAGCTTGGCCAGGAGCCGCTTTCCTTCTTCCTTTCGTCCCGGCGGCAGGGAAAACACCGCATCCGAGGTAACCAGCACCCGGCTGGCGGGAATCCCCATGGCATTTAAATCCTCCAGAGAACCGTCGTCCCGGACCGTAATCAGGTCCGCCCGGCTGCAAATCAGCCGGGTGAGCAGCCGGCACACACCGCCCCGAATGGGCCCAATGCCCTGGGCAAACAGCATCACCCTCCGGCCCAAAAGCCGGGCCAGGGCAATAATGCTGAGATAATACAACAGACTGATATGACTGGTCACGTTCTGCAGCAGGCTTCCCCCGCCCGAAAGCAAAAGGTCCGTGTGCAGCATGGCCTTCAGGATTCCCAGGGGCGCAAACCGGTGCACCGCCTTTACCTGGTGCAGCTTGCTGGTGGCTTCAGGATGACCGGATATCACGGTAATTTCTACACTGGGGTCCTTTTTTCTGAGAGCCGTAATAATGGCCGTCAGCATGGCTTCGTCCCCGGCGTTGGAAAACCCGTAGTAGCCGGAAATCAGAATCTTACCCAAGCTGCACATGAGGATAAGCCCAGGCAAACAGTACCAGGGCAATGAGCCCCAGCACCACCCCTACCGCATACCCATCCAAGGCCCGCACATAGGACATGAGAATGGGAGAACGCATATGGCAGAAGGTCTGTACCAAAGACCCCTGGCCAATCACCGCGCCCACGGCACACAGCCCGTAGAACCAGGTGGGCAGCTTTTTCCAGGCAGCCCAGGCCGCCAGGAAGAAGGCCGGATGGCCAATCATAAATTCCTTTTCCCGGGGACGGGCCCACATGGTCTCCTCCAGGAAGTAGCGCAGCTTCTGCTCAATGGCAGGCACCGGCACCCCGGCCGTATGGCCGCTGCGGCCGATAAATACCCAGGCCACAAAAGCGAAGATTCCCAGCACCAAAAAGGCGTTGAGATTCAGCGGCCGCTTCAGGAACCCTTCCAGTCTGGCCACCGGCTTACGCCAGTTTTCCCCTTTGTTCCAGAACCCGTGGTTCTTCATGAACAGAAGGAACACCAGGCACACCGGCAGCATAAAGGTGGCCTTGACCCCCCGGTAGATATCCATTTCCAAAAGGAACCGGGTATCGCTGAGCACCCCGCCAAGAAGGCTGGCGCCAATCAGGGATAACACCATAGTTACAAACAAATCCACCACCGTCCGGCCGGCCAGGGCCCCAAAGGAGCCCTCCTGCCCCCGGCGCTTCCAGATTTCCAGCATCCGGGCCATGGACAGCACCGGGAAAATCACCGCTGCCCCAAAGGCAATGCCCTGCCGGGCCAGCAGCGTAGGTCCAAATACCGAGGCCGAAATCACAGCCCCCAGGCCCACCACCGCTTTGGTGTAATGTTTTTCCGGCAGCACGTCCAGCAGCAGGAAATACAGACACCAGGCAGCTGCCAGAGAGAAAGCCAGCGGAATGTACCACAGCTTGGACGGCTGGTACACCTGGTAAATGTCAGCCCGGCCAGAGGTAAAGCCCTTGCTGGCCACGTCTTTGTTCACTGCTTCCACATAGTCCAGATTGGTCTGGAGCAGGGTCTTGTTGTCCCGGGGCGTCAGGAACGTCTTGATGTAGTTCACCCGGATATTCCGTTCCTCGTCGGACAGGGACCAGCGCCGGAACGCATCAAACACCTGCATCTTCCGCTGTTCCGCATCGGCAATCACGTAGGTCCTGGCCACCTGGTAATGAGTCAGGTCCGCCAGCTTGGTCAGCCCTTCCAGGTTCACAAACTGCAATTGGGTGACCCCTTCCACCATGCCCAGGGTAATATGCCGTGCATCCAGGTCCTTAGCCACCAGCGGCAGCTGTTCCTTGTTGCCCAGCATCTGCTTGCCGCTGCCAATCATCAGGGACACCGTAGCCCCGCTGTTATCCAACCGGTTAAACAGCGCCTCGATCTGTTCCGGGGCGGAGGCAGCCCCCGCCGTGTACCGCTCGCTGTAGTTGGTAGGGCGAATGGCTACCATAAAGCCATTTTTCGTTACATCTTGGAGTTCGTCCGTGGAGGGCCCCAGGTCCATTTCCCGGATTCCCCGCTGGTCCCCGGCAATGGGGTTCTTGCTCACCACCGTATCCCCGGTAAACCGCAGGATCCGGGGCGCCGCACTAAGCTCCACAATCCGGTCCGCCCCAAAGCGCAGCCGGATATCCTCCACCGCCTCGTTCAGGGCCCGGGGAGACTGCCCCTCGGACAGATAGACTGCATCAGTTACAAAATCAGGATTGTCCGTAATGGCCTGCCAGGCAGGGCTCAGCGCCCCCAGTTTTCTCTGGCTCAGCAGCTGGGCACCGGTCACTACATTCACTGCCCCGCTTTGGGACAATTTATCCAGATTGGTATCAAACACCGCCAGGGTGGTAACCTCCCGGTCCTTGAATTCCTTGAACACCGTTTCCTTGGGAACCCCTTCTTCCTGGGCAATCCGCACCAGGCTGTTGTATTCCATCACGGTTTCAATCTGCTTGTTGGCTTTTTCCACCTGGATGCGCTGCCAGTTCAGGTTCAGGGAACAAACCAGTCCCAGACCCACCAGTGCCGCGAATAATTTTTTATAGTTCTTCATATACGGTTACTCTCCCTAAGCCAGTCCCATTAATGCTTCAGGCTGCGCAGATAACTTTCCACAAACAGGTCCAGGTCGCCGTCCATCACGGCCTGCACATTCCCGGTTTCCGCACCGGTCCGGTGATCCTTTACCATGGTATAGGGCTGGAACACGTAGGAACGAATCTGGCTGCCCCATTCGATGGCCTGGTAATCCCCGGCCAAATCGCTGATTTTCTTGTCCTGAATGGCCTTTTCGTATTCAAACAGCTTGGCCCGCAAGAGAGCCAGGCAGCGTTCCTTGTTTTGCAGCTGGGAACGTTCGTTCTGGCACTGCACCACAATCCCCGTAGGAATGTGGGTCATCCGCACTGCCGAAGACGTCTTGTTGACGTGCTGGCCGCCGGCGCCGCTGGCCCGGTAGTAGTCCACCCGCACATCGTCCATGTTGATATTCACTTCCACCGTGTTGTCGATTTCCGGCATCACGTCCACCGCAGAGAAAGACGTGTGCCGCCGGGCGTTGGCGTCAAAGGGAGAAATCCGCACCAGCCGGTGCACACCCTTTTCGCTTTTCAGATACCCGTAGGCATTGTGCCCGTTAATGGACAGCGTAGCACTCTTGATGCCCGCTTCTTCCCCGGGGAGCACGTCCAGCATTTCCACCGCAAAGCCCTTGCGCTCTGCATAGCGGGTAAACATCCGCATGAGCATGCTGGTCCAGTCCTGGGCCTCGGTGCCGCCGGCCCCGGCGTGTAGGGTCAAAATGGCATTGTTGCTGTCGTACTGGTCGCTGAGCAGCAGCCCCAGTTCCAGGTCCGCCAGAGTCTTCTTGCCCTTTTCCAGCTCGCCCTCAATTTCTTCCTGGAGACTGTCGTCGTTTTCTTCCACAGCCATTTCCCACAGGGTTTCAATATCCTCAATCTTCGTTTCCAGGGAATGGAAGGTATCCACATCACTTTTCAGATTGTTGGCTTCCTGGGCCACCTTTTGGGCCTTATCCGCATCGTCCCAGAACCCCGGAGCCGCCATCTGGTGCTCCAGGTCCTGAATCCGTTCTTCCTTTTGGGGGATTTTCAGGGCCCCGTTCATTTCCTGCAATTTGTCTTTCAAACCATTGATTTCCGGTTTTAGTTCTTCCAGTAACACCGTCCACAGCCCTTTCTCAGTTTAGTTTTAAAAACAAGGGAAACGAAGCCGGGAAAAGCCCCAGCTTCGTTCTTGTCAATCAGCTGTTTTTGCCACAGCAGTTTTTGTATTTTTTGCCGCTGCCGCACCAACAGAGTTCATTTCTTTCCATGAATAACATCTCCTTGTAGTTATTTTATTACTGTATTTTAAAAGCGGTGAATGAAAAGGCCGCTTCGCAGTTTTGGTTCAAACCATGTTGATTTCGGAGGCATGAGAAGCCCGGCGTCCGCAACGCCCATCAATTCAGTCATAGAAGTGGGATACATTGCAAATGCGATCCCGCCTGTCTGATCTGCGGCGTCTTTCAGCGCGTCAAGTCCCCGGATTCCGCCGATAAAACGGATGCGGGAATCTGTTCTGGGATCGCTGATGCCCAGAACCGGGGAAAGGATGTGATCCTGTAAAACGGAAACATCCAGATCTTTTACCGGATCGCCGGAGAAAAGGTCTGCTTTTGCGTTTACACGATACCAGTTTCCGTCGGCATACATTCCGAATTCGCCTTTTTTCTGCGGGCGGACTGCTTCTACGCCGGCCAAAGCCACATCGAACCTGCTCTTTATTGTATCAAGAAATTGTTCAAATGTATACCCGTTCATATCCGTAACAACTCGATTGTAGTCGTAGATCGCCAGTTCGTCCGCGGGGAAGAGGACAGAAAGAAAATAATTGTATTCTTCTGTTCCTGAAAAATGGAGATCTTCTGCTCTGCGTTTCAGTCCGACTTTGACAGCAGAAGCTGCGCGGTGATGTCCGTCTGCAATGTACAGATGTGGAATCGCCTCAAAAATCTTAGAAATGTCAACAATCGTTGACATTTTATCTATACACCACACCTCGTGTCTTATCCCGTCGTCAGAGGTGAAGTCGTAGACTTCAGGTGTTAATCGGACGTTTTTGATGATCTCTCCTAGTTTTTTGTCGGCGCGGTAAGCGAGAAAGATCGGTCCGGTCTGGGCGCTGCATGCGTCGATGTGACGGATTCTGTCCTGCTCTTTTGCTTCCAGTGTATTTTCGTGTTTTAAGATCACATTGTTGCAATAATCGTCGATCGAAGCGCAGCCTACAAGCCCTGTCTGTGTTCTTCCGTTCATTGTAAGCGCGTATAAGTAGTAACAAGGTTCTTTGTCCTGAAGAAAAGAACCTTCATCGATCATACGGTTCAGTGTTTCAGATGCTGTTTTATATACTGCTTCGCTGTATGGATTTGTGCCTTTTGGAAGAAGCGTCTCGGCTCGGTCGATCTGAAGAAAAGACTTCGGTTCGGCAGCCACGATTTCTCTTGCTTCCTCGCTGTTGTATACATCATAAGGAAGGGCGGCTATGGCAGAAGCTAAGTCTGCGCGAGGGCGGATTCCTTTAAATGGTCGGATAATGCTCATAGTAGTACCTCCTAAAAATCATCTGTCAGATAACTATACCACAGGCGAAAGCGGTTTGTCACGGGAGAGTCGACCTGAAGTGCGGTAAAAGTGGATATCTGTATGGATGAACTATCGTAACAGTTCAGCCCGCGCCATTCGTAAAACCGCACTGCGTGCTTATTGTGGCTGCCGCCACTGTTTTACTCATAAAAAGGCGCTCAGCACATACAGATGTCCGCTCGCAAAAACATGCAAGCATGTTTTGTGCTTCCCGAA
>OOCN01001831.1_pt1 | contig 12474 bp, 8 predicted proteins | sample 1671361 | NCBI WGS metagenome assembly OOCN01 (sample SAMN06348149, study PRJEB24527) | human gut metagenome | biome: human gut; feature: ankylosing spondylitis patient; material: feces | host: Homo sapiens | place: China | collected 2015-10
AACTCATCCGGCACCTCGTAGGCGTCCGGCGTATCCGGGTTCTGCCAGTACATCGGCTCGACCAGCGGACGGCCGGCTTCGGCGGCACGGTAGTTCATGGTGTACAAGTACGGCATCATCGCGTGGCGCAGACGCAGCGCGTCCACCATCGCGGCGCTCACGTCACGGTTGAAGTTCCACGGCTCCTTGCCGGAGAACGGCGAGTTGGACGAATGCAGTCGGTTGATCGGGCTGAACGCGCCGAGCTGGTACCAGCGGGCCTCCAGCTCTTCGTTGCGGTAGCCGAACATGTGGCCGCCGATGTCGTGGCTCCACCAGCCATACCCGATGTTGGAAGCGGTGGCGGTGAACTGCGGCTGGAAGGCGAGCGATTCCCAGGTCACGATCGTGTCTCCGGAGAAGCCGACCGGGTAGCGGTGGGAGCCGGGGCCGGCGTACCGGGAGAAGGTGAGCGGCCAGTTGCCACCGCGCCCTGAGTCGAGGTAGTGCATGTGGTTGAGCATCCACAGCGGGTCGAGACCCTTCTGGCGGGTCACGCCGCCCTGCTGCCAGTCCAGCCACCAGAAGTCGACACCTTCGGCCTCCATGCGGTGGTGCATGTCGAAATAGGCGTCCACGAAGTCCGGGTTGGTGAGGTCGAATTCCACGTTCTCCTCGGTGGCCGGGTCGATGCCGACGCGCTTGGCGACTTCGGGGTAGGCGTCCTCGAACGCGCGCACGCCGTCGCGCGGGTGGACGTTCAGTGTGGTGCGCAGGCCGCGCCGGTGCAGGTCGGCGAGGAAGGCCGGCGGGTCGGGGAACAGTTCGCGATTCCACGAGTAGCCGGTCCAGCCGGAACCGTACTTCGGGTCCACGTCGTCCACGCGATGCCAGTCCATGTCGATCACGGAGGTGGTGAACGGGATGCCCTCGCGCTTGAAGCGGTCCATCAGGGCCAGATAGCCGTCCTGCGTGTACCGGTAGTAGCGGCTCCACCAGTTGCCCATGGCGAAGCGCGGCAGGAGCGGCGTGGGGCCGGTCAGGCGATAGAAGTCGCGTACGGCCTCGATGTAGCGGTGGCCATAGCCGAAGAAGTACAAGTCCGTTTCGGCGGTGGCGCGCGGGGATACCCAGGTGCCGAACGGGTTCGCCTTGCCGTTCACCGTGTCGGTTTCGATGATGATGTTGGCGGCGGAATCGTCGATGACGGCCCAGCCATCGCGCGAGATCACGCCGTTGTCAAGCTCGATGGCGCCGTCCGCCTCGTCCAGCGTGCGGGCGGTGCCTTTGAGGTTGCCGCGCTGGGCGTCGCCGTAATGCCAGGTGTTGAACTGGGTGTCGGCCACGCCTTTGACGACCACGCTCAGGCCTTCCTTGCTGAACGGCTGCTGGTCGTAGACGATGGTCAGGGCCGCGGTGTCGATGATGACGCGGCCGTCACGCTCGGTGACGCGGCGTTCGACTGGGCTACCGAAATCGCGGTTCAGGACGGTCTGGGTCGGGCGGTTCTCGAATACGCCGGAATCGGACCATTCGAATCGCACGAGCGAATCGGTGATGAGTCCGATGCGCCAGTGCTCGCCGGACACCACATTGTCGGCGCGCATGGCCGGCGTGGCGTCGAGGCGGAAGTCCTGCGGATCGGGCGAGGTCGGAGACGACTGCTTGAGTTGTGGTGACTGTGCCATGGTTACCCCTTCTGTACGGTTATTCACGATGATACGAGTGATGCGGCCGCGGCTCCCCGGGACTGGTGGGAGACTGCGGCGCGGTTCGGATTCGGCCGAAACCGGCCGGGTTTACTTGCCAGAGCCGGTGGCGATGCCGGCGATGAACTGCTTCTGGAACACCAGGTAGACGATGACCACCGGGATGATGGTCACGGAGGTGGCGGCGAACAGTCCGCCGTAATCGTTGCCGTACTGGCCGGAGAACATCTTGAGGCCCACCGACAACAGCTGCTTGTCGTCATCGGTGATCATGAGGAACGGCCAGAGGTAGTCCTCCCAGTTCCACAGGAAGGTGAAGATGGCGAGCGCGGCGATGGAATTGCGGCTCATCGGCAGCACCACCTGGTGGAAGATGCGCCAGTCGCTGGCGCCGTCGAGGCGGACGGCGTGCGGGCGGAGCAGGGCATCCTCGGAGTTGTGGACGTTGAACAGCACGGGGGCGTTCTTGTTGCCCTTGAGCGAGAGCGGGGTCTTGACCCAGTAGTCGCTCCAAGCCACCTGCGAGATCTTGAAGGTGACGTTCGGGTGGATCTTCTCGTACTCGTGGAGCATGGAGATCACCGGGTCAGTGCTTTCGTCGCCCCAGGACCAGTAGCCCAGTTCGATGGGCTGGCCGTCGTTGACCAAGTGGTTGGGGTCGTAGGTGATGGTGTCGCCCATGACGGCCAGGCCCTTGTCGGCCTGGGTGTCGACGACGCCTGACGAACCGCTCGAACTGCAACCGGTTGCAAGTGCCATAATGCTCACGGTTGCAGTCAGCGCGGCGAGAGATTTCTTGATCTTCATTATCTCCCTTACTTCCTCGCAAGCTCTAAGTGAACACGGTTCAGCATACGGGTGTCGAACTAGTTCGGCAACCCGGCTTTCTCAGCCATGCAAACCGTTACATTTGCAACCTGTTACATTCCAAAGCTATTGAGACCATATTGGTCTACATTTTCGGCGTGTCGCAATATCGCAACCCATTGCACTATGACTGTCGTAAAACGTACTGCAATGATTTACAATGAAGAGAAGTTTGTCACACCGTCAACTTTGAAAAACCGGGAGGGGCCATGAAAGCCAGCATCGAGGACGTCGCCAGGCAAGCAGGCGTCTCCACCGCCACGGTCTCCCGCGCGTTCTCCCGCCCTGACATGGTCTCCGCCAAAACGCGCGCCAAGGTGATGGAGGCCGCCCAACAACTCGACTTCTCGGTATCCCGCATGGCCGGCATCCTCAAATCGGGCCGCTCCCACCGCGTGGCGCTGCTGGTGGGCAGCAGCAAGCTCGACTGGTTCACCTCGCGCATCATCGAAGGCCTCAACGAAGTGCTGCGATCGGCCGGCTACGATCTGGTCATCCAACCGATCGGCGACGCGGGCGCGCGCGAGGAGTTCTTCGACGAACTGCCGGTGCGCGGCAACGCGGACGCGGTCATCGTCTCGTCGTTCGCCATCACCCCGGCCGAAATCAGGCGACTCAACACCACGCGGATCCCGCTCATCGGCATCAACACGGCCTCGCAGGGGTTCACCGCCTCCGTGGGCATCGACGACAAGGCCGGCATCCGGCTGATCGTGCGCCATCTGACCACGCTCGGCCACCGCAACCTGTTGTATTTGTACGAGACGTTCGATGCCACGATGGGCTTCAGCTCGCACAACCGCGTCACCGGATTCCTGGAGGCGTGCAGCGAACTGGACGGCGTGACCGGCCAGACGATGGACATGCAGGCCGGCGACGATCCGGTCGACGCCGCCCTCACCGCGCTGCTCGCGCGCGACGACGCCCCGACTGCCCTGTGCTTCCATCAGGATTCGCTGGCGATTCCGCTGTTCTTCCGCCTGCGCCAATGCGGCATGGCGATTCCGACCGACCTGTCCGTCACCGGATTCGACAACAGCACGTTCTCGGGCGAGGTGGGGCTGACCACCGTGCGCCAGAAGCCGTACGACATGGCCGTCGCCGCCGCGCGCAAGGCCCTGGACCTTATCGAGGGGCGCACCCTGGACCAGCCGCACGAGATCTTCCCCGTGCAACTGCTGGTACGCGACTCCACCGCCGCGCCGCGGGTGCGCGGCTGAGCGGGGCCGAATCAGTCGTTATTCGGGCCGCTGTTGTCGGACTGGGCTTTGCCGTTCCTGCGAGCTATCGCCATGAACGTGACGCCGACGATGACGGGCAGGAGGATGGCGGCGAGCGTTGCGGCGCGGCGGATGGCATCGGACGTTGCCTTTCCGGACTTGGCGTCGCCTGACTTGGCGGACGCTGCGGAATCGGCGGACTTGGCGGCGGTGTCATCGCCCTTATGCGGTGTTTCGCCGGTGAACCAGGCGGGATCGGACGGATCGTATTTCCGGGTGCCGGCCCAGTTTGCGGGCGTCGCGCCGGCGTATAGGGCGACGGCCGAGCCCTTGGCCACGGTGGCGGTGAAGGTGCCGGCCACGGCGTTGCGGAAGCCGATCATGCCGCGGATGGCGGTCCAGCGTTGCGCGCAGTGCCAGGTGCCGGCGGTTTCGATGCCGTCGGTCGGACAGGTCATGTCCGGCACGGAGGTGCGGGTGGCGCCGGGAGCGCCGTCGTCGACGCCGGCGTAGTAGTAGCCGGAGAAGATGTGCGGCTGGCCGTAATCGTAGGCGAGCATGAAGGCGTTGGCGAGCAGGTAGCTGGTGCCGTCACGGGTGGTGAGCGAGGAGCCGTTGCGCTCGGTGTCCCAGTTGGTCACCCATACGGCCGCCTTATCGGAATCCACCCAGGTCGGTCCGCCGATGGCGTCCAGGCCATCCGAACGAATCGATGCAGGCCGGCTTCGACATGGACCTCTACCTCGACTGGCGCCGGGACGGCCACCCGAACGGCTACAACCTGTTGCTGCGCAATACCGACACGCCTATGGAGCACGAAGGCGATTCCAGTTATTTCAACGCCGATTCAGGTGCCTCAATCGCCTCATTCCTCACGGAATACCTGCCGGACGAGCTCTCTTCCGACGCCGACGTGCTGCTCAGTCTTGGTGAACCGGCCGTGAGCGGCGGGCAGCTGACGCTCTCCCCGCAATCGTTCGTCGTGTTTGGTTAAACCCGTTCGACCTCACCTCCGCCGGCGAGGCTGTCGGCAAAGTCGACTGGGGATAGTCAACGGGCCATCACGACAAACACCAACACCTCTATCCTCGTCCAACTCACCGAATGTATTGCAATCGTTGTCAATATGAGTTACGGTAGAGGCAGAACAGCTCGAACATTGGTCTGTCAGGTTGCCGGAACCTCAACGCAGAGCGGCCCTCGAACAGCAATGCAAACGACTAGCAGTACCCGATTTGCAAGCAAGGAGTCATCATGACCGACGCATACGGCAACGACGCAGCAACCAGCACCGGCACCATCGCAGACACCACCAACAACGCCGCTTCCGGTGCCCCGCAGCGCGCGGAAAGCACGGAACGACTCGCCCGCCCGCTCATCAAGCTCGCCAAAGCCTGCGGACTTGCCACCTCATTCATCGACCAGCTCGGCACCTACACCGAAATCAGCGACGCGGCCTTGGTCGCCGTACTCAAGGCCCTCGACGTGGACGCATCCAGCGACGAGGCCATCGTACGCTCCATGACCCAACTTGAGGTGGAAAACAGCAAACGTTTGCTCCCCTCCACCATCGTCGCCACCACCGGCAAACCGACCGGCATCACCCTGAACTGCTCGTCGGACGCGGACATCACCGCCTCCATCGAACTGGAGGACGGCACCGCGTTTGGCCACTTTGCCCTGCTGCCGAACCTCAATTCCGGCAAGCCGGACTTGACCATCGCACCCGACCTGCCGATGGGTTACCACACGCTGACCGTCACGGTTGACGGGCGCGAGGGCAAGGCGGCCATCATCGCCGCCCCCGCGCGCATTCCCGTGCCGGAGGCGGTCGCCGAGCACCAGCGGTGGGGCTGGATGACGCAGATGTATTCCGTGCGGTCCCGCGAATCGTGGGGCATCGGCGATTACGGCGATCTGAAGCGTCTTTTGGCAGATGCCGCCGAGAAGTCCAAGGCCGACTTCATGCTCATCAATCCGATTCACGCCGGCGCGCCGATTCCGCCGCTTGAGCCATCGCCGTATCTACCGGAATCGCGCCGATTCCTCAACGTGACGTACATCCGGCCGCAGGATATCCCCGAATATGCCACACTGCCGGCCGACGTGCGCGCGCAGGTGGATGCGCTGCATGATTCGGTGGCCGCGCGCAACGACGAATCGACCCCGATGGACATCAACGCGGCGTGGGAGGCCAAGCGCCCGGCGCTGCGCCTGATCTTCGAAGCGGGCCGCAACAACAAGCGCGAGCTCGAATTCGAGCATTTCAAGACCACCGCCGGCCCGGACCTCGATTCCTTCGCCACATGGTGCCTGTGCTTCGAGGTATGGGGCGCGCCGTGGGGCGAGAACCGTTGGTTCTTCGAGAAGACCATCGACGACCCGGCCGTGCGCCAGCTCGTCGAGGAGCACCACGACCTGTTCGAGTTCAACCGCTGGCTGCAGTGGATCGCTGCCGAGCAGGTGAACGCCGCGCAGCAGGAGGCGCTGGACCACGGCATGACGCTGGGGCTGATGCAGGACATGGCCGTGGGCGTGCACGGGCTCGGCGCGGATGCCTGGGCCAATCCGGAACGCTTCGCCTCAGGTGGCGTCACGGTCGGCTGCCCGCCGGACTTCTATAACCAGCAGGGCCAGGATTGGGGCCAGCCACCGTTCAACCCGCGCTACCTGGAGGCCACCGGCTACCAGGTGTACCGCGAGATGGTGCATTCGATGTACGAGCACGCGGGCGCGGTGCGCATCGACCATGTGCTGGGCTTGTTCCGCCTGTGGTGGATTCCGCAGGGGCTCGGTGCCCGCAACGGCGCATACGTGACGTACAACCACGAGGCGATGTTGGGAGTACTGGCCATCGAGGCCACGCGCGCCGGAGGCATGGTGGTTGGCGAGGATCTGGGCACCGTACCGGATTACGTGCGCCGCATTCTGGCCGATCACGGCGTGCTCGGCACTGACGTGGAATGGTTCAACCGCGTGGACGATTCGCCGAACGCCGGTGACCCGTACCGTGCACCCAAGGACTATCGCAAACAGGCATTGGCCTCGGTGACCACGCACGATCTGCCACCCACCGCCGGCTACCTGAACTTCGCACACGTCAAGCTGCGCGAGGAGCTGCATCTCCTGAGCGAGCCGGTGGAGGCATTCGCCGCCTCGGCGATGGCCGAGCGCACGGCCATGATGAACCGTCTGGTGGAGAACGGCTATATCTCGCAGACCGTGGCGGATGATGTGGAAGGCCATGTGCAGGAAATCGTGGAAGCGATGCACGCCATGCTCACCGATACGCCGTCGCTGCTGCTGCAGGCAGCGCTGGTGGACGGCGTGGGCGAATGCCGCTCCCAGAATCAGCCGGGCACTTCCAGAGAGTATTCGAACTGGCGCGTGCCGCTGGCGGACAGCTCAGGCCACGTGGTACATACCGACGAGGTCTTCGACCTGCCACGCGTGCAGTCCCTAGCCGCCGTGATGCGCCGAGAGAAGCGGTGATCGATTCCGGCAATGGGAAATTGGTCTAAATCAGCCCCTCGTAATCGAGATAGCCGAAGACGACGACTTGTTATGGGCATGTTATCGTTGTCATGACAATGATTGTTCGCGACGGCGAAGGAGCGACGGCTATGACCAAGGCAAGCATTCAAGCGGTGGCCCGCGAGGCCGGCGTTTCCGTATCCACGGTGTCCCGAACCTTCGCCAAGCCGGATCTAGTGCTTCCAGAGACTCGAGACCGAGTGATGACCGCGGCCGAAAAGCTCGACTACTCCGTCTCTCGCTCGGCCGCCGCACTGAAGTCCGGCCAGTCGTTCCGCATTGCGCTGCTGGCCAGCGAGACCATCACCACCTGGTTCAATGCAAACATCTTCGCCGGCCTTGACTCGGCGCTGCGCCCCTCCGGCTACGACACTGTGCCCTACCCCATGCGCAACGCCGCCGAGCGCCATGACTTCTTTGCGGATTTGCCCGTGCGACGCAATGCGGATGCGGTGATTGTCAGCTCCTTCGACATTGAGCCGGCTGAAGTGGAGCGACTGAAGCATATGCACGTGCCGATTGTCGGCATCAACATTCCCTCCACCGATGGGTTCGACGCAGGCGTGAGCATTGACGATTACGCCGCCACACGTTCGGCCATCGAGCACCTGATTGCACTCGGCCACCGGCATATCGCGTTCGTCGGCAGCGCCCCGACCGAAACCAACATGCGCTACAGTGCCGAGGCTCGTTTGCAGGGCGTCATTGATGCCGCTGCCGCCCATCCGGGGATCGAGCTAACGCCCCTGAGCATTCAACGCGGTCTTGGCGAAAGCAACGCGGCATTGAACGCCGTACTGAACGCCTCCCCCAGCATCACCGCCTTCTGTTTTGAGGATGATGAAATGGCCGCACCCGTGCTGTATCGCCTGCGTCAATACGGGCGGCGGGTACCTCAGGACATCTCCATCATCGGCTTCGACGATTCCACCCTGTCCGCCGCCGTGGGACTGACCACACTGCATCAGGACCCGTTCGCAATGGGCGTGGCCGCCGGGCACATGGTATTGGATGCCATTGCGGGCAAGTCAATCGAACCGGCATTCGTACGGCCGGACACTCCGCTAATACTGCGCGAAACCACCGCGCCGCCTGCCGCAACAGCAGCGTCCGCGCAGGCGTGACTACGTTACCACCGCAAAACGCCGATAAATCGACTTTTGCATGCGTAATTCACATGATATCGTTGTCATCATCAATACAACGGTTGGGCCTTCACACAGCAGTTCGAGCACAACCGGAACAACCCAACCACAACGCACCCGGAACAGGAAGGAATCGGCATGACCGCCAACAACCTCAATGACGACTGGTGGAAGCAGGCCGTCGTCTACCAGATCTACCCGCGCAGCTTCAAGGACGTCAACGGCGACGGACTCGGCGACATCGCCGGCGTCACCGAGAAGATGGATTACCTGAAGAACCTCGGCGTCGACGCGATCTGGCTCTCCCCGTTCTACCCCTCGGATCTGGCGGACGGCGGCTACGACGTGATCGACTACCGCAACGTCGACCCGCGCCTAGGCACCATGGACGACTTCGACGCGATGGCCGAGGCCGCGCACGAGGCCGGCATCAAAGTGATCGTGGACATCGTGCCCAACCACACCGCCGACAAGCACGTGTTCTTCCAAGAGGCCCTCGCCGCCGAGCCCGGCTCCCCGGCGCGCGACCGCTACATCTTCCGCGACGGCCGCGGCGAGCACGGCGAACTGCCGCCCAACGACTGGCAATCCTTCTTCGGCGGCCCGGCCTGGGCGCGCGTGGCCGACGGCCAGTGGTATCTGCACCTGTTCGATAAGGCGCAGCCGGACGTCAACTGGAAGAATCCGGACATCCACGAGGAGTTCAAGAAGACCCTACGTTTCTGGTCCGACCACGGCACCGACGGCTTCCGCATCGACGTGGCGCACGGCCTGGCCAAGGATCTCGAATCCAAGCCGTTGGAAGAGCTCGGCCGCGAATACAGCGTGGTCGGCGTGCTGAATCATGACTTCAGCCACCCGCTGTTCGACCGTCGTGAGGTGCACGACATCTACCGCGAGTGGCGCAAGGTGTTCAACGAATACAACCCGCCGCGCTTTGCCGTGGCCGAGGCGTGGGTGGTGCCTGAGCACCAGCACCTGTACGCTTCGATGGACGAGCTGGGCCAGTCCTTCAACTTCGACTTCGCGCAGGCCAACTGGTATGCCGACGAGTTCCGCAAGGCCATCGCCGCGGGTCTTAAGGCGGCGGCCGAAACCGGCGGCTCCACCACCACGTGGGTCATGAACAATCACGACGTGCCGCGCAGCCCCTCCCGCTACGGTCTGCCGCAGGTCAAGGGCGCGCCCTACCACCAGCTGCCGCACGACTGGCTGCTGCGCAACGGCACCACATATCCCGAAGACCGCGAGCTCGGCACCCGCCGTGCCCGTGCCGCCGCGCTGATGGAGCTCGGCCTGCCCGGTGCCGCATACATCTATCAGGGCGAGGAACTGGGCCTGTTTGAGGTGGCCGATATTCCGTGGGATCACTTGGAGGATCCGACCGCCTTCCACACCACCCGCAACACGATGGACAAGGGCCGCGACGGCTGCCGCGTGCCGCTGCCGTGGACCGCCGCCGATGAGCCGGCCGTGGCCGATTTCAGCCGTCCGGCTCCGGCCGATGACGGTACCGGCGAAAACCATGTGCCGCTGTGCGCAGCCGGCCAGTTCGGTACAGGCGCGTCCTTCGGCTTCTCCCCCGCCGTGCGAGCCGACGGCGTGACGCCGGCCGCCGACCCGCACCTGCCGCAGCCGCTGTGGTTCAAGGATTATGCGGTGGACGTGGAGCAGGCCGACCCGGACTCGATGTTCGCGTTGTATCATGCGGCGTTGGCGATTCGTCAGGAGTCGCTGACCGCCACGCGCGACACCACCGCCGAGCAGGTGGATATGGGAGCGGACGTGGTGGCGTACCGCCGTGCGGCGGTTGAGGGACGCACGTTCACCTCGGTTACTAACTTTGGCACTGCCCCGGTCTCACTGCCCGAAGGCTCTGTGGTGCTCACTTCCGGCCCGCTGACTCCCGACGGCCAACTTCCCACCGACACCTCTGCGTGGGTAATCAAGTAAATCCCTTGGAATAAGCGAAAGGCCGCCGTTCCGAATGAATCGGAGCGGCGGCCTTTTAGTATGCGCTAATCAGCGAAAATCACTGAACCTGGGCGCGGGCGATCTTGCCGGTGAAGGAGTTGGCCTCGTCGGCATCCTTGACGCCATCCTTGTTCCAGGAGAACATGGCGCGCAGCTTCGGGCCGACGGTCTCGATGCGCTCGTTGGAGTACTTCTCCTGCAGCTCCTTGAAGTGCGGGGCGCCGGCATCCTGGTCGTCAATGAACTCCTTGGCGAAGGAGCCGTCCTGGATGCGCTGCAGGTGGTATTCCATGCGCTTGCGGCAGTCCTCGTTGATGACGGTGTTGACGTAGTCGCCGTACTGAGCGGTGTCAGAGCAGGACCAACGAGCCTTGTTCAGACCGCCCTCGTTCATCAGGTCGACGAGCATCTTGAGCTCGTGGCAGACCTCGAAGTAGGCGATTTCCGGCTGGTAGCCGGCGTCGGTCAGGACTTCGAAGCCCATCTCGACGAGCTTGTTCACGCCACCCATGAGCACGTTCTGCTCGCCGAAGAGATCGGTCTCGGTCTCTTCCTTGAAGGTGGTCTTGATGGCACCGGCGCGCAGGGCACCGAGGGCCTTGGCGTAGGCCAGGGTCAGAGCCCAGCCGTCGCCACGCGGATCCTGCTCGACGGCCACGACGACCGGCACGCCACGGCCAGCGGCGTACTCACGACGAACGATGTGGCCCGGGCCCTTCGGGGCAACCATGAACACCGGGTGATCCTCAGACGGCTTGATGTAACCGTAGTGAATGTTGAAGCCATGAGCGAACGCAACAGCAGCACCCGGCTTGATGTTGGGCTCGATGTCGTTGGCCCAGATCGTGCGCTGGTACTGGTCGGGGGCCAGAATCATGATTACGTCGGCCTCGGCGGCGGCTTCCGGCACGGACTTGACTTCAAGGCCCTGCTCCTTGGCGAAGGCGACCGACTTGGAGGTCGGGCGCAGGCCGACGACCACGTCAACACCCGAATCGCGCAGGTTCAGCGCATGCGCGTGGCCCTGCGAGCCGTAACCGATGATCGCGACCTTCTTGCCTTCGAGCACGGAGAGGTCACCGTCGTTGTCATACCAGATTTGTGCAGCCATGTTTGGCACTCCTTTACTTGCGTACCGGCACTCTTGCCGGCACACGGTGTCGTTTGTGGTTGCGCATTATGCAGGAGCCTGCATTCCGCGCGTTTGGGTTCGGGCATGGGCCCGGTCGATCCAAGCGTTAAGGATTTTGTCCTTAGAACTGAGGACTATCCTACCGGTAACGCCGCCACAGCCCCCTCACCGTCCACAACGTGAACCATCTCACTATTGGAGTATGAACAGTTCAGGCGGGGAGCGGGTGACACGGCGCAGGACGCGGCAATGTCGGCTTCGTTACCGGCCGCATCACCGGCAACGCAGAAGGCCGCCGCTCCCGAATGAACGGGAACGGCGGCCTTGTTATGCACCGCTCTCAGTCAGTCTGCGACCGACTGGCAGCTCCCGCCAGCGGGAGCCGGAGCGGAGGCGATCACTGAACCTGGGTACGAGCGATCTTGCCGTTGAAGGACTCGGCTTCGTCCTGGTCCTTGGCCGGGCCGTTGTTCCAGGAGAACATGGCGCGCAGCTTCGGGCCGACGGTCTCAAGGTGCGGGTGGGAGAACTTCTCCTGCAGTTCCTTGAACTTCGGGGCGCCGGCAGCCTGGTCATCCATGAACTCCTTGGCGAAGGAGCCGTCCTGGATGCGCTTGAGCTGGTACTGCATGCGCTTCTTGGTCTCGTCGGTGATGACGGTGGAGGTGTAGTCGCCGTACTGGGCGGTGTCGGAGCAGGACCAACGGGCCTTGTTCAGACCACCCTCGTTGGCCAGGTCGACCAGCATCTTCAGCTCGTGGAACACCTCGAAGTAGGCAATCTCCGGCTGGTAGCCGGCCTCAGTCAGCACGTCGAAGCCGAGGTCGCACAGGTGGTTGATGCCGCCCATGAGGACGTCCTGCTCGCCGAACAGATCGGTCTCGGTCTCCTCGGTGAAGGTGGTCTTGATGGCG
>OOCN01001854.1_pt1 | contig 12319 bp, 12 predicted proteins | sample 1671361 | NCBI WGS metagenome assembly OOCN01 (sample SAMN06348149, study PRJEB24527) | human gut metagenome | biome: human gut; feature: ankylosing spondylitis patient; material: feces | host: Homo sapiens | place: China | collected 2015-10
ATAACTTTTTCTTCATTTGAATCTCCTCTTTCTACTATTCATATTTTTGATAAAAATAGAATTTTTTTTGTAAATTTCCTGCCCACTTTTATCTCTGTAATCAGCTTATTTTTCATTTTAAAAAATTACTTGTGCAATGCCTTATCTGGCATGGTTTCTTTTTCTTTTCGCAAAAATTCCTGCAAGTCCTGCGCATGAAACCATCAGAAGTACTGTACAAAGTGTCCTGCTGAAATCTTCACCTGTCTTTGGAGATTTTGCACTCTGGTCAGCGTTTTCGGCTACCGTAAAGTTTGTTGCCGCTGTTCCATCTGTCCAGACAAGTTCAAAGGAATGGTTTCCTGCTGACAGGCTCTTAAGGTATTCCGGTTTGAAGGTAATGATGGTAGATCCTTCTGTGACCGTATAGTTAACCGGATCAACTGTAACTCCATCCACCTTGACCTCACGGAATTTTGAAATCTCGCCGCTTCCTCTGATTGCAAGGCTTCCATCTGTATTCTGTGTCCATGAGCTGCCCGCTCCATCTAAAATATCATACGTTACCTGAGCCGGTGCCGCAGCAGCAGGTGCTGTTGTGGTTGATGCAGCCGGTGTTGATGTCGCCGGTGCCGGATCCGGTGTCGGGGTTGTTGCTTCCGGTGTCGGATTTGGAGCCGGCGTTGGGGTTGGGGTTGGAGTCGGCGCTGGATTTGAGCCCGCATTGATTTCGCCGTATGGTGCGTTACAAATGCTGCAAATGGCTCTGTCTTTATCGGTAGCTGTACCGCCGGAACATTTTTCCGTCTGCTTGTGACTGCTGTTCGATGCGCAGATACGGGTATGCGTTCCGTCGCCTTTGGAAGTCCATGCTCCCCAGTTATGTTCATGATTCAATGCCGGTACAATCTCATAACCACACTCTGTGCAAATCTGTGCAGCATCCTCTGTGGCAGCCGGTCCCGGTATATGAGCTATAACGGTATCCGTTGCAGTACAACCCGCGGTCTTGCATACATGTGCATGACCGTCTGCACCCTTATATCCCCATGAAGAAACATCGAAATCATGTGATGCGAAATCACCATATTCTCCACCACAGGTCGTGCAGACTGCCTTGCTCTGACAGGTAGCTGTACCGCCGGAGCAGTCCGCTCTTTCCGTGTGGCTGGCATCTGACGAGCAGATACGGGTATGCGTTCCGTCGCCTTTGGAAGTCCATGCTCCCCAATCGTGGGTGTGTGTCGTCCATTTTATTTTTTTATTTGCTGCGTCAAAGTCAGCTACAAAATTTGCGTTATCGCAGTAGAAAATGTTTTTTGCATCAACTGAAGATACACTTGGATCAACAGCTGCCAAAGTCTGATCTTGCGTAGAAGTATCTTTCATATAAACATAAATTTTTGCGTCACTGTTTAATGTATCAGTGATTTTAGTCTTATTACTATAACTAACAAGATTGTTACTTTCACCAGTTGTCAACTTATTTCCTTCGATTACCGGTGAACCGGAAAGTTCCAGCCTGCCCCTGCAATATACACCGCCACCATTAGCTTTATTATCATAAGGATAGGCGGTGTTGCCTGTGATGCTTCCTCCTTTCATGCAAAATGTACCGCCTGTGTGCACCCATACTCCGCCGCCACCGTGCTCCTTCATCGTTGCATTTGTCACCTTATTGCCACTAATCGTACCATCGAACATATTAAATGTCCCACCATACACAACTACACCGCCACCGTAATAATCTGCGGTATTGCCGGTAATACTGCCACCATACATATTAAAAGTATCCAGACTATAAACTGCTCCACCATTGCTTGAAACTTTGTTTCCACTAATCTCGCCACCATGCATATTAAAAGTGCCTTTATCAACCTCCACGCCTGCGCTGGACATTTGATACTTGCTGGCACATTTATTATTACAAATCTTACCACCATACATATTAAAAGTGCCGTTAGAAACCAACACGCCTCTTCCCCATTCCACATCCGAATGAGAAATAGAACTGTTGCCTTTACAATCCGTCAGAGTCAGTGTACCGCCTTCATCAACTTCAAAAACATTTCCTGCACTCTTCATATTAATATTGTGACCATTTAGGCAAATTTTAACATCACCTTTTACAATGATACTATAGCTTGGTTCAAAGCTATCTGATAAATAATAGCAGCCCGCCGGTAACTCTAAATTATTATCAGTGCTTTGTATAGTTGTTTCACCTATTTTCAGTGTGTCCTCTGAACCTGTCAGTTTCGCAAATTCCAAGTTAGTGTGGGAGCTGTCGTCAGTACAGCTACTACCACAGACCGGATGGCTATGTTCATTTGCCGCCTGCACCTGCAATGTACCGTGCGGTACTGCCGGAACAACACCTGCTACCATTCCGAATACCAGTAAACCGGAAAGTATTTTTGCAATTCCTTTGCTCATTCTCTTTTTTCTTATCATGTGTATTCTCCTCCTGCATTTGTTTGTTTTTTCACAATATGTCACTTTACCATTTTTTTCATTTTATCACATCGTTCACCCAAAACCCGGATTTCGGCGTGAGTTGTAATTATATGGCGTGAATTGTAAGATGCAGGCTTGCTTTGGTTTTCCGAATTTTTTATAATGGATGTATCATAACTGTGAAACAAGGAGGACTGCCACATGCTGCTTCAGATTTTAACTTATACACACCACTTAACGACAATGCTGTTTGGCATTTTTCTGTCCGCCTTTTTTCTCGGGGTAAAACAGAATAAGAAAAATGTCTGCATTCTTCTTGGCGGTGGAGCAGTATCCGGACTTTTCTTTCTGATCTGTAATACGGTATTCGGTTCGTTGTTCACGGAAGCCGTCTATCCGATTTTCGTGCATCTGCCGCTTTTTCTGCTGCTGGTGTTTTATTACCGTTTCCGCTGGCTGCCTTCCATAATCTCTATTATGACCGCCTATCTGTGCTGCCAGTTCAGCAACTGGGCAGGTATTTTTGCCTTATCCCTGAGCGGATTGGACTGGGTTTATTATCTGGTAAGGATTATCGTGACTGTTGCCGTTTTCGCTTTCTTAAGCCGGTATCTGTGCCAGACTACCGCACTGCTTTTTGCAAAATCTGACCGGGAGCTGTATATCCTCGGGGCAATGCCATTTGTCTATTATGTGTTTGATTACTCTACCACAAAGTTCTCCATGCTTCTCTACTCCGGAAATAAGGTGGTCGTGGAATTTCTCGCATTTGCCATGTGTATTTCCTATGTCATTTTCCTGTTCGTCTATTTTCAGGAATATGAGCTGAAAAACCGCGCTGAACAGTACGGTCAGCTTACCAATATGCAGTTGAACTCCCTGCATTCGGAGATCGAGCAGGTCCGCAGCAGCGAACAGCGCATGAAGATCCTGCGGCACGACATGCGCCATCATCTTGCCGCCATCCAGACTTTTATCTCCCAGCAGGAACCGGAGCGCGCACTTGATTATATTCAGGAGATCAATAAGCAATATGACGACACTGTCATCCACTCTTTCTGCAGAAATGAGCTGCTGAATTCGGTTCTTTCCATTTACCAGACACGGTTTGCGGAAAATCAGATCGTTTTTGACGTACAGATCCAGACTTCGCAGACACTCTGCTGCTCTGAGATGACTTTCTGTGCGATCCTTTCCAACCTTCTGGAAAATGCCATGCATGCGGTCACGAAGCTCCCTGTGGAAAAACGTATCGTGCATCTGAGCATTTTCGAAAAGGGAAACCACCTTCTGATCCTGCAGAAGAATCCGGCTTCAGAGACACCTGTTTTTTCAAACGGTATCCCGGTTACAACGGCAAAGAATCACGGTATCGGTGTCCAAAGCGTCATTTATTATGTCGAGAAGGAACATGGACAGTACCAGTTTTACATGGAAGGTGAGGACTTTGTAGTCCGCATTATTCTTTAAGCGAGGAAATTTATTATGGTAAAGATTGCGATTTGTGATGATGAAACTGAATTTTTGGATCTGCTTTCAGACAGTCTTGATTCCTGGTGCCGGGCGCATCAGCTGACACTGCAGCTCTACCGGTTCACAAACGGTGACGAACTGATCTCCGCACACAGGGCTTATGGCATGGATCTGATCCTGCTTGATATGATCATGCCCCTTTTGAGCGGCATGGATACCGCCCGCGAACTGCGCCAGCATGACCCGCACGTTCCGATCATTTTTCTGACTTCCTCACCGGAATTTGCGCTGGAATCTTATGAAGTCCGCACTTTCTGGTATCTGTTGAAACCTCTTGACGAAGTGCGTTTCCACGCGGTCCTTGACAGCTGGTACGAAGTCCACAAGGCTTCCATGGCTCATTTCGCGGCAAGAACAGATTCCGGCTACCAGTCGATTTATTTTCAGGATGTCGAATATCTGGAAGCGCAGAATAAGAATGTGTTAGTCACATTGAAAGACGGCTCGGTGATCTCCATAAAAGAACCCTTTCACCAGTGTGAAACAATTTTCACAGTGGAAAAAGGGTTTTATAAATGCCACCGCAGCTATATTGCAGCGTTAAGCTGCGTGGAAAAGTTCGGTAAAACCTCTCTCTTCACAAAATCCGGCGCACAGATTCCGATTTCAAGAGACAATTACGCTAATTTTAAGGATGTTTATTTTTCCTATATGTTTCCGCAGGAATGATCCGGCTATTGGATCCCGAAGGACGCAAGCTTCATGTCCTCGTTGAACGCCAGTGTGTAATGCACCTCGATGTTTTCATACTCTGCGGTCACGTAAACGGCTGCGATATGCGCACCTCTCTGTATGATCTCCGCATCCTGCATTGTTTCAATGGAAACAAAATCTCCCCAGTCTTCCGAGATCCGCGCCTTTCCCTCGTCCATGCGCTCTTTGTTCATGATCTCCTGCATGTCCGGGACAACAAGGCTTTGCAGGGTGTCAAAATCCTCTGCATTTAAAAGCCCTATGATTTTTTCCGCCTGTGCCTTCACTTCCTCTTCGCTGAACACTTCACTCTCTGCCAGCGCTTTGTTCTGCGGCTGCATCCAGTAAGTTGCAACGGATGCTGCCACAAGGATCACTGCGACAATGATGATGTTGCGGATGCGCTTTTTCTTCTGCTCCGGTGTCAGCACTTTTTTTGTTTTTATCTTACTCATTTTTCTCTCTGCACTTTCTTTTTTCTGCATATTAGTCCCTGATCGCATCCAACGCATTCGAAATATCTGCGATCAGATCTTCCTTATCCTCTAAACCGAGACTTATCCGGATCAGCTCTGCCGGAACACCAGCCTCTTTCAGCTGTTCATCTGTCATCTGTCTGTGCGTGGAGGTTGCCGGATTCAGACAGCAGGTTCTTGCATCTGCCACATGTGTCTCGATTGCTCCAAGCTTTAAGTTCTGCATAAAAGCAGACGCAGCCTCCCTGCCGCCCTTTAATCCGAATGAAACGACACCGCATCCGCCGTGTGGCAGGTATTTTCTGGCACGTTCATAGTATTTGCTGGAAGGCAGTCCCGGATAGTTCACATAGGCTACCTTTGGATGTTTTTCCAGAAATTCTGCAACTGCCTGACCGTTTTCCACATGCTTAGGCATACGCACATGCAGTGACTCCAGTCCAAGGTTTAACAGGAATGCATTCTGTGGCGACTGGATGCATCCGAGATCACGCATAAGCTGTGTTGTACATTTTGTGATGAATGCGCCCTCATTGCCAAATTTTTCTGCATAGGTCACGCCATGGTAGCTCTCATCCGGTGTACAAAGTCCCGGATATTTGTCTGCGTGTGCCATCCAGTCGAATTTTCCGCTGTCAACAATCGCACCGCCTACTGCCGCACCATGTCCATCCATGTATTTGGTGGTGGAGTGTGTCACAATATCCGCACCCCACTCAAATGGTCTGCAGTTGACCGGAGTTGGAAATGTATTGTCTATGATAAGAGGTACGCCGTGCGCATGTGCTGTTTTTGCAAAGAGCTCAATATCTAATACTGTCAATGCCGGATTGGCGATCGTCTCGCCAAACATCAGCTTTGTGTTCGGACGGAATGCAGCGTTCAACTCCTCCTCCGATGCGTCAGGAGACACGAAGGTTGCCGTGATCCCCATTTTGGCAAGCGTAACTGCAATGAGGTTGAAGGTTCCGCCGTAGATCGAGGATGATGCCACAATATGGTCTCCACTCTCACATATGTTGAATATGGCAAAAAAGTTCGCTGCCTGTCCGCTTGAGGTCAGCATTGCGGCTGTGCCGCCTTCCATTGCTGCGATCTTGGCTGCGACATGATCATTCGTCGGATTCTGCAGCCGTGTATAGAAATATCCGGATGCCTCAAGATCAAACAGTTTTCCCATGTCCTCACTGGTGCTGTATTTGAAAGTGGTAGACTGGATGATCGGGATCTGCCGCGGCTGTCCATTCTCCGGGGTATATCCTGCCTGTACACATTTTGTGCCTATTTTATAATCGTTCATTTCATTTTCCATGCCTTTCCGTAATCTGCCCTTCGTATCCGGCAGTCACATTATTGTCAAACTGATCTGCGCCATGATCTCTGCTGCAGATCATCAGTATTATTACTGTAGCATTATAAGCGCCGTTTTTCAAGAATTGTTTTTCCTGTCTGCCCGGAAGTAAAACACTTGCAGAAGTATGTTATTTTCGATAGTATATAAGTATCAGATGTACGGATACAGGTTGAGTCAGAACAGGTGATTGTCTGATCGATCCGGAAGATAAAAGGAGGAATCCTCATGACCGAGCAGGAGATCAAGGATATTTTACAACAACAGAACCACTTTTTTTCCAGTGGCAAAACGATTCCGGCGGAATTCCGACTGAAACAGTTAGAAAGTTTGAAGGAGGCTATGATCCGCCATGAAGCCGACCTCGCTGCGGCATTGAAGGAGGATCTTGGAAAGAGCCGTATGGAGAGCTATATGTGTGAGATCGGGCTGACGCTGTCGGAGCTTACCTGGATGCAGAAGCATCTCCGCAGCCTTATGCGCAGCAAACGTGTTTCCACCCCGGCCGCCCAGTTTGCAGCAAAGAGTTTCCGCTCCCCTTCCCCTTACGGAACTGTGCTGATCATGAGTCCATGGAATTACCCGGTGTTACTGACACTCGATCCGCTGATCGATGCCATAGCAGCCGGGAATACTGCGGTCGTAAAACCAAGCGCCTACGCCCCTTGCACGTTCGATGTCATGAAAACCATGATCGAAGAATGTTTTCCGGCACATTATGTTGCAGTGGTCGATGGCGGCCGCGCAGAAAATCAGGCATTGTTACAGCAGCGTTTTGACATGATCTTTTTCACCGGCGGAAAGACTGTCGGACGGGAGGTACTCCGCCATGCGGCTGAATATTTAACTCCTGTCACGTTAGAGCTTGGCGGAAAGAGCCCATGTATCGTTGACTCCACCGCTAAGATCCGGCTTGCCGCAAAGCGTATTGTCTTCGGCAAGTATTTAAACTGCGGACAGACCTGTGTTGCGCCGGATTATATTCTCTGTGACAAGCGCATCCGCGATGAGCTTATCACTGCGATTTTAGCTGAGATTGAAAAGCAGTTTGGGAAAGAACCTCTGAAAAATCCGAATTATGGAAAGATCATCAACGAAAAGCATTTTGAACGCATTCTCGGGCTGATCAATGGGGAAAAGCTTGTATACGGAGGACAGTCAGAGCCTGAATCGCTCCGCATTGCGCCTACCGTTCTCAATAATATTACGTGGGACGACGCTGTGATGGGCGAAGAGATCTTTGGACCACTGCTTCCGATCCTCACCTTCGACACATTAGACGAAGCGCTTGATACCGTGGAATCCCACCCTCATCCGCTTGCGCTTTATTTTTTCAGTGAGGACAAGGCTGCACAGAAGAAGGTCTTAGATACCTGCCGTTTTGGCGGCGGCTGTATCAATGACACGATCATTCATCTTGCAACGAGCGATATGCCATTCGGCGGTGTCGGTGAGAGCGGCATGGGCAGCTACCACGGCAGGGTTGGATTTGAAACCTTCAGCCATTACCGCAGTATTGTCGATAAGAAAACGTGGATGGATCTGCCGATCCGGTATCAGAAATATACCGGATTGAAAGAAAAGATGATGCGGATGTTTTTGAAATAAAGGGGATTATACTCCCCTTTTATTTCCCTGTCTGCTGTGCTTTAGTTATTATATCTTTAATGTCCTCGACTCCTTCTATTCTGTTTATGCCAAAACATTTCTTACCGGCATCCTTTAGAGAAGCTCCAATATGATATCCTTCTTTACCATCTATAATCAGAAACCTATCATGAAAAGATGCTGTTTTTTTTACGGTAAGTGTTGGATACTGTGCATTAAAATTTGCTATATCCTGAGCCGATAACTTTGTATTAGGCACCCCTATATTCTTCTTAGCCAAAATGTTCAAAGTAATAATATCAATATATCCGTCAATAAGAATTATCTCCTTTTGGGCATGAGTAATAATATTTGTGAGTAAACTGAAAGCATCAAATATCTGTCCGTCAAAAAAAATCTTCTGACATTCCTCTTCATGATTGGATATATATTCAAATATTTTTGTAAAATTTTCCTCCGCATCTTTTTGTAATTCCAGTTGTTTCAGTTCAACAGCATTAATCCTTTCAAACAAAAGAGCATTGCTTGAAATAACATGCCGCATTTCGCGAAATGCACGCATTATAAAAATACTTTGTTTTTCTGCAATTTCACCACTTAACACTGTCGCCAACATATAAATTCCCTGTTCGGTAAAAACATGGGGTAAATATCTGCTTTTGGGATTTATATTTGCGGTCGGAAATTTCGACCGCAAATCGTTTACTTCCTCCCTCGTCATTTGAAACATAAAATCTTCCGGAAATCTCTTAATGTTTCTTTTTACCTGTTCATTTAATCGTTTTACCTCATAGCCATATATTTTTGCTAAATCAGAATCCAGCATAACTTGCTGTCCACGAATTATGTAAATACTATTTATGATATTATCTACTGTATTTAATTCTAATACTTCTCCCATAAACCGTCCTTTCGTGAAGTCGCAATTTGCGACTTCACAACTACATGTTTTCCAAGCTTTCTATTTTCTTCAAAGCCTCCACATAAGCCATCAGTCTCTTCTTCTGCTCTTCTTTAAGGCCATGGTAGTCTTCAATCAGTTGAATGTCATAAGGTGTAAACCGACTCTCCGGGCTTGCCGCAACAATCTCTTCCTCGTCTTCAATTCCCTTTCCGGTAAGAAGCTGCTCCGGGGTAATCTGTAATACATTGCAGATATCCATAATCTTATCGGCTGTAGGATTGGTCTTTTTTTTCTTCCATTCGCTGATCGTACTGGTCGCAATACCAACCTGTTTTGCAAACTCAACCTGCGTCATATTTCTGTCTTTTAATACCTTTAATATTCTTTCACTGATAGTCATTCCATTTCCCCCTGTATTTCATTCTTATAAATTTCATTTTTGTGAATGTATATTATACCATGGTAATCATATATTCAATATAAATATAAAAAAGTTCGAAAACAAAAGTTCTTCGAACTTTTTTATATCTGAATCTCAATCATTAAATTACCATTTTATAAGTTATAACTGATAAAATTATAAGTTCAATAATAAATATCAGATACCTTTTTTCTTTTTAGATTTTTTCATCGGCAATTCTTCCCACATACTCTCAACCAGTTCACACAAAAACTGCCGATCATCCACATTATCAACCAAAATCATTTCTTTAGCACCATTATAAGGTAGTTCCATCTCGGCATCTGGCATCAACCTCAATGCCATCGGGACCGGCTTCACCAAAAGTCTGTCATCATATATCCCACCAAAAATCCTTCCACGGTAATAAAGGATGTATGTGCCCATCATTGCCCGGCTGCTGAGTTCATCCAGTCCTGATAATTGTTCCATAACAAAATCCAAATACTCTTTTGTTGATGCCATATTATTTTCCTCCATACCCTTAGGCTCTCTTTATCGGATGCCTGATTACAGTCTTCAGCTTCTCCGGCGCTACCTTCCTCGCATCGCTCAGATAAATCTCGTGGTGCATTCTCCGATCCGTTATATCCAATGCGTATCCCTGTTCTTCCATAAACCTGTGCATTGCATCTACCGTAACAGGCTCATCGTCATACGCTCCGATATGCATACACTGTACACAAAGACCTTCCTCATAGGAAAAAAACTCAGCCTTAGAAAAATCCTGCTTTTTCTTTGCCGTAGCTTTCCTGACAGCCCAGTCGAAATCTTCCCTGGTAACAAAATCCGGCAGTCGAATAACAGAGATCCACTTAAAATCTTCCTTACGAGCATAATCAATTCCGGATACTCCATCTCGCCTGCCGGCTCGGTCGGTTCGCAGCATGGCATCCCCTAGACGCCGCTCACCCTGCCACCAGAATCCCTCTAATGGCGGCACGACATAATCGAAATATCCATCAATCTGATGATCTTCCTTTTTGCTCATTTTAATCGTAAATGCAATTCCATACAGAAGTCCGATAGCCTGCTTGTATTCTCCGTCTGCATCATTTGGATTGCCGCTTCCCCTTACCGCTATATAGTTCATTTTCGGAACAGTTACGATAGACGATGTGCCTTTTGGCATATAAAATTCTTTATATTCCTTCTTGTAGTCAAAAGCCATATCCTTTACACCCCCTCTAAGTCCTTCTCTTCATAAGGCTTATTCCAGGAACCAATCTCTATCATATTTCCTTCCGGATCAGCAATATAGCAGGTTCTCTGTCCCCAAGGTTCAAGTTCCGGTTCAAGCACAGATGTTGCACCATTTTCCACAGCCTTCTTGTATGCCTCGTCCACCTCTTCAAAAGTATCAACATATAGCGCTATTTCAGAATGACCATTCAAACCCTTGATATACTCATATCGTCGGTTTGTTATCTTCTCAAAATCGTTCCGTCCATACAGTAAAAAAAGTGTTCCGTCTTTCACAAGATAAACATTGGAAGTGTTCTCTTCTTCCTTAATTTCAAATCCGAGAACATCCTTGTAAAAACGAATCATCTTTGCCATATCATCAACAAACAACCCCAAACCGTCTAATCTCATTTTCCTAATCCTCCATAGATTTTTAATATTTCCTCTGCATTCCTGCGAATAATGTCCCGCACTTCTTCCGGCTCAAGCACCTCTACTTTTGCTCCAAATGTCATAAGCCATGTCACAAGATTATCCATATCCGTATAGTCTGCTGAAAAGAGCAGCCTTCCATCGTCCGTTTCTGTAAAGCAGTTCGGTCCAAATTCTTCAACCAGCCGCCACTTCATATTCGGTGTGAAAAGAGCTTTTACATTTATCCCACCCGGAAATATCTTCTCATTTGACAAATCCGGCATTGGTACTTCTCTGCGCAGAAATCCATGGTCTGTTTCAACAACACAATCCATACGGTTCAGTTTGAACAGCCTGTAATCTTTACGTTCTAAACACCACCCCCATACATACCAGCTCGACCACCGGAAAACCAGATAATATGGTTCTACCCTTCGGTTGCTCTCTCCGGACGGAGCATAATACTTAAATCGTATGATGCGCCTGTTTTCTATTGCACTCTGTATTACCTCGATCTTTGGAGCAAGAGAACCCTTATACCATGAAGATAAGTCAATCAGCATAGAGTCTCTTCCACTGATGAACTCTGATGATCCGGTCTGGATTTTCTCCATCAGCTGACTGTAGTACCTGCTTCCGCTCACACTGTCAAGACTCCGCAAACCCGCAAGAATCATCTGCATATCTTTGGAACTCAAAATCGTCCTGTCCATACGATATCCATCCATAATACTGATACCACCACCGGTACCCTGTGCAGTTTTTATAGGAATACCTGCTTTACAAAGGTCTTCAATATCCCGATTTATTGTCCTTCGAGATACCTCAAATCTTTCTGCCAGTTCAGGAGCCGTTGTCTTTTCTTCCTGCAGTAAGATTGACAATATACCGATAAGTCTATCTATTTTCATCGTTTCTCATACTCCATACCTATCATATCTAACTCAACATGACAACTATCTGTCATGTTTATTATACCTGTGAAAAATTCTTTGTAAACAAAAAGCCTGCGAACGTCTGATTTTATTTCTAATGTTCGCAGGCTCAATCTCCTCTAGTGTGGTAAAATCAAAGTTGGATTTTTCAACAGCGTGGCAATCACCGGGGCATATTTAGATATTCCATAATCTTCAACAATACTGGTTATTCTAGCGCCTGCATCTTTTGATGAAGCACCACATAAGAAAACTCTTTCATCAGAAGTTCCATAATCCAATACGATAAATCGATCATGAAATATACCACCTGTCTTTTTCATT
>OOCN01001855.1_pt1 | contig 12309 bp, 9 predicted proteins | sample 1671361 | NCBI WGS metagenome assembly OOCN01 (sample SAMN06348149, study PRJEB24527) | human gut metagenome | biome: human gut; feature: ankylosing spondylitis patient; material: feces | host: Homo sapiens | place: China | collected 2015-10
CAACAAGAATCCGGATTTTGTATGTGTTGTTTGAGTCAGAAGTGTGTGTCTGTGATCTTGCGGAAATGCTTCATATGAACCAGTCAGCGATTTCCCATCAGCTTAAAATATTAAAGCAGGCGAAGCTTGTAACCGGCAGAAGAGAAGGCAAATCCGTGATTTATTCGCTGGCAGATGAACATGTGCGCACGATCATCGATCAGGGAAGAGAACATATTGAAGAATAAGAAAATGGAGGAATGGATCATGAAGAAAAAATTTAAATTAGAAGACCTTGACTGTGCAAACTGCGCAGCAAAAATGGAAGATGCGATCAAAAAAATCCCGGGTGTCAACGATGCAAGCGTAAGCTTTATGACACAGAAAATGAGCATTGATGCAGAGGATGCAAAATTCGACGAGATTATGAAAGAAGCCGTTGCTGTTTGTGCAAAGGTTGAGCCGGACTGCAAAATCTTATTTTAATGAATCAATGGCTGCTGCGTGATGCGGCAGCCATTTCTATCCCAAGGAGAGTAATTTGTGCCTGCGGCATAAAGTCTGCAGGTTACAGAAAGGCATGGTAAATAATATGACAAAGAAACAGAAAAAGATGCTTTACCGCATCATTGTCACATTTCTGCTGTTTGCAGTCCTGATGGTCTGTGAACACACGGGACGGATGGACGGATGGAACAAAATTGTGTTATTTGTGATTTATCTGGTTCCGTATCTGGTCATTGGTTATGATATTGTATACAAGGCGGCACGAAACATCAGCCACGGACAGGTGTTTGATGAGAATTTCCTTATGATGATCGCCACATTCGGAGCGTTTGGCGTAGGTGAATATTCCGAGGCTGTCGCTGTTATGCTGTTTTATCAGGTAGGCGAACTGTTCCAGGGCTATGCGGTTGGAAAATCCCGCCAGTCCATTTCTGATATGATGGACATTTGTCCGGAATATGCCAATATCGAGGAAGACGGAGTTTTAAAACAGGTTGATCCGGATGATGTGGAAGTTGGAAGCATTATCGTAGTGAAACCAGGGGAGCGTATTCCTTTGGACGGTATTGTTGTGGAGGGTGAATCCCTGATCGATACCGCAGCACTGACCGGCGAGTCGGTACCAAGAAGCGCAAAAGCCGGGGATGAGATCATCAGTGGTTGTGTGAACGGAAGCGGAACATTAAAAGTAAAAACAACAAAAGAGTTTGATGATTCTACGGTTGCAAAGATTCTGGAACTTGTGGAGAATGCAAGCAGCAAAAAAGCAAAAGTTGAGAATTTCATCACACGTTTTGCAAAATACTATACTCCGGTTGTCACGATCGGTGCAGTGATCCTCGCAATTCTGCCACCACTGATCCTTGGCGGCGGATGGGCAGAATGGATTCAGAGAGCATGTATTTTCCTTGTTATTTCCTGCCCGTGTGCGTTGGTGATCTCCGTTCCTTTAGGATTCTTCGGAGGAATCGGTGCAGCGTCTAAGATCGGTGTCCTTGTAAAAGGAAGCAACTATTTAGAGGCAGTGGCAGAGATGACCACAATTGTTTTTGATAAGACCGGAACACTGACCAAAGGCGAGTTTAAAGTGACAGATGTCATCACCGAAAACAGTTCCAAAGAGGAACTGATCGAACTTGCAGCATTGGGAGAAGGCTATTCCAATCATCCAATCGCAAATTCCATCCGTGAAGCTTACGGAAAAGAGCTGGATTTAAACCGTGTGACAAACACAGAGGAAATCGCAGGACACGGAATCAAAGCTGTGATCGACGGAAAGACCGTATTACTCGGAAATGAAAAACTCATGAAGTCAGAGAGTATTTTTTATACACCTTGCAAGAGCATGGGAACAGTTGTTTATGTGGCATGCAATGGAGTATTTGAAGGAGCGGTTGTCATCTCCGATACCATTAAAGATGGAGCAAAAGAGGCAATCCACGACATGAAACAGGTAGGCGTCAGACATACGGTTATGCTGACCGGAGACCGCAAAGAGGCCGCAGAGACAGTGGCACAGACACTTGGTATCGATGAGGTACATGCAGAACTGTTACCGGGTGGTAAAGTAGAGCAGGTGGAAGCACTCTTAAAAGCTGAAAAAGAAAAAGAGCGTCTTGCATTTGTTGGAGATGGAATCAATGATGCTCCGGTACTCACCAGAGCGGACATCGGAATCGCAATGGGAAGCATGGGTTCCGATGCGGCGATCGAAGCAGCGGATATTGTCCTGATGGATGATGATGTGACAAAGATTGCATCGGTTGTTAAGATTGCAAGAAAGACACTCCGCATTGTAAAACAGAACATTGTGTTTGCACTTGCAATAAAAGCACTTGTTCTGATCCTCGGCGCACTTGGTATGGCGAATATGTGGGAGGCCGTATTTGCGGATGTAGGAGTTTCTGTCATCGCAATCTTAAATTCCATGCGTACTTTAAATGAAAAGTAAAAAGAAATATTCATAGTAGTCAAAATAAAAATTCGGATTCTCAGTCAAAAATTGTCAGAAATAAGTTGACTTTATATCTGTAAAAAAGTACTATTTTTGTAGGAGAAAGGATGACATAAATGAGACAGTCCTAAAATAGCAACGGAGAAAGGGAAAATGAACAAGATCCTTGATTTGATTTTTGAAGATGTAAAGAATGAGAATGAAACAAAGAAAACAGCGGTGACACTGCGTATCAGTGCGCTGATCTTCATTGGATATTTTCTCTGCCTTATGGCAGTTTTCTGTAGCATGGGCGACTGGATGAATGTGGGTGGCTGTCTGGTGTGCGGAGTATGCTATGTGTTATCTTTTTACACAACATACTGGAATCACACAAGAGAGTCAGCGTGGATCTCACAGATACTTATGATCGTGTGGATCATCCTGTTTATTGTGATGTTTGGCTGGGATTGCGGAGTACAGCATTATCTGTTTGCATTTCTTGCGCTGAACTTTACGGTGAGTACTGCAGGAGAGCGGAGAAAAGTGCTGACTGCGGTCGGAGCATGTGCACTCCGTCTGGCTTTGTATGCCTACGCCCGGAATTTCAAACCGTACAGCCCACTGGATCCCGGCATAAGTGTTCTGATACAGATTTTAAATACCATTTTTATTTTTGCGCAGATCACCGCTGTCATGATCATATTTACGAAGGATGCCCAGAAAATGGAACAGAAGCTTGTACGGTATAATACAAAACTGCAAAAGTTAGCTTCTGTTGACGCACTTACCGGTCTTTGGAACCGCCGGAGCATGTGGGAATATATCCGTGCAGTGGAGTATGATTATGAGGTCGGAAATGCAGGCTTTGTATCGATCGCCATTGCAGATATTGATTTCTTTAAAAGGATCAATGATACCTATGGGCATGATGCAGGTGATGAAGTGTTAAAGGCAGTGGCTGAACTTTTCATGGACAAAATGAAAACATATGGAAGGGTGTGCCGCTGGGGAGGCGAGGAGTTCCTGTTTGTATTTTATGGCAGAAACGGCGATGCGGCATATGATGTGCTGCAGGAGATTTATGACGAGATCCACAGGCTGACGGTGTCGTATGAAAATGAGGAGATCCGCATTACCATGACGTTTGGACTGGAAGAGTACGATAAGAACGATGGTATGGAAATGGCGATCCGCAGGGCAGATGAGAAGTTATATCAGGGAAAAGAGACCGGACGCGATAAGATCGTTTATTGAAGCAGGTGGCGTATCTGAGAAAAATATGCATATTATGCAGAAAATACTATGGAATTTTTTGGAAAAATAAGGTATAATATGCTATATTGTGAAAAGGCTTACATGATAACAAGAGAGGAGTTAACGAAAAACAATGGAAGAAAATAAATATCGTTATAATGACATTTCGGAACGATTGCGGAGAATGAATAGAATATATATGGGAGCCACGATCTTTATGGCGGCACTGATTTTGTTGTATCTGTGGATGAAACAGATGAATCATAACATCAAGACGGTGACCGTCTATGGAAATACGGTTCTTTTACTTGCATTTACCGTGGTGAACGCGGTTATTTATTGCAGGAATAAGGCAACAAGCAAGTTAAAAGTGGCGGTAACCATGGAGATGGGAATTGAGTATTTGCTGATTGGTATGCAGACAGATGCGCATTTTATTACCTATATACTGATTGCTTCTCTTGCATTACAGATTCCTTATTATGATAAAAAGGGATTAAGGAGAACCTCAATTGGACTTGGAATTTTATATATCCTTGTGACTGTTGTACAGTCTGTCAAGGGAATTAATGTGATAGATGTGGATACCATCTGTGGTATTTGGGGTGTGCTTGGAATTCTCTTTATCATCGCAAAAATCGGTGATATCACGATTATGTTTAATGATGATGCACTTGGCTCTATCGCAGAAGAACATGAGAAGGAAAAACGGGTACTGGAAGGGGTGCTTGGCATTTCACAATCTATCCGGACAGAATCTGTAAAGAGCGGTGAACTGATCGAAAAGCTGGTTGGCGTGACAGAATCTGTAACAAACAGCATGCAGGAGATTTCAGCTTCTGCCAATACAACCGCAGGCAGCATTGAAGAACAGAGTACAATGACCAATTCCATTCAGGATGCAATTGGTGTAACCGGAGAGAGTTCAAAGCAGATGGTGGATATTGCAATGAATTCCAACGAGAGTATTCAGGAAAATATCCGTGTAATGGAAGAATTAAGGACACAGTCAGAACTGATCACGAATACAAACCACGAAGTGACGACCGCCATGACAAAGCTTCAGAACAAAACAAAAGAAGTGGAAGAGATTGCAGGAATGATCTTAAATATTTCCAGCCAGACGAATCTTCTTGCACTGAATGCATCGATCGAAAGTGCAAGAGCTGGTGAGGCAGGCCGCGGATTTGCTGTCGTGGCAGAACAGATCAGACAGCTTGCAGAGCAGACAAAGAATTCTACGGAGCAGATCACGAGGATCGTCAATGAGCTGAATGAGAATGCCAATGAAGTAGTTTCTTCTGTGGAAGAATCTGTAGAGGCCGTTGAGAGCCAGAATCAGAAGATCGTTGCAGCATCTGAGACATTTGAGATATTGAACCGTAATATGACAGATCTGATCGATCATATCGAGGAAGTAAACCGGCAGGTGGATGGACTTTCTGAGTCTAATAATAAGATCGTGGAAAATATATCCCAGTTGTCTGCTGCAACAGAGGAAGTGACCGCAAGTGCAGAACAGGTACATGGCATGAGCGAACAGAACCTTGAGTTTGCAGAGCAGGTACAGCAGGCAGTAGATAAGATGCGTGCAACGGCAGATGACCTGAAAAAGTATTTATAAGAAAAGAGCTGCAGGATGCAGCCCTAAAGAAAGGAAAAATGTTCCAGAGCGAAGGCGATACCGTCTTCGCTCGCTTTTTTTGTGACAAAGGACACCCGGTCAAAAAGAGAAGCCGGGTATGCATTTCCCATCGCAACACTGTTCGGGAGATAGGAGAGCATCGGAAGATCATTGTTGCTGTCTCCGAATGCATAGGCATCCTTTTTTGACAGATTGTAATGATCAAGGACAAACTGGATTCCGGTTGCTTTGCTGTAGCCGTGAGGGACAAATTCCCGGAATGTGCCGCCCCGGTCAATGCAGTTGAAATGTACGTCGCTGATCTTTCGGAAAGCCTGCAGCTGCTCTTTGTCCTGAAACCAGATAACAAATTTATCACAGGTAAAATCCGGTGACTCCAGATCCGTTGGCATTGTATAACCGCGTTTCACGAAAGCGTCATATTGTGCCACGGCATCCGGATGAATGACCGGACGGACCGGATCATAAGCAACCGCAGTGGATGATTCGAAAACAATGTCCACATTGGTGTCTCTTGCTGCTTTTAACAGTTCCATTGTAATTTCATGGGACTGTGTGACATGTAAAAGATTCTTTCCGCCGCAGTAAATATCAGTGCCGCATCCGCAGACAAATCCGTCAAAGCCGACTTCCTGAAAGCGTGGCTCCACGTTCTGGATACATCTTCCGGTATTTAAAAACATCAGGTTTCCGTTTGCTCTGGCTTTTCGTATCGCAGTGATGGCACTCTGTGGTATAGAACCGTCGATTTCGGAAGTTAAAGTTCCGTCTATATCAAAAAAAGCTATTTTTTTCATTTGGGATTCTCCTTTTCCATCGTATTTCAAACGATTGCATTGTATAGTATTTCTTGGAAATAGTCAAAGAAAATATGAAAAATCAGTAAATTCGGATACCATAAGCATGAAAAATATGGTAGAATATGTATAACTTTGATGAACACGGAGGTTTCGGATAATTATGGAGCAGGATAACAGTAAAGTGGCCTGGGGGAAAGCCTTAAAACCGATATTTGCATTGATGCTTGTCATTGTTTTATGGCAGGTGCTTGTATTGGAAATGTTAAAGAATGGAATCATCAGCACGTTGATCGCAGTTGTGCTGGTAAGTGCGGTCAGTGTTGTGATTTTTGGGATCGTATTCTGGGTTGTGAAATCACTGCTGAACCAGTTTCTTACAATAGCCCAGGGAAAAACAGAAGATGAACAGGAGCAGACGAAGATCGGAGAAAAAGCGAAAAAGCTGATGGAGCGTGAGGACAACATCGGATTGATGATGCGTTCCGTACATGATTCCATCAGTTCATTTGCAACTGTGATTTCCGGTATCAAAACAGCAACAGAAGAATTAAAATCTGTATCCGATGATTTTAATAATATCTTTCATGATATGGAAGATTCCTTGAAGATCACACAGGATTCAACGCATACGATCGCAGATAACACTGTGACGCAGGCAGCACAGACGGCAGATATGAAAGAGAAGATCGATGCGATCGGCGATCTGATCGCTATGATTTCCGAGAATGTCGATGCCTTGAATGCAAGTGCAGATAAGATGCAGGAATGTAATGAGTCTGCTGAAAATATTATGGGAGAACTGATCGACATCAGTAAGAAGAATGGAGAAGCAATTGAGAATGTAAGAGAGCAGTCTAAGCTTACCAATGATTCTGCCCAGCAGATCCAGACAGTTACCGATATTATTGCAGATATTTCCAATCAGACCAACCTGCTTGCATTAAATGCAAGTATTGAGGCAGCCAGAGCGGGGGAACACGGAAGAGGGTTTGCCGTTGTTGCAGAGCAGATCCGCACCTTGGCAGATCAGTCAAGAGAGTCAACCGAACGCATTAACCAGCTTGTTGCAGATCTTATGGATAAGGCAAATGTGAGCGTGGAGATCACTGAGAAGGTATCTGAGGCAGTGAGCCTCCAGAATGAGAAGATCGATCAGACAAAGGAAATCTTTACAACATTAAACAGTGAGATTGGTCAGGTCGGAAGTGCGATCGAAGGCATCAGTTCTGAGGTGGAAGAATTAAAGAATCACAGTGATAACATTGAGACGGAGACGGTTTCCCTGAAAGAATTTGCAGCTCAGAATGCGGAGAGTGCACAGATCACGATCGAGCATATGAATGAGTTAGACAGCACAGTCAGCAAGTGCAATGCAGCTACAGAACGTGTGGTTGGAGTATCTGATAAGCTGATCGGTTATGTGCATGAGACAGAGGACAGAAAGAAAATATTACCAATCAAATAATGCATAAAATGAATATTGCGTTGTAAATACAACAGAAAAATAACGATGTTTTTATTACAATCTGTACATACCTCGTAACAAGCGCTGGTGTGCAGGGGTAGCCCCCTGTATATCAGCGTTTTACATTACAACATTTCATAAAAAGGAGATTACACAATATGGAACAGAAAATGTTTTGTTTTCAGTGTGAACAGACTGCGGGATGCAGTGGATGTACAGGAAATGCAGGTGTGTGTGGCAAATCTGCAAATACAGCAAAATTACAGGATGAACTGACCGGAGCATTGATCGGTCTTGCAAAATCCTGTGGAAATAATCCCAAAACAGAAAATACCGACCGTATTATCATCGAAGGTTTATTTACAACGATCACGAATGTGAATTTCAATGATGAGACTTTAAAAGAGATGATCGCAAAAGTCAAAGCAGAGAAAAATAAAATTGTACCGGATTGCAGTGCCTGTCAGAATCCATGTGGCAACACAGACGATTATGACATGAACAATCTGTGGAATGACAATGAGGATATCCGCTCTTTAAAATCACTGATTTTATTTGGAATCCGTGGTATGGCAGCTTACGCTTACCATGCGATGGTGTTGGGCTACACTTCGGACGAAGTGAACAGCTTCTTTTACCGCGCATTATCCGTGATCGGTTATGACATGGATATGGATCTTCTGCTTCCGGTCGTACTCGAAGTGGGAGAGAAAAATCTGATCTGTATGGAACTTTTAGATAAGGCAAACACGGAGACATTTGGGACACCGACACCAACCACAGTTCCATTGTCCGTAGAAAAAGGCCCATTTATTGTGATCACTGGACATGATCTTTATGACCTGAAACTGTTATTAGAGCAGACAAAGGATAAAGGAATCAATATTTACACCCACGGAGAGATGCTCCCGGCACATGCTTATCCGGAATTGAAGAAATATCCGCATTTAAAAGGAAATTTTGGAACTGCATGGCAGAACCAGCAGAAGGAATTTGATCATCTTCCGGCACCAATCCTTTATACAACAAACTGTCTGATGCCGGTAAAACCAAGCTATGCAGACCGTGTATTTACGACAGAGGTGGTTTCTTATCCTGAGATGGTTCACATAGGGGAAGAAAAAGACTTTACCCCGGTCATTGAGAAAGCATTAGAACTTGGCGGCTATGAAGCTGACCGTGAGATGACAGGGATCAATGGCGGTAAGACGGTCATGACCGGTTTTGGACATGGAACCGTGTTAGGAGTTGCAGATCAGGTGATCGATGCTGTGAAATCCGGAGCAATCAGCCACTTTTTCTTAGTGGGTGGCTGTGATGGAGCAAGAGTTGGAAGAAACTACTATACGGAATTTGTAAAACAGACACCAAAGGATTCTGTCATTCTCACGCTTGCCTGTGGAAAATACCGTTTTAATGACCTTGATCTTGGAACCATCGGCGGACTTCCAAGAATTATGGATATGGGACAGTGTAACGATGCTTATAGTGCAATCAAGGTTGCAATTGCGCTCGCAGAAGCGTTTGGCTGCAACGTGAACGAACTTCCACTTTCCATGGTATTGTCCTGGTATGAGCAGAAAGCAGTCTGCATTTTACTGACGTTGTTACACCTTGGTATTAAAAATATTTATCTTGGACCAACTCTGCCGGCGTTTCTTTCACCGAATATTTTGAATTATCTGGTAGAAAATTATCAGATTTCTCCGATCAGCACCCCGGAGGAAGATCTGAAAAAAATACTTGGCTGATTGAAGTCTGCCATTTGTATTCGAACATAGAGTGTGCTAGAATAAGGCTGTTGCACTGTGAAAAGTGTGTCAGTCTTATTCTGCGTGTGCCTCTGGGCAGATTATGCAGAAAACAGGCAGGGACAGCAAGGCAGTCTGACAGAAAAAATAACAGAAGATTCCGGCAAAGGCGTAAGAATATGACAAAAGATCTGACACAGGGGAAAATTACCCCGTTACTTGTAAAATTTACGATACCACTTTTATTTGGAAATATTTTTCAGTTGATGTATAACTCAGTGGACAGCATTATCGTCGGTCAGCTTGTGGGAAAAGAGGCATTGGCGGCGGTCGGCACAAGCAATCCATTAATGACACTTGCAATTTTGTTTGTGAACGGTATGTGTATCGGGGCTTCTATTTTGATGGGAACCCAGTACGGCGCAAAGAAAATGGATGTTTTAAAGCGGCAGATCAGCACGACGATGATCGCAGGAATTGTGTTCTCCATTACGGTCACGTTGTTTTGCATTCTTTTTGCCAGACCGTTATTATTACTGATTCGGGTGCAGGAGGAAGTGCTTCCGCTTGCAGTTCCTTATCTGAGAATCGTGTTTTTGGGATTTATTTTTACATTTATAATTTTTTTGCATGCACACTGCGGGCGCTGGGAGACAGCACGACACCGCTCTATTTTCTTGTGGCAAGCTCGGTGCTCAATATCATCGGGGATTTGTTTTTCGTGGCAGTGCTCAGATGGGGCAGCATGGGCTGCGCGGTCGCAACGGCCGTCAGCGAGGCGGTGTGTTGTATGCTTTGCATCATTTACATTAAGAGAAAGGTGCCGGAGTTAAATCTTGGAAAAGCATGGTTTGTATTCGATGGAACGCTGCTGAAACAGACGATCCTCTATGGATGGACGAGTGCGATGCAGCAGGGAACCGTGCAGCTTGGAAAAATCGGTGTGCAGGCAATTGCCAACACAATGGGAGTTTCCGTGATGGCGGCGTATACGATCGTGAACCGCATTGATGATTTTGCGTGCCTTCCGGAACAGAATATTGCGCACTCTATGACGTCTTTTATGGCTCAGAACAGCGGAGCAGGAAAAAAAGAACGTGTGCGAAAGGGATTCTGGGGCGGTATGAAGATCGAACTGGTTTATGGAATGGTCATTTTTCTGGTGTGCTTCTTTTTTGCAGAGCCGGTTGTGCGTTTGTTCGTCAGAGACACAGATGTTGTAAAAGAGGGCGTCACTTATCTGAAACTGATCTCATTTATGTATCTGCTCCCGGCAGTTACGAATGGCATACAGGGATATTTCCGGGGAATCGGAGATCTGAAGATCACTTTGATCAGTAGTATGGTGAATATGGGAGTGCGTGTGCTCGCAGCATTTGTATTTGTGTTTGGCTTTGCAATGAAGGTAGAGACATTCCCGTTTGCGTGTCTGGCAGGATGGATTGCCATGCTGATTACGGAAGGGCCTCTTTTAGTGCGCAGTTATGGGCGTCTGAAGCGCGGAGAGAATGCTGTGATCTAAGACGGATATACAGGATATTGGACATGAATGACAGGGAAAAATGATGGAAGAGAACAGGGCAGAACAATTGTTTTTTTTATGGGAAAAAATTTCAGAAGGAGAAATCCGTCTGCTTCGGGTATTCGGAGAACAGCCGGTCGTGACAGTGCCGGGATTTATCGATGGAAGATGCGTGCGGGAACTGGGCGATTATTGCTTTTCAAGAAGAAAGCTTCCGGAGAATGAGATCCGGTATTCAAGGTACTGCGGAGGTATGTGGGAGAGCGGTCTGTCTGTGTTGAAAGACAAAGAGAAAAAGGATCGTATTTCCTCAGAACAGGAAGAAAATATTATTTCTTTGGAAACAATAGAACGGGATGGAAAACTGCACGAATTATCGGAAAAATATATCAAAGAGGTACAACTTCCGGCAGACATTGTGAAAATAGGAAGCTGTGCGTTTTATAACTGTACGAAAATGGAAAGGATCGGTGTTTATCCAAAACTTGTGGAAGTGGGAAGCGATGCGTTTATGAATTGCCTGAATCTGCGAAGCTTACGGATGTGTGCAGGGGTAGAGGAGCCGACCGGACTAAAACAGCTTCTCGCGCAGATCAAATGGCAGGTGGAGGTTTCTTTTGAAAAGACAGCAGGAGAAAAAGAGGCAGTTCTTTTGTATCCGGAATATTATGAGAGTTATGATGAGATCGGACCGGCGCATATTTTTGAACTGAATCTTACCGGAGAGGGTTTCCGTGCAAGACAGTGCTTTAAGGATGGTGTCATTTTGCTGAATGCCTATGATGAGATTTTCCCACAGGCGTGTGTGGAGGAGTCAGCGGAGGTGCTCATTCCGATGGCTTGGAACCGCTTATATGCTGCATGTGGGCTGTCACCGGAGGCAAGGGCAGATTATGAGGAATATGTGAGGGAACAGTCCGGAAAGGTTTTAACCATTCTTTTAAAGAAAAGAGAGTTAAAACCGTTACATTTCTTCTTTGAGAAAGGATACGGCAGGAAAGAACAGATAGAGGATGCCGTTGCAATCGCTTCACATGAGGAATGGATGGAGGGCGTGGCAAGCCTCATCGCGTGGAAGCGGCAGTTATTTGCAGAACCAGAGAAAACGGCGGATGTGAAGAGCCGCTATTCATTTGAGGAATTTTAATAATAAAGGAGCTGACATGGAGCAGTTTAGGAGTAAACATAAGCAGACACAGAGCGAGTGGGAGGCAGAGATGTCGAAGAAAGTTCTGGAGTTTGTGCGAAGTGAACTATATATGGATCTGCGCTTTTTAGATATTGCACTCGGCACGCTTGTTTACCGGGCGGATGAGAATATCAGAAGCTTTGCGACTGACGGCACATATCTTTATTTTTCCACGGAGCAGGTGTTAAGGGTGTTTCAGAGCAACCCGAAATATCTCGACAGGGCATACCTGCACAGCGTGCTGCACTGTATCTTTTTTCA
>OOCN01001856.1_pt1 | contig 12298 bp, 6 predicted proteins | sample 1671361 | NCBI WGS metagenome assembly OOCN01 (sample SAMN06348149, study PRJEB24527) | human gut metagenome | biome: human gut; feature: ankylosing spondylitis patient; material: feces | host: Homo sapiens | place: China | collected 2015-10
GGAACGGCACCGGCAAGCGCATCTCCATCAAGGATACCCGCGGCATCATCGACGCTATCCTGAGCGGCGCCATCAACGAGGCTCCCACCAAGAAGATCCCCTACTTCGATTTCGAGGTTCCCACCGCTCTGCCCGGTGTTGACCCCGCTATCCTCGACCCCCGCGACACCTACGCAGATGCCGCTCAGTGGGAAGAGAAGGCCAAGGATCTGGCTGGCCGCTTCATCAAGAACTTCGCAAAGTACGAGGGCAACGAGCACGGCAAGGCTCTGGTCTCCGCCGGCCCCCAGCTGTAAGCTGACAGCATCTCTTACATAAGGCCATAAGATCAAGACCCATCCGATCTCCCGCAAAAAGGAAGTCGGATGGGTCTTTCTTGTGATCCATCTCGTTTTATAGCACTCTGCGGAGGATACTGCACATGAAAAAAGCAACGGTCAACGACTACTTCCGACACCACTGGGTGAAGCTCATGCTCTTCGCGCTCTTTACAGCGGCGGTATCCTTTTTCGCGCCGTTGAAAAACTTCCAGCTCAAGTGGCTTATCGACTCCAAGAGCAAGCAGGAGGCACTGGGCTATATGGGGCTGGTGTTCCTCATCACCTTCACCAGCTGGTTTTTCGAACGGCTGAGCCGCCGCTCCTTTACAAAACTCGCCTGCGGCGCCGTGGAGCAGGTACGGGGGCAGGTCATGGAGCGGGTGCTGCGCCGCCCGGTGTCCCAATATCAGCGGGAGGGCGACGCAGCCTATCTCTCCCTGTTGACTACCGACCTGCGCACCCTCTACGACGACTATTATATGTCCCTCTTCAACATCGCGTTCTGGGGCGGCATCATGCTCTGTGCGCTGGGGATGTACCTTTACATCAGCCCGGTGATGCTGGCGGCCATCCTGCTTGTGACCGTGCCGCCGCTGGTCCTGCCCCGGAAGATGAATGAGCGGCTCAAAGCCTCCCGAGACGCTTTTTCGCTCCAGATGGCGGGCTACACCCAGCAGCTCAAGGAGCTTCTGGGCGGGTTCGAGGTCATCCGGGGCTTTCTGCGAGAGGACGCCTATGCCGCCCGCCACCGGGATGCTGCCCGGCAGGCCCGCGACAGCGAGCAGACCTACCAGCAGAGCCTCAACGCCATGGTGGTCAACACCTCTCTCATCAGCAACCTCATCTTCCCCATCGTCATGCTGGTGGGCCTTTTTCTCGCTTTCGACGGGCGGCTGACGATGGGCACCGTCTCCACCGCCGCCAGCATGGCGAACTTCGTCATCACGCCCTGTAATCAGATCGCCCAGTGCTGGGCCAAGGTCAGATCCTCGAAAGGCATTCGTCAGCGGCTGGAAGCAGCCATGTCCGGCCCGGAAAAAGTCTCTGCGGGCCGGGCCATCGGTAAACTCGAGCACATCGAGTGCAAGGACACCGGCTTTTCCTACCCCGGGGCCGCTGCACCGGTGCTGCGCGGCGTCCGGCTGACGGTCTCCGGGCAGGAAAAAGCCGTCCTCGTGGGCGAAAGCGGCTGCGGCAAGTCTACACTGGCAAAGCTGCTGTTCCAGTACTACCCAGACTATACCGGCAGCATCCTCTTCAACGGCCAGCAGCTGCGGGACATCGACCGTCAGAGCCTCTACCAGCGGGTAGGTTACATTGCCCAGACAACCTATCTCTTCAATGACACCCTCCGCAGCAACATCTGCCTCGGCGCGGACTTCCCCGAGGCTCAGCTTTCCCACGCCATCGGGATGGCGGGCCTCACCGACTGGGTAAGCACCCTGCCCGACGGCCTCGACACCCTCATCAGCGAGAACGGCAAGAATCTCTCGGGCGGGCAGCGCCAGCGCATCGGCATCGCACGGCTGGCGCTTCGCCGGTACGACCTCATCATCGCCGACGAGATCACCGCCAGCCTCGACCCCGACACCAGCGGACAGATCATGGAAAATCTGCTCGCTCTCCCCTGCATGGTGGTGGCCATCACCCACGACGTCTCGGGGGCGTTCATGAAGCAGTTTGACAAGGTATACCGGGTGGAGCACGGAAGCGTCACACAAGCATAAAAGGAGAGCCTGTGCCGGGTTTCGGCACAGGCCCTCCTCTTGTTTTTACCGGTTATTTTGCCGCATCAAACTCGGCAAGGATGTCGGCCTCCGGGGCCGGGGTCACGAGGCTGACCACCACGCAGACGGCCAGCGAGACGAGGAAGGCGGGCAGAAGCTCATAGATGCCGAAGACGCCGCCCAGCGGGCTGACGAGGTACTTCCAGACGAAGACCATCAGGCCGCCGGAGAGCATACCGGCCAGCGCACCCTGCCAGTTGCAGCGCTTCCAGAACAGGGCGCAGAGGACGACAGCGCCAAAAGCGCCGCCGAAACCGGCCCACGCAAAGCTGACGATGCCGAAGACGCTGGAATCCGGGTCGCGGGCCAGCACCACGCCCACCACGCTGACGCAGATGATGGTCAGGCGGGCTGCGAAGAGGCTCTGCTTCTCGCTCAGCTTGAGGTGGCCGAACTCCTGCAAAATGTTCTGGGACACGCTGGACGCAGCGGCCAGCATCTGGCTGTCCGCCGTGGACATGGTGGCCGCGAGGATGCCTGCAAGGATGAGTCCGGCGAGGACTGCCGCCAGCACACCGTGCTGGCTGATGAGACTGGCGATGCGGACGATGAGGGTCTCACTGGACGAGCCGCTGAGGAATTCCAGCGCACCGACCCTGGTCATGCCGAGGCCCACCATGCCGATGACGATGGACGCCGCCATGGCGATGACCACCCAGACGGTGGCAATGCGGCGGCTGAGCACCAGCTTCTTCTCGTCCTCGATGGCCATGAAGCGGAGCAGGATGTGGGGCATACCGAAGTAGCCGAGACCCCACGCCATGGTGGAGACGATGTCCAGCAGGCTGTAGGACGTGGCCCCGCCGGTCACGGCGTCGTGGCTGGCCGTCATGGTCAGGTAGCCGGAAAGGCTCTGGGCGTTCTCGACAACAGCGCCCCAGCCGCCTGCCACGACGATACCGTAGCCCAGCACCGCGATGAGGGCCAGCGACATGACCACCGACTGGATGAGGTCGGTGGTGGTGACGGCGCGGAAGCCGCCGAGGATGGTATAGCCCACGATGACGAGGGCCGACACCAGCATTGCCGCCATGTAATCTACGCCGAAGAGGCTGTGGAACAGCTTGCCGCAGGCCGCAAAACCCGAGGCCGTATACGGCACGAAGAAGACGATGATGATGACTGCGCCCAGAGCGTTCAGCAGGTTGCGCTGGTCATGGAAGCGAAGCGACAAGAACTGCGGTACCGTGATGGCGTCGAGGTTGGCCGAATAGCGGCGGAGCCTCCGGGCCACGATGAGCCAGTTGAGCCAGGTACCCAGTGCAAGGCCGATGGCCGTCCAGCCCGGCGAGGCAATGCCTGTCAGATAGGCCAGACCCGGCATACCCATCAGCAGCCAGCTGGACATATCGCTGGCCTCGGCGCTCATAGCCGTGACCAGCGGCCCCATCTTCCGGCCGCCGAGGTAGAAGTCGGCGCTGTCGTTGTTGGTCTTGCTATAGGCGAAACCCACCAGCAGCATGGCCGCAAGATAGACGACGATGGTGACGATGATACAGATCTCACTCATATACGTTCCCCCTTTGGTGCTTTTTTCCTCTATGATAAAAGCATGGCCTGATTTTACCACAGTAAAGCGTCAAAGTGCAAGACCCCTGGGCAGATTCTTACCCTATGACCGAAATTTCGTCCTTTGCAGCGTCCAAAACCGCTCAATATGCCAACAGGCCGTCCTCCAGAGGAGGACGGCTTGTTGGTTCGAATGAAGAAAATGATGAAAACAAAGAAGATGACAGATTATTTTGCGGCTTCGCCTTCGGGGAAGATGATCTTGTTCACGAAGAAGAAGATGATCATCGAGATGCCGCCGTTGAGCACCGTGGTGCCGATGTTGTAGATGAAATCAGGCACCAGCAGACCGGCCACAGCCACCCAGATGCAGTTGATGGAGTTGACGATGCAGGTGATGAGGCAGAAGGCCAGCAGATACCAGCCGATCTGCTTGGCGAGGTTGCCCTTGCTGCGGAAGACAAAGTTGCGCTGGATGGGGAAATTGATGCACTCGCCGATGACCATGGCCACCATGTAGGCGCAGAAGTAGGGCAGGCCGCCGTGGGCCGCGTCATAGCCGAGGATGTTCCACTTGAAGGTCTCGCCGAACAGGGTGATGTCGATGCCCGGCCAGCCGAAGTCCACCACCGGCAGGCTTGCAAATGCCTTGGGCAGGAACTGCAGAAGCAGATATTTGAACACGGTGATGAGGTTGGACACGATGACGAACAGTCCGCCCTCCCGCACCCATTTGGCCGCGGCCGGATGCTTTGCGGCAAAGTTATTCCAGAAATTCATGGCCTTATTCCTTTCAGCTGTTTTTGAGCCGGTTTTCCATCTGGCTGTTCAGGATGAGATTCTTGACGAACTCATAGATGACCCGAAGGATGCCCACGAGCCAGAAGCCTTTCAGCTCCCAGACGAGGCCGTCCACCATGCCCATGCTCACCATGCCGTTGGTCATCTTGGCCAGCGCGCGCAGCGGCATATTATACTGGAACACGGTGTTCAGGTCGGGGGTGCCTTTTGCAAAGCTGCTGTCCAGACGGCAGCGCAGTACCTTCTGTGCCACCCAGCCCAGCGGACTGCGGCCATGGTCCATCTCGCCCAGCGTCATGTTCCGGTCGATGCGGACGACATCCTCCGGGATCGGATGGCCCAGCAGAGCCTCGAACTCGGCGTCGGTCACATAGGTGATCTGACCGGAGACGTAGTGGAGCAGGTCGAGACCCTCGTAGGGGTCGGGAGCGTTGGTCCCCTTGACGGAGACTTCCGCCGTCAGGCGGATGTCTGCGCTGGACGCACCCACGCGGAGCTGATAGCTTCCGCCTTCGACTTCCCAGCGGTCAGTCTTGACGTTCCAGTAGCGGAACGCCTTGTCGTCCAGAGCGATGCTCACCGTCCTGCTCTCGCCTGCTTTCAGGAATACCTTTGCAAAGCCCTTCAGCTCCTGCGCCGGGCGGAAGATTTTTGCGTCCTGCTTTGCGACGTAGAGCTGGACGATCTCGGCACCGGCACAGCTGCCGGTGTTGGTGACAGTGAGGGTCACGCCCTTCTCGTCTGCCTTCAGATCACTGTACTCGAAGGTGGTGTAGCTCAGGCCGTAGCCGAAGGGGAACGCCACCGGCACACCGGCGGTCTGATAGTACCGGTAGCCCACATACAGGCCCTCGCGGTACTCCACGTTCCGGCCCTCGCCGCCGAAGTTCGCCTTGGCGGGGGTGTCGTCGTGAGCCTGCGCCCAGGTCTGGGACAGCTTGCCGCAGGGGCAGAGCTTGCCGGTGAGGATGTCTGCGGCTGCGCCGGCGCCTGCCTGTCCGCCCAGTGCGCCGTAGACCAGCGCCCTGCACTGGCCGGCCCACGGCGTCTCCACCGGCGCACCGGCGCTCAGCAGAACGACGACGTTCGGGTTGACGGCAGCCACAGCAGCCAGAAGCTGCTGCTGGTTCTCGGCCAGCTTCATGTCGGCGCGGTCGAGGCCTTCGCTCTCCCGCAGCTCATCGAGGCCGAGGCAGAGCAGAACGGTGTCAGCCTTCTTTGCGAGGGCCACAGCCTCTTCCAGCTTCTCGGCGTCAGCTGCACCCTGACGCTCGAAACCGGAGGCATAGCCCACGAAGGTGATGCCGCTGTCGTCGGCCTTGATGCTGTCCAGCAGGGTGTCCACCTGCAGGGCGTTGACGGCGCTGGAACCTGCGCCCTGATAGCGGGGCGTCTCGGCAAAGTCGCCGATGACGGCCAGCTTCTCATTGGGCTTGAGCGGCAGGATGCCGCCCTCGTTCCTGAGCAGGACGATGCTCTCTGCGGCCGCGCGGCGGGCAAGCTTATGGTGCGCGGCAGCGTCGAAGGTGCGGGGCGCTTTTTCCACCGCAGCGTGGGTGGAGAGCACCAGTTCCAGCATCTCGTCGAGGCGGGCGTCCACGTCGGCCTCGGAAATTTTGCCGTCCTGTACGGCCTTCATCAGCTCCCGGATGGAGTCGCCGCCGGGACAGGGCATTTCGAGGGTGGAGCCGTTCTTCACGCCGAGGGCGTGGTCATTGGAGCCGCCCCAGTCGGTGACGACGGCCCCGTCGAAGCCCCAGTCCTTCCGCAGAATGTCCTGCAGCAGGTGGGCATTCTCGTTGGCGTAGGTGCCGTTGATGAGGTTGTAGGAGGTCATGATGGTCTTGGGCTTTGCCTCTTTCACCACGATCTCGAAGCCGGTCAGATACAGCTCCCGCAGGGTGCGCTCATCGAGCACCGAGTCGCTGGCCATGCGGCGCAGCTCCTGACTGTTGACCGCAAAGTGTTTGGGGCAGGCAGAGATGCCGTTTTTCTGGATGCCGCGCACATAGGCGGCGGCCATCCTGCCCGCGAGGATGGGGTCTTCCGAGAAATACTCGAAGTCGCGGCCGCAAAGGGGGCTGCGCTGGACGTTCAGGCCAGGGCCGAGCAGGACAGCCACTTCCTGTGCAGCGGCTTCCTCGCCCAGTGCCTCGCCCACGGCTTCGCCCAGCTTCTCATCCCAGCTGCACGCAGTGGCGGAAGAGGTCGGGAAACAGGTTGCCGGAACGCTGGGGTTGAGGCCCAGATGGTCGGCGGCACCGGCCTGCTTGCGGACACCGTTGGGGCCGTCCGAAAGGGTGATGGCCGGGATGCCCTTGCCCGGCAGAGCGCGGGTGGTAAAGACAGTCTCGCCCGAGAGCAGAGCGCATTTTTGCTCTAAGTTCAGTTTCTGGATGATGTCGGTATGCTTCATCGCACTTTCCTCATTTTATCCTGAGCAGGGCAAAGGCCCGCTGTCTGGTGCAGCGGGCCTTTGCCGTTGGTTCAGTTCAGGTGCTGCATGGAGAGAGGGTCCGGTTTAGACTTCTTCCTCTTCTTCCTTGCGCTTCTTGTAGTTCTTGATGGCGGTGTACTCCAGGCTAACGATGAGCAGCGCGGCCACGACGTCAGCGCCGATCAGGACGATCTTCCACTTTGCCATGCCGGGGTTCAGGTTCTCAGCCTCATAAGCGCGGCTGTTGACCACAGTGTAGAGGATGTTCTTGGCAGAGGTGCGCATTGCCTGCTTGCTGCTGTTGGTCAGAACGGTCACATTGTTGTAATCGTTGCCGGTGGTGCAGAGCATCAGGTCGCCGCCGTTGCGGACAGCCTGATCGGCGGTCATGTAGCCGTAGACACCGAAGTAGTCGGTCTCGACGAAGCCGAGGAAGCCCCACTCGCCGCGCAGGACGTTCTGCAGCAGCTCAGAGCAGCCGCCAGCCCAGCGATTGCCGATGTAGTTGAAGGAAGACATGACAGCGTGGCAGTCAGCATCCTTGACAGACATCTCGAAGGGCTTGAGGTAGATCTCGCGGATAGCCTGCTCGTTGGACCAGGTAGCCGCCATGCAGTTACGGTTGCCTTCCTGATCGTTCAGGGCGAAGTGCTTCATGTAAGCGTAGACGCCGTGCTCCTGTGCGCCTGCGATGGCGTTTGCGGCCATAGCACCGGACAGGACACCGTCCTCAGAGTAGTACTCGAAGTTACGGCCGGAGAATGCGGTGCGGTGGATGTTCATAGCCGGGCCATACCAGCCGGAAGTGTTCATCTCATTGGCCATCTTGCCGATGCTGTCGCCGAAATCGTGGGCCAGATCCTTGCTCCAGGTCATACCGATGAGGGTAGCAGCCGGGAAACCGACAGAACCGACGCCGGTGAAGTTGTTGTTGATGGACGCAGGGCCGTCACAGTCGTTGGTGCGCACCTTGCCGATGCTGTCCACGGCTGCGGTCTGGTAGCCGCCGAAGCCGATGGTCTGCTGCAGGTCGTCGATGCTCATCTCATCCAGCAGGTCATCCCACTTGGAGTCGTTGTAGTCCACGCCGCGCAGGTCAGCCAGCTTGAGACCGTTCTTTGCGCCGGTGGTGATGTCCTCTGCGTTGGGGTCCTCGTCCTTCTCGTAGCCGGACTCGGTGTAGGTGAAGCAGTTCTCGAAGCCAGCCTTGGCCTCATCGCTCATCTCATAGGTAGCAGGAGCGGCAATGGCCTCGTCGTAGTTTGCAAAGCCGTCTGCACGGGACAGATAGGTGATCTCGCCTTCGGCGAAATCGAACTGGTTGATCGCCACGACCTCGTCGCTCTCGCGCTTGTTGGACTCGTTGTAAACGATGTCGGAAGCGACAGTGTAGGTCTTGGAATCCAGAACATTGTGGGCGTCAGAGTTGGTGCTGATGATGTAATCGCCAGCCTCCAGCACATAGCAGCCGTTGTTCTTGTAATCGTAGGAAGCCAGATCCTCGACCGGGATGGTGAAGTCGATGGTCTCGCTCTCGCCGGGGGCAAGCTCGCTGGTCTTGGCGAAGTCCAGCAGGTTTGCGGAAGCCTTCTCAATGCCGCCGTTGGTGTACGGAGGATCATTATAGATCTCCACGACATCCTTGCCGGCAGCAGAGCCGGTATTGGTGACGGTGACAGAGAACTTCAGGCTGCTGCCGTCGCTGGTGATGTCGCTCATCTTCTGGGTGAAGGTGGTGTAGCTCAGGCCGTAGCCAAAGGGATAGACAACTTCCTTGTCGTAGTCGATGAGGCCCTCATCGGCGGCAGTCTCATAGAACTTGTAGCCGACATAGATGCCCTCAACGTAGTTGACGAAGGAGGGAGTGGTACCTTCGGGGTCAAAGCCACTGGCGTTGGAATTGAACTCGGAAGCGTTGGTGTACTTGAAGTCGCCGAAGTTGTTCCACCACGGAGAAGCGGTCAGGTCAGCAACATAGGTGTCAGCGGTACGGCCGGAAGGGTTGACCTCACCGGCGACCACGCGGCCAAAGCCCTCAAAGCCGGACTGGCCGGTGCCGGGGCAGAGCAGGACGCCCTTGATCTGGGGGTAATCCTTGACCCAGTCCATCTCGAAAGCGTTTGCGCCGTTGTAAACGACGACGACCTTGTCGAAGTTGGAAGTGACGAGGTCGATGAGCTCTTCCTCGCGGTTGGACAGCTGCAGGAAGTGGTCGCCCTTATCCCAGTCATTGCCCTCGTTCAGGCTGTCATCGTAAGTGCCGTTGTAGTAGCCGGCACCCTTTTCACTGCCGCGATACTCAGCCACACGGCGGATCCAGCTGCCGTCCACGACAGCAGACATATCGGTGGGAAGGTCTGCGCCCTCACCGCCGACGCGGGTGATGACGACCATGGCGGTGTCAGAGTATGCCTTGGCGTTTTCCATCATCTCGTCGGTGTACAGGCTGACATTCGGCTCGGGCAGAGTCCAGTCCTGCTTGGACATACCAACGGTGGGGCGGGTGGAGCAGTAATCGGTGTAGAACTTGCTCAGCTCGTCGTTGGTCTCGATGCCTGCATCATGCAGACCGGTGAGCAGGTCGGTGACAGGGTAAGCGTCGTTCAGAGCGCCGGAACCGGTGCCGCCGTAGCAGGGACTGGTGGAAGCCCAGCCGAAGACGTTCAGCTTGGAGCCGGAAGCCACAGGCAGGATGTTGTCGTCATTCTGAGCCAGAACGATGCCTTCCTGGGTGATCTCATTGACCAGCTCGGTGGCCTCTGCGGAAGTCTCCTCACTGATGGAACCTTCGCCGGAGACCAGATCCAGCATGGTGGACATGGGGCCGGTGCAGATGAGGTTGACGACAATCGCCAGCGCCAGCAGAATGGCGAGGCCGGACTGCGCACGAATCATCTTCTTTTTCGCTTTGGGCATCTTCCGCACCGCGAACATCACGAGGAGCGCGAGTACGAGGACGACACCGAATGCAATCAGATAGTTCTGAATGTTCGAAACTACCTGCATTACATCATCCATATTGATGGACAACATAATTTTCTTCCTCCTTATTCTGAATCCATATTTTCCGGGTACAGCTCCCGGAGCATTGTCACTATTATAAATGGATTCAAAGGAAATTCACAAACATCTTCACAATCTGTCATTTTGGAGGCATATTTTGCAGAAGTTTCAATTTGGTTTCAAATTTTATTGTGCTAATCCACAATTTCGAGAACGGTTTTATTGTGCAGAATAACAAAACGTCTCTGTCATCGCTGTGCGATGACAGAGACGTTTCTCACGATGGGACCGGCAGCAAGATCCGCAGGGTGAACCAGCCGTCGGCCCAATGAAGAGTCATGGTGCCGTCGTGGCGCTGGGCGGCCGCCTGCACGCCCTGCAGGTCGTAGCCGCCGTGGGCGTTGTGGATGGGCAGACCGTCCGCGCCCATCTCCACGGGCTGGGCGCAGTAGTTCTCGAAGCGGAGCATCACGCAGCCGCTCTGGTTATAGATGGCCACCCGCAGCAGACGCTTTTCGGGGTCAGGCTCGGCCAGCACGCTCTCGATGGCGTTGTCCAGCGGCGCACCCACGAGGGTACACAGCTCCCGCGTGCTCAAAAAGCCCAGCTGGCTGCCGTCGGCCACGCTGGTCATGTTGATGCCGCGCTGCTGGCAGTCCATGCTTTTGGCGGTCAATAGGGTATCCAATACCGGGTTGCCAGTCTTGTTCTCGGCCTCATACTGCCGGATGCCGCTCTCCATCCGGGCCAGAGCCGCGTCCTGCTTGGCCCGGTCGCGCTCGGCGCGGATGTCCGCGATCTGGATCTTCAGCTCGTGATAGCGGCTGTTGATGAGCCGGATACCCTCCTTGCTCCGCTTGTACTGCTCGTACTGGCGGTGGAGCACCTCGTCCATGGCGGCAAGCTCGCTGTGGAGCGCCGCCTCCCGCAGCTGCTCGTGCTGGACCGTCAGGATGAGCACGCCGCAGAAATCCACCAGCGTACGGATGCAATAGACGCTCATGTCCACCTCGCGGTCACCGAGAAAGAGCAGATTGCTCACCGCAAAGGCCATCACCGCCATGACGACGGCCACGAGGCCCGCTTTTCCGCTGATGACGATATGGCCCTTGGGACTTTTGTGCTTATGCTCCAGCACCCAGATGCAGCCGAAAACGCCGCCATAGACCACCACCAGAAGCAGCAGTGACAGGCCGTCGGCCCCGCTGCGCTGAGGCCAGAGGAAGCAGTGCAGCTGCCACTCGGCGCTGGCCGCCAGCTCTGCCAGAACGAAGGCCCGGGCGCAGACATAGCCCGCTTCCAGCAGGGAGATGGTGCGGGTGACCCAGAGGTATAAATACTGTATCCCCACAGCTGCCGCCATGCAGGGGATCCACCACGCCAGCGGAACGCTGCCCGTGGCCTGCAAAAAAGCACTCAGGGCCAGCGCCCATGCCGCACTGGCAGCGATGGTGGCCGTTTTGCCGAAGCGGATGCCCAGCGGCAGGGCGTAGATGCCCACGGCCAGACACTCGGCCAGCGCCGTATACAGGCGCGGGATGCTGGGCAGTGCCGTCATGCACCTTCACCCCCGATGTGGTCGGCCAGCGCCGCGAGGAAGGCTTTCCGCCGGGGGCGGCTGACCTGCAATTCGTAGGGTCCCACCTGCACCATCCCCTGCTGCACGCTCTTCACCTGTGCCAGATTGACAAGGTAGCCGCTGTTGCAGCGGGCAAAGGGCCGCTCGGCCAGCTTTTCCTCAAAGGCTTTCAGGGTGCCTGCCGCCACGAAATCGCCCTCTTCGGTATAAAAGTGGACGCGGTGTCCCTCGCTTTCCAGATAATAGATGAGGGACGAATCCAGCCGCCGCATCCCGCCCTCCACCGGCAGGGCCAGATAATGCCGTGCGCGGCGGCGCAGCTGTTCTTCGGCCTTGCGCAGCTGCTGCGAAAACGCAAAATAAGGCACCGGCTTGAGCACATAGTCCAGCGCGCCCACCGCGTACCCGCCGATGGCATACTGTGCCATATTCGTGATAAAAACGATGATGACGTCCTTGTCCAGCTCCCGCACCCGCCGGGCCGTCTCCATGCCGTCCAGATGCTTCATCTCCACGTCCAGAAACAGAATGTCGTACACCGGGCGGTAATCATCCAGCAGCTCCATGCCGTCGGCGAACTCCGTCACCGCGAACTCGGTGCCGTACTGCCGGGTGTGCCGCTGCACATAGCCTTGCAGCTGCGCCCGCACCTCTGCCTCGTCCTCGACCAGAGCAATGCGTATCATTGCCGCACCTCCTTTTTCCGCAATTTTTCTAGTTTTTATTGTAACACGAAATAGGGCGTGTGGCAAATAGGAGAATAAAACAGCAGCCCCGCTTCATCTGCCGCGAGGCTGCTGTTCTGTTATTGGAAAATTTCAGGCTCAGTTCGTCTTGACGGCCACGAGGATACGGATCTTCT
>OOCN01001900.1_pt1 | contig 12086 bp, 7 predicted proteins | sample 1671361 | NCBI WGS metagenome assembly OOCN01 (sample SAMN06348149, study PRJEB24527) | human gut metagenome | biome: human gut; feature: ankylosing spondylitis patient; material: feces | host: Homo sapiens | place: China | collected 2015-10
GTTCGACCAGATCTACGTGCCCGAGTACAACGCGGGCGCGATGGAGAACATCGGCCTGGTCACGATCCGCGACCAGTACGTGTTCGACTCCAAGGTGACCGACGCGCTCTCCGAACGCCGCGTGGTGACCGTGCTGCACGAGCTTGCGCACATGTGGTTCGGCGACTATGTGACCATGAAGTGGTGGAACGACCTGTGGCTCAACGAGTCCTTCGCTGAATTCACCTCCACGCTGGCCACTGCCGAAGCCACCGAATGGCATGACGCTTGGGCCACTTTCTGCTCCGGCGAGAAGAGCTGGGCGCTGCGCCAGGATCAGCTGCCCACCACGCACCCGATCGTCGCGCCGATCAACGACCTCAACGACACTTACGTCAACTTCGACGGCATCACCTACGCCAAGGGCGCCTCCGTGCTGAAGCAGCTGGCATTCTACGTGGGCCGCACGCAGTTCTTCGAAGGTATCCACAACTACCTGAACCGTCACGCCTACTCCAACGCCACCCTGGCCGACCTGCTGAGCGAACTGGAAAAGACCTCCGGCCGCGATCTCAAGGCCTGGAGCGCCAAGTGGCTGGAGGAATCCGGCATCAACACGATCGCCACTGGCCTGACCGTAAACGCGGACGGCACCATCGCCGAACTGAAGCTCACCCAGAGCGCGCCGGCCGAACACCCGGTGCTGCGCCCGCATCGCCTGGCCGTCGGCTTCTACAACGAAGACGCCGCAACCGGCAAGATCGTGCGCACCGAGCAGTTCGAACTCGATGTAGATGGCGAAACCACCATCGTCGAGGCCGCAGCCGGCAAGCCGCGCCCGGCATTCGTGCTGGTCAACGACGATGACCTGACCTACACCAAGATTCGTTTCGACGCCGAATCCCAGGCATTCGCCGAAGCCAACCTGCATCGTTTCGATGATGCCCTGGCCCGCGCCGTGACCTGGCTCGCCTTCTGGGATATGACCCGTGACGGCGAATTCCCGGCCGAACGCTTCGTGGACATGACCCTGCGTCTTCTGGCCACGGAAACCGAATCCACCACCTTCCGTTACGCGCTGGCCTGCATGAGCACCACCGCCCACCACTACGTGGCGCCCGCCCGCCGCGACGATGTGCTGCGCCACGTGGCCGCCGAACTGTGGACTCTGGCCAACGCCGCCGAAGCCGGCTCGGACACCCAGTTCCAGCTCGTCACCGCCTACTTGGGCTACGGTGAGGAGGGCGACGCCGCATTCGCCGCCAACGCACACGGTCTGCTGGACGGCACCGTGCGTCTTGAAGGCCTCGAAATCGACAACAACTTCACGTGGACCATCGTCCAAGCGCTCACCTCCGTCAACGAGATGACCAACGACGACGTGGACGCGCAGCTCGCCAAGAAGGAGACCACGGAAAACCGCGAGTTCGCCTACGGCGCCCGTGCCTCCATGGCCACCGCTGAGGCCAAGGAATGGGCTTGGGATCAGGCGCTCCACAACGACGAGCTGACCAACTCCCAGCTCGAGGCCGTGGCCCGTGGCTTCTCCGCCACCCCGCGCTCCGATCTGGCCGAGCCGTTCGCCGCCAAGTACTTCGAGACTGTGGACTGGGTCTGGGCCAACAAGACCTACCACATGGCCGAGGCTTTGCTCAACGGCCTGTACCCGGGCTACGCCGATCCCGCCACGCTGGTCAAGCTCGGTGACGCCTGGCTGGACGAGCACATTGCCGCCGACAATGCCCTGAAGCGTCTGATCGTCGAAAACGTGGCATCCTCCCACCGCACCCTCAAGGTTCGCGAATACAACGAAGCGCTCTGATTTCCTTCTGGCTCCCCTCGGGCGCGAGGGGAGCTGTCGCCTCAGGCGACTGAGGGGAGTCGCTTCCGCGAGAAGCTACGTCCACATTCCAACATAAAACCCGCAACCAATCCTCAACAGCGTATTCTCGCTCAAGGCCGGCAATATGCCGGTCGATGAGCGACAAGGATACGGGGAATGATTGCGGGCTTTTCCATAACTTCATTACTGCTGATTCTGTTGGCCGGAATCGGCGCAGGATTCGTGGGCTATGCGGTAGGCGCATCGTCACTGGTCTCATACCCGGCCCTGCTCGCGTTCGGCATTCCGCCTGTATTGGCAAACGCTTCTAACACCGTTGGCGTGGTCGGCACGGGCATCGGTGGCGTGATGGGTGCGCGCAAAGAACTCAAAGGCCAAGCGGTACGCTCCATTACGTATGTGGTCATCGGCGCATTCGGCGGGGTGGCCGGTGCGTTTCTGTTGCTCAAACTCGACCCGAGTGTCTTTGAATTCGCCGCACCAGTGCTGATTTTGCTGAGCTCGCTGATCATCGCCATCAATCCGCGCGGCCGCATGCAGGCCAAGCAAGCCGCCGCGGATGCCACCGCGCAACTCAAGCACATCGAAGCCACTGAAGCCACTGAAGCCACTGAAGCCGCCAAGCGCGCAACCACCCCTACCGCACCTCACCGCCCGCCGGAACAACTCGTGCAGCCCATGAGTCAGGATTCCTGGTGGGTATGGCTGGGCGTAGCGGCGGTCGCCATCTACTCCGGCTACTTCGGCGCGGGCGCCGGTACCTTGGCTCTCGCCGTGCTTGATGCCGCCAAAATCGGCCCATTCCACAAGATCAATGCATTGAAAACCCTGATCGGCACAGGCGCGAACATCAGCGCCTCAGTGGTATTCATCATCCAAGGCGCGGTCGATTGGCCGGCCGCCATCATGCTGTGCATCGGATGCTTCATCGGCGGGTACATCGCCCCGTCCATCCCCCGCAAGATTCCCGCAAACATCATGCGCGCCGCCGCCGTAATCGCCGGCATCATTCTTACCATCGATCTGGGGCTCAAAACCTATTGATTCGTGCCTTACACTGATGCAGTGAAGCATACAGCATGGCCGTCAACCGCAGCGTGGTCGCAGACCCCGATAAGGTGGCCAATGTCTGGCATTTGGCGACTGCGGAACCTGAGCGCCTAGAAACCAGCGCGGCAGGCGAAGCGGTGAACGACTTCCTCGATCCGCCAGACACGTCGCAGATTCACGGCATTGCGTGTCATGCTGATTGGCGGTTCGCGGCGCGAGCAGGTGCTGTTCGCCGGCGTTATGAAGGAGCTACTCGCGCCCATCAACAATCCGCGATATGTCATCATCGGTAAGGAATGGGGCGTGCGCGCTTACTGCGTGAGCTTCCCCTGCCCGTCCGTATTTGCCCGCCGCCAGCAGGACGCCGAGATACTGAGCCGGCAGTTGGACCGCTGCCTGACGCATTGCACCATGGTATACGCCCGCACTGAGGAAGGTCGGCATACGCTACTTCGCTGCCAAACGCGTTCTTTCCTCAACCGCGACGAGCAACTGCCGCACATACTGACCACAACATCGGAGTAATAGATCGTTGCATTCATGGCCGAGACCACCCCGGTAGAGGAGATGCCGTTGGGCATGTTCATCGCATGGCTCAGCGTGTTCCTCGCCGTCGTTCTGTTTGGTGTTGCTTTGCCGGTTATCGATGTACGCTGGGTAGTTCCGTTCGTCGTATTTGCCGCTGTATTGTTTACAGGCGCGTTTGCCGGCCCGTTCTTACTAGTGCGATGGCTTCGTTCCCGTGCCGGAGTGCATCGGTCCGCCCGGCATGCCCGCTAACGAATGTATCTCATCATTCATCCGCCGAACAAGATGAATATGCGGGTTTGTGGGTGATGCCATTGCGGCTGTTGAATGCTGATTTCCGGTTCTGGAGCAGATTCCGTGGCGGTTTTTTGCCGAGTCGGGTCCTAGGGTGGAGCACAACGACTACGATGGTGCGGGTAACGCGATACAAGGAGTGGAACTTCATATGCCGAAGATGTTTGGAACCGATGGTGTTCGAGGACTGGCCAATAGGGATTTGACCGCACGTCTGGCGTTGGATTTGGGCGATGCCGCCGTGCGTGTGCTCGGCGACGTCGGCACCCAAGACGATCAGCCTGAGGGGCGCCGCCGCGCGCTCGTGGGTCGTGACACCCGTGTGTCCGGCGATTTTCTGGCTTCCGCCCTGTCTGCGGGCATGGCCGCCGGCGGATTCGACGTGATCGACGCAGGCATCATCCCGACCCCGGGCATCGCGTTCCTGACCAGCGTGCTCAACGTTGAGATGGGTGCCGTGATCTCCGCCTCCCACAACCCGATGCCCGACAACGGCATCAAGTTCTTCGCACGCGGCGGCTTCAAGCTGCCCGACCAGAAGGAAGACGACATCGAGGCCGTGCTCGGCCAGGACTGGGACCGCCCGACCGGTGCCGGCGTGGGCCGCGTGAGCCACGACCAGACCACTGCCACCAACCTGTACATCGATCATCTGGTGGCCACCATCGCTCCGCTGAACGATGACAAAACCCAGCCCAAGCCGCTCAAGGGACTGAAGATCGTGGCCGACTGCGCCAACGGCGCCACTTCCGTGGTGGCTCCCGAAGCCCTGCGCCGTGCCGGTGCGGATGTAATCGTGATCAACGCCTCGCCGGACGGCTACAACATCAACAAGAACGCCGGTTCCACCCACCCCGAGCAGCTGCAGGCCATGGTCAAGGCCTCCGACGCCATGATGGGCGTGGCCTTCGACGGCGACGCCGACCGTTGTCTCGCCGTGGACGAAGACGGCAACATGATCAACGGCGACCAGATCATGGGCATTCTGGCCCGCGCCAAGCAGCGCGAAGGCAAGCTCAACCACGACACCCTCGTGGTCACCGTGATGAGCAACCTCGGTCTGAAGCTCGCCCTGAAAGATATGGGCATCAAGACCGTGGAAACCGCCGTGGGCGATCGTTACGTGCTTGAGGAAATGCTCAAGGGCGATTACTCGCTCGGCGGCGAGCAGTCCGGCCACGTGATCAACCGCGAATTCGCCACCACCGGCGACGGCACCCTGACCGCGCTGACCCTGTGCAACGAGGTCGTCAAGTCCGGCAAGAGCCTGAAGGAGCTCGCCGCCGACTTCCCGCAGCTGCCGCAGACCCTCATCAACGTGCCGAACGTGGACAAGAAGGCCGCCTCCACCAACAAGCGCATCCAGGATGCCGTGGCCCGTGAGGAGGAACTGCTGGGAGACACCGGCCGTGTGCTGCTGCGCCCCTCCGGCACCGAACCGCTCGTGCGCGTGATGGCCGAGGCCGCCACCCAAGCCTACGCCGACGAAGTCTGCACCCGCCTCGCCAAGATCGTCGCCGAAGAACTCGCGCTGTAGCACCCTTCCCTAAGGAAAAGCAATGTTTGGAAAGAACGCCAAAGTCGACCTCGAACTCAACCGTGATGTCGAACAACTCATCAAAACCGGCGGCAAGGAGAAGCTCCTGCCCATCGTGCAGGCCGGCGAACCGGTGTTGCGCCAACGGACGGTGGCCTACCATGGCCAGCTTTCCAAGCGTACGCTCGCCAAACTCATCGATACGATGCACACCACCATGCTGGAGGCGCCCGGCGTGGGGCTCGCCGCCACCCAGATCGGCTTGGGGCTCGCGCTCGCCGTGGTCGAAGACCACGTGCGCGACGACGAGGATGATCCGCGCGAAATCGCGGAATTCCCCTTCCACGTGATCATCAATCCGAGCTACAAACCCACCAGCGACAAAACCGCCTCGTTCTACGAAGGCTGCCTGAGCTTCGACGGATACCAGGCCGTGCGCAAGCGTTGGCTCGACATCACCGCCGAATGGGATGATGAAGACGGCAAGCACCACAGCGAGCCGTTGCACGGCTGGCCCGCACGCATCTTCCAGCACGAGACCGATCATTTGAGCGGCGAACTGTATATCGATCGCGCCGAAATCCGTTCGCTGACCACCAACGAGAACCTCGAGGACTACTGGTGCGAAGACCCGGTGCCCACCGAGGCCGCTGAAGAACTCGGCTTCGCACTATGATCGACCGCACATGGCTGGACGCCGCCAAGGGAGACATTCCCCAATGGGCGGCGTCCATGCCCAAGGACGCCGATGGCACCACCATCGACTGGGACTGGGTGCGTTCTCTGGACCTGGCGCATGGCGTCGGCACAATACCGGAATCCACCCCACAGTCCATCCACGACGCATTGAAGGCCGACTACGCCACACGCGAGCGTCTGGAATCGATCATCGCCCAATGCAACAGCGCATTCATGACCGATTTCGACCGGTTCATCGGCTCCTATCGTCTGCCTCGCGCGCTCGCCTACGCCAATCGTCGGCTCAACGACAACATCAACACGCTGTTGCATCTGGGCGAACAGCAACACCTATGGGCGGTCAGTCGCGAACGGCGGGGGAGGGCCACCATTGCCGTGCTCAAGCCGTACTCCGGCAGCGGCCCGTCGAACGATGACCAAGGCATGCTGGATCTGAGCGGCGAAGCCGGTGGCACATCTGCCGGAAACACTGCCGCCGAAAACAGCGATGTCAAGTTCCCCACAACAGTCGCCTTGGACGATGTCCAAGATTGTACGGCAGCGATTCTTGACGCACGCGCCGAACGACGTAAGGCCCAGCGCTTCCAGAAGCGTGCGGGCGATGCGGCGATGGCCCGCGCCAATCTCTCCGGCGCGACTTCGCCGGGTGGTGCCGCTCTGCCGGGTGGTGCCGCCGCGTCTGGCAACGCTACCGGACACCATCCCAAGCCCGACTGGCGCGACGCCTACCTGCCCGGCCGCGACGTGGATGCGGTGATGGGCATCGACATCGAAACCACCGGCATCGATCCGGCACGTGACTACATCATCGACGTCGGCTTCGAGTTCATGAACATGGCCAGTCCGCGCCCGGCCGGCGAACCCGAGACATACGCCTATGAGCAGGGCTATTACGCCGCCGGCGACGCCTACGGCCAGTCCCGCCTCGCTTTTGGCGTGCCGCCGGAAAACGCGGCGCTCGGCAACGCCCTCATCGCCAAACTCACCGGCATCGATGTATGCGGCCGCAGCAGCGAGGCCGGGTACCGACTCTTCGACGAATGGCCCCAAGCCCAGGCCGGCCTGCTCGCGCGGCTTACCCAGCAGCCGTACGTGGCGCATAACGCCACCTTCGAACATAGCTGGTTCATGCTGAACGTCGCCGGATACGCGGAAAGCTACCGCGCCGGGCGCATCACCATCATCGATACCCTGCCGATGAGCCGGCAGTGGGACCCCGGCGCGGTACCCACCAACGAGCATCCTTACGGAGACAACACGCTCGACGCCTACGCCAAACGTCAGGGCGCGCTTGATTCCGCCCACAACGAACGCCACTTGGGCCTTGAGGATTCGCACATCATGCTGGTGGCCATGAAACACCATCTGGCGGCGCTGAAAGCGCAAAGGAAAGGGCCGTGGGGGTCCACCGGCAGGGCGGGCGTCGGCGGCAAGTCCTGCGGTCGTAAGCGGTGAGTACACTATTGGTCTCGTGAGTAACTATCAGGACAGCCGACAGCAGCGTGAGAACCGCCGCCGCACCATCGTGCGTGTGGTGTGCGTGGTCATAGCTGTGGCCATGCTCGGCTCCCTGATCATCCCGGCGATTTACGCGGGGCTTTGACGTTGCCTTCGCATATTCGTGCCCGCAGTTGAACACGTCTGATGCGAGGGATTTGTGAGGTCGCCCGGCCGGCTATCGGCAAGGCAGGCCCGGAACCTTCTGACAGCATGGATTGCAGGCGGATGCGCGTGTGGCGCGGCAATGCCCGCCAACGCCAGAGGAATGTGCGAAGGCTGTCAACAAGGACGTGACTTCCCAAAGAATCTCAAAGAATCAACAGTAAGGTAAACCACGATGGCAGAATTTGACTTTACCCAGGCGATCGGCGAAGCCCGCGCCAAATACGAATCCATCGCCAAGGCGCTGGACGTCGACCGACTCAAGGCCGATATCAAGGATCTCGAAACGCAGGCCGCGGCCCCGGGCCTGTGGGATGACCCGGAAAACGCCCAGAAGATCACCAGCCGGCTGTCCGCCGCGGAATCGCAGCTGAAGCGTCTGAACTCCGCCTCCCAGCGCATCGACGATGTGGAAACGCTCGTCGAACTCGGCCACGAGGAGGGCGACCAGGACTCTCTGGACGAGGCGCAAAGCGAAATCGGCGAGATCCAGAAGGATCTCGACCAGATGGAGATCCAGACCCTGCTCGATGGCGAATACGACGAACGTTCCGCCGTGGTGACCATCCGCTCCGGTGCCGGCGGCGTCGACGCGGCCGACTTCGCGCAGATGCTGCTGCGCATGTACCTGCGCTACTGCGAGCGTAACGGCTTCAAGGCCAAGGTCATGGACACCTCCTACGCCGAAGAGGCGGGCATCAAGTCCGCCACCTTCCAGGTGGACGCCCCCTACGCTTACGGCCGTCTGTCCGTGGAGGGCGGCACCCACCGTCTGGTACGTATCTCCCCGTTCGACAACCAGGGCCGCCGTCAGACCAGCTTCGCCGCCGTGGAGGTGGTGCCGCTCGTCGAGGCCACCGACCACATCGACATCCCGGATACCGACATCCGCGTCGATACGTACTGCTCGTCCGGCCCCGGCGGCCAGGGCGTGAACACCACGTACTCGGCCGTCCGCATCACCCACCTGCCCACCGGCATCGTGGTCACCATGCAGGACGAGCGCTCGCAGATCCAGAACCGCGCCGCCGCCATGGCCGTGCTCCAGTCCCGACTGCTCGTGCTGCGCCACGAGGAGGAGGCCAAGAAGAAGAAGGAGCTCGCCGGCGACATCAAGGCCAGCTGGGGCGATCAGATGCGCTCCTACGTGCTGCACCCCTACCAGATGGTCAAGGACCTGCGCACCGGCTACGAAACCAGCCAGACTCAGGCCGTGTTCGACGGCGACATCAACGCGTTCATCGAGGCCGGCATCCGCTGGCGCCATGAGCAGCGTCGCGCCGCCGCGGAGGAAGCCGAAGCATAATCGCGTACGACAATCGCGTACAACAGTAAGGATTGGACATGGCGCTCATCTCGCTTGATCACGTCAGCAAGGTCTACCCCAGGGGCACGCGCCCCGCGCTCGACGATGTCACGCTGCATGTGGAACGCGGCGACTTCGTGTTCCTGGTGGGCGCGTCGGGCTCGGGCAAGACCACGCTGCTGAGCCTGCTCCTGCGCGAGGAGGAGGCGACGGACGGCGAGATCCGTGTGGCCGGCAACGACCTGCGCCGTCTGACCAACCGTCAGGTGCCGCAGTACCGGCGGTCGATCGGTTTCGTGTTCCAGGACTACAAGCTGCTCAACAACAAGACGGTCTGGCAGAACGTGGCCTTCGCGCTGGAGGTGATCGGCACCAGCCGCTCCACGATCCGCGCCCTGGTGCCGAAGGTGCTGGAGACGGTCGGTCTGACCGGCAAGGAACGCAACTACCCGCACGAGCTGTCCGGCGGCGAGCAGCAGCGTGTGGCCATCGCCCGCGCCTACGTGAACCATCCGCAGATCCTGCTGGCCGACGAGCCCACCGGCAACCTCGACCCGACTACGTCGCTGGGCATCATGGAGGTGCTGGACGCCATCAACCGCACCGGCACCACCATCGTGATGGCCACGCACAACGAGGAGATCGTCAACTCGATGCGCAAGCGCGTCGTCGAGCTGCACAACGGCAAGATCGTCCGCGACGAGGCTCAAGGATCCTATGATTCCGCGTTGTATTTCCCGGATGCCGAGGTCGAGTCGAAGGCTCAGCTGTCCATCGAGTCGAATGATGCGGATGCGCGGTTCCGCCCGGACGGCGATGCCGCCGCGGCCGACGCGACCATCGCCATCGAGGTGACCGGCGATCGCCGCGAGACCGCGGCCCAGGTCGTCGACGCCGTATCCCAGGCGGTATCCGCAGGCGCAGGCGATGAGGGAATCGCCCGATTGGCGCAGTCCGTGCATTCCGGACGGACCGGACGGTACGGCGAGGCCTTCGCGCCGGTGGAGGACACGCTGACATGGGGGCGTGGGCTGAGCCTGGAGGAATATGCCGAAGCGGAGCGGCGGGAATTCGGCGAGGAACGGCAGACCGAGCCGGACGACGCGGCCGAAACGGACGATGCCCAGCCCGCGGAACAGACCGAAACCCAGGCCGGGGAGCAGCAGACGCCGGGGCACGCCGATGAATCGACGGCCGCCCCGGTTCCTCCGGCACCGGCAGCGGAACCGCCGATGCCGCCCACGCCGCCGATGCCGCCCACGCAACCCGACCGGTCGAGTGAAGAGGATTCCACGGGGGAGGAGAACCGATGAGAGCGCGTTTCATTCTGTCCGAGACTTGGACCAGCCTGCGGCGCAATGTGTCGATGATCCTGTCCGTCATGCTGGTCACGTTCATCTCGTTCCTGTTCATCGGCGCCTCGGTGCTGCTGCAGGCGCAGATCACCCGAGCCAAGGGCGATTGGTACGACCAGGTGGAGGTGGTGGTCTGGCTGTGCCCGGACGGCACCAGCCAGGCGGCCTCCTGCGCGGCGGGCGTGGCGCCGACGGACACCGAGATCGTGCAGCTGCAGGACCTGATTCGGCAGGAGCTGGGCGACGACGTCTCGCAGATCACGTATGTCAGCCGCGAGGACTTCTACAATGACACGTTCCTGCAGCAGTACCCGGACGGCACCTATCAAGGGCGTACGCTGACCGCCGCCGATATGCAGGATTCGCTACGGCTTAAGCTGACGGATCCGACGAAGTACCAGGTCGTCTCCGAGGTGCTGAGCGGACGCACCGGCGTGGAGGAGGTTGTGGACCAGCGGCAGATCTTCGACCCGATCTTCGCCGTGCTCAACCGCGCCACGGTGGTCACCGTGGTGCTGGCCGCGGTGATGGTGGTGGTCGCCATCCTGCTGACCGGCACCACGATCCGGCTGAGCGCCGCCTCCCGGAAGAACGAGACCGAGATCATGCGTCTGGTGGGTGCCTCGAACTGGACGATCCGGCTGCCATTCGTGTTGGAGGGCGTGGTGGCCTCGTTCCTGGGATCCATGCTGGCCTGCGGTGCGCTGAGCGCGCTGGTGAAGGTGTTCATCACCGATTGGCTTGCGCAGAACGTGCAGTGGATGCCGTTCATCACGCAGCGGACCGTGTGGCTGACCGCGCCGGTGCTGGTGGTGGGTGCCATGGCGCTGTCCGTGGTGGCTTCGACGATCTCGCTGCGTCGGTACCTGAAGGCCTGATCGGCGCTGGTGTTTTCAGGACGATTGATTACAATGGCTGCACTACGGACACGTCGCAGCGGAAAGGTGTGCTGATGAGGGCGATGGGGCGAGCCAAGGTCGCAACAGGGATGGTTGCCTGCATGGCGATGCTGGTTTGTACCGCGGTGGCGAACCTGACATGGACGCCGGCGGCGGAGGCCGTTCCCAGTATGGAGGAGTACCATCAGGCGGTCGCCGATCATGCGGATCTCAAGGCGCAGCTGGCGGGTGTGAACGAGGACCTGGCCAACACGATCCTGCAATTGAACGACTTGACGGAGAACCAGATTCCTGCGGCGGTGGAGGCTGCCGATCAGGCGCAGCAGGCCGCCGACCAGGCCCAGAGTCTGGCGGATGCCACGGCGGAGCGTTTGGAGGCGGCTCGTCAGGACCGCGAGAATCTGGAGGAGAAGATCGCGCAGACCGGCGAGGATTACGACGACGCCAAGGACGCGGTGGCCCAGTTGGCACGCGAGAGCTTCCACGGTTCAACGGCATCCGATCTGATGAGCGTGGTGACGAATTCCACCACCACGGACGAATTCGTGGGTCGCATGCAGTCGCAGGCGGCCGTGGCCCGTTCCGAGGCGAATGCGGCGGCCGACGCCGCCGGTGAACTGGGCGTGTCCATGAACCGCAAGGAACGGCTTGCCGCCATCGAGGACGAGATCGCCCAGCTGAAGACGCAGGCCGATCAGCAGGCCGCTTCGGCGGCCAAGGCGGCTGCGGAGGCGCAGGACCGGCAAGATGACCTGCAGGCGTTGCGTGAACAGGGCGAGGCCGCCCGGCAGAAGCTGGAATCGCAGTCCGACCAGCTCACCACGCAGGAGGCCCGCGAGGCCGCCGACATCGTGGCCATGAAGTCCGAGATCGATTCGTGGGCCGCCCAGCAGACGCCGCAGGCCCCCGATCCGAATGCGGGCGGTCAGCAGCA
>OOCN01001904.1_pt1 | contig 12069 bp, 8 predicted proteins | sample 1671361 | NCBI WGS metagenome assembly OOCN01 (sample SAMN06348149, study PRJEB24527) | human gut metagenome | biome: human gut; feature: ankylosing spondylitis patient; material: feces | host: Homo sapiens | place: China | collected 2015-10
TACTTCGAGCTGTTCCTGCTGGAACTGACCACCGGCCTGCGGCGGGGAGAACTGCTGGCCCTGCAATGGGATGACCTGAATCTGGAGACCGGAGAACTACAAGTCACCAAGCAGGTCTACCGGACAAAGGAGGACGGGCTCCTGATTTCCCAGCCCAAAACGAAATCCTCCATCCGCACGGTCAGCCTGCCTCCGACGCTTCTGAACATTCTGAAAGAGTACAAGGAGAGCGTAAACTCCCGGTGGATGTTCCCCGCGCCGGTGAAGGAGGACTCGCCTCTGGACCCGGCCTACATCAGAACGCGGCTACACCTCATCCTGGAACACGCCCAGTGTAAGCAAATTCGTTTCCATGATTTACGGCATACCTTTGCCACCATCGCTCTTGGAAACGGGATGGATGTGAAGACCCTCTCTGCCATGCTGGGCCATGTTTCGGCGGCCACCACGCTGGACATCTATACCCACATCACCGACGATATGCGGCTCACAGCCGCCGCCAACATCGACCGCGGCATCGGCAAGGCAACGCCGCAGGAGAACGCTTCAGAGCCGGGGCAGGAAACTGCCCCGGCCCAGGCGGAAAAGCCGAGTATGACCGATTTCAAGCCCTACGTGGGCCGCAAGCGCAGATCCGGTACCGGCTGTGTCAGCGAGATCAACGACCATCTGTTTGAAGGCCGCTACTCTCCCAAATGGCCCGACGGTAAAAAGCACGCCCGCAATGTCTATGCCCACACCCGCGAGGAGTGCGAGGAGAAGTTGAAGGTGCTTATCGTGGAGATGAAGGCAGAGATTGCAGAGGCGCAACGACTGAAAGCGGAAGGGCCACTTCCGCCTCAGATTCCGGAAAGGAAGAAAGTCCAGAAGAAAATAGCAGAAGGCACAGAAAAGTAAATAAAAAAGCGCTGGTATCGGTGCCAATTGTGCATACCGATACCAGTGGCTTATTAATGCTGGCGCTCTGAAAAACAATGGTTATCGGTCTTCTTCTGACTGCGGCAGCAGTGGCAATAGCTCTGCAGCGATTTCAGCTGCGGTCATCGTTGCAGTGGTCATTGCTAACTTGCTCCCGATAATAGGACTATACGCCATAACATCCTTCTTAGTTAAGTTGTGCCACACGGGTAAAAGCATTTTTCCATTGATGCTTTCCAGCTGAAAAAGCCCGTCCAGTTCAGCTTTCGTCCAGTACTTACCGTCTTTGATGTAGTCAGGTGAAAGAACAGCGACACCAAATCTGGACTTCTTGAGGCCGTCATCAATTCTGGCTCTCATCGAATCTCCCCATTTGATTTCGCTGGTATCATACCATACTTTGACTCCTAACTTGCGAAGCTCGTCTACAAACTCATCAACGAATTCCTCTTTATCCTCCCATGCGTGGGAAACAAACACATCATACTCTGGCAAAGTGCTTTCCTCCATTCTACTTGCTGGCATGACAGAGGGCACTGAGAGCGCCTGTAGTTCTTCAATCCTTCGTTCGTAGGACTGTTGCATCTGTTTAGCTGCCATATCCTGCTTTTTCTGAGCTTTAGCTTCTTCTTTTTGCAGATGGACTGCCGCAGCATTGCGCTTTTTTCGTTTATCTGCAATCTTATTAGCTAAGGTTGCGCTCTCACCAGAGGCCTTATTTGCTGCGGCCAGGTAATTGTCTCGCTGCTGCAATTTACTTCTTACCGTTGCAGTAGATGCATTTTTATTAATAGTAATGTTCGCGGCTTTTCTTTGCTCCTCAGCAGCTTTCTTATCCAGAGCAGCTTTCTTTTTTTCTAAATCCGCAATATCTTTATCAAGCGCATTCACAGTTCTTTGGTATTGTTCGATTGACATAGGTGCCTCCAGTTTCTCATAATATCGATGGAAAAGGGGGTATGTCCTGCGGACATACCCCCTGGTGTTATCCTCTTGGAGGGAAGGGATCCTTTCCGTGAGAATCCTTATCTCTAATCCGTCCGTCAGGTCGATGAATGACCAGTTCAGAACCTTGGTTACGCGAAATTTCGCGTGCGATATCAATCGCATCTTTTTGCGTTGTGGTACGCACGGTAGCACGGGTATTACCCTCACCTTTGACCTGCCAACCGCCATTGGGATGAGGTGTCACATGTTGATTTTTACCCATAGCCGCTCACCTCATTTCAAACGGGTCACGCGTCCACAATGAGGACACTTGGATGGATTCGTAATAGGGATAATGCGCTTGCCACAGCGGCAAATGTAATACTTATACTTGATAGTCATTGTTTATGACCTCCCAAAAAGTGAATTTCATCTATATAATCACACTATTGGGAAAAGACTGCGTTTTTTACCTTTCCAGACACAGATTTCGTATTGCAATCGGAAACCAAACATGGTACAATAGCAACGCATTATGACAAAGTACCATGTTCCGTGCTTCTGTCGTCTCGCAGGACACCGAGTTGCCGCTCGGTGTCTTTTTCTTTTCTCTTTTATGTGTTGTTGTCAAAGAACAGGTCTGGATTGCACCCGAAGGCGCCTTCCAGTATGCGATTAGCCAGATTAACTTTTGCCCGAGAAGTTTTAAGGTCACTCATCCTATGTAAAACGCTTTTCCCGCAGCTATCTTTTGCAGTTATCCACACTTGATCTCGACGATAGTTTCCATCGACCAAAAGTGGCTGATGTGAAGTGCAGATTAGTTGTGCATGATGCGGGTTGCTGCCTTCGCTGGTGAACAGTTCGATAATCTCTTTAGCTAACGAGAGGTGAAGACCGTTTTCAAGTTCATCAATGATAAGTATACCACCCTTCTCCAAAACATCAAAGAGATAGGGCAACGCTGTAAAAAGTTTTACAGTTCCTAAAGATTCATCTGCAAAAAAAGAAAGTGGTGCGCTGGTTGTCTCTTCGCCGTTTTCATACACTGCGTGCCGTGAATCTACGCCGACCTTTGTCCTCTTGGCAATAAGTTCTCGGTTTTCGAAATCGTCCGAAGAAACCCTTTGGCGGGCAACCTCCTCTTCTTCAAAAGAAACTTTAATATCGCGAAGGGTCGGATCGGCTTTTTTTATTATGCTGATGTACTTTCTGAGCCGTTCTTCCGAAAAGGTCTCCTTGGGATTAACAGGATCCAACCTGCCAGCCGCCATATTGATGACATTGATTCCGCTTATCGCAGCAACGATCTTAGATGCAAGTGGGGTGTTTAACATCCCAGCAACCGGAAGACATAGCGCTTCTGCCTTAACGGTATGTTTTGCAGCATCAAATCCTTTTAAATCTGAACGAAGTGTAATGTCCTTAAAAGAAGACGAGGTGCGTTCAAGCAACTTTTCTGTCCTTCGATGTTTTTTTGTGAGAAGTTCGTAAACGACCTCTTTTCCTTTGACAGAGAAAGCATACCGATAGGTTGTACCATCTATGATAAGCTCGATTGCAAATTTTGTCGGTTTTTCTTGAAAGCTGGTATCAAATGCAAAAGTTTTCACAGGAGTGTCCATTTCTTTTAGTTGAGGAATGGAAAGCAACTGTGCGGCATCAGTCGCAGCTAACGGAGAAACGAGGAGAAGGCGCTGAATCTCCCGGAGGATTTTACAGAAAAATGTTTTGCCTGACCCGTTGGCTCCATACAGGAATGAAACCTTATTAAATCGACTGTCTCCGCAGGCGAATGTGTTGTCAAGGTGCTCTTTTTTACTGAAATCCGATTCTGTTGTGAAGATAATCGGTTCAGCAAATGAAGCGAAGTTCTCGACAGAGATCGACTTCAAAATGAGGTTTTCCATCTCTTTCGCTCCTTTCCAAGTATAATCTATCACATAGCATTCCAAATGTCAACGCTTAATTTAGATTTTTCGACGATTATGACGAAAAACGTAAAACAACACATTTTATCAATGAAGGAGCAGATATTTGCACATTAACATAAGTTGATGGTGTGAAAGTATACTTTAGTGTTTGAAAAGCAACTGTTTTAGATATTTACGAATTGCATCACCCTCTGCGCCGCAATAGACAAAGAATAAGATAATCCCTCTGAAATCAACGATTTCAGAGGGATTTTGGTCCGAGTAGTGCGGCTCGAACGCACGGTCTCCTGGTCCCAAACCAGGCGCGATACCAACTTCGCTATACCCGGATATTCAATTTCTGCCATTATACCACGGCGGGGGAGAAAATCAAAGATTTTTCTGTCTGTGGTCATTTATGTGGTCAAAGCCGCTTTTATGCTGTTTTCGGCAATCGGGGAAAATCCTGCAAACGCAGGCGTCGCAAGGCTTTGCGACGTTCCGCTCTGACCTGTCCCGGATACAACCACGGCACTCCCAAAGCAGGCGCGCTACCAACTGCGCTACACCCGGATATGAAGTTGTGGGGTGGCCCGGGCGTATTCTCCCAAAGCTGGCGCGCTACCAACTGCGCTATACCCGGATATTCGATTTTTCTGCATGATACCATGCGGAGAAGGAAAAAGCAAGTTTTTCGTGTCTGTGGGCAGTGCTGTGGTCAAGCCCGGTTTTGCGGGGGGATCTTCAGGCGGGGGATTTCCGCCGCAGGCTACTGTCCCAAGGACTTCCAGGCTTTCACTTTTTGGGGAATGGATAGGCTCTCTATCCTCCCAAATCACGCGTGCTGCCAACTACGCTACATTTGGTCATAGATATTTCTCCCGCCCGGGGGCGTTCTTCCCCACATACGTGCGGCAATATACTCTGCGATCCGCCGCGTTGGCACTCTGGCACCATCTTTTACTGGATCGGGGACAGCACGATGGGTTCATTTTATACCTCTCTATTTTACCTGTTTCTCCGCCAAAGTCAAGTCTATTCGCTTCCGGCCGGTATGTCGGAAAGGCCGTCCGGAGGCTATGGGGCCTCCGGACGGCTTGACCAGGTCTCTTCACTTGGAAACGCAGAGTCGATTGTTCTCCACGGTAAGCTTGGCGGTGTCACCGGCCTTGAGGGTGCCGTCCAGCATCTTCTCGGCCACGGCGTCTTCCACCTTGCTCTGGATGGCCCGGCGCAGGGGACGGGCCCCGTACTTGGGATCAAAGCCCTCCTTAGCCAGCTCTGCCACAGCCTCGTCGCTGGCATCCAGGTGGATGCCCATGGTCTCCATCCGGGCGGAGACGGTCTTCAGCATCCGCCGGGCCACTTCCCGGATGTCCTCCTCCGTCAGGGGGCGGAATACGATGATATCGTCGATCCGGTTTAGGAACTCCGGGCGGAAGGTCTGACGCAGCTCCGCCATCACCTGCTCCCGGGCGGTCTCGAACTTCTTTTCAGCGTCAGGATCGGAGTCCCGCTCCTCGGCGGAAAAGCCCAGCTTGCTGCCCATGGCAGTGAGGCTGCGGGCACCGATGTTGCTGGTCATGACGATGACGGTGTTCTTGAAGTCCACCGTCCTGCCCTGAGAGTCGGTGATCCGGCCGTCATCCAGAAGCTGCAGCAGGATGTTCCACACATCCTCGTGGGCCTTTTCGATCTCGTCAAACAGTACCACGGAGTAGGGCTTGCGCCGCACCTTCTCCGTCAGCTGACCGCCCTCCTCGTGGCCCACATAGCCCGGCGGGGAGCCAATCAGACGGGACACTGTGTGCCGCTCCATATACTCAGACATATCGATCCGGATCATGGCGTTCTCATCGCCGAACATGGCCTCTGCCAGGGACTTGCACAGCTCCGTCTTTCCCACGCCGGTGGGGCCCAGGAACAGGAAGGAGCCGATGGGGCGCTTCGGATCCTTCAGACCCACACGGCCCCGACGGATGGCCCGGGCCACGGCCTTTACGGCTTCGTCCTGACCCACTACCCGCTCGTGGAGGGTGTCCTCCATGTGCAGCAGGCGGGTGCCCTCATCCTCCGTCAGACGGGTGACGGGGATACCGGTCCAGCCGGCCACCACGGCGGCAATGTCGTCAGCGTTCACCGGGCGGTGCTGGGTGTTGTTCTTGCGGCGCTTCTCCCGCTCCATCTCCACCTGCTCCTGGTAGTCCTTCTCAATGTCCCGCAGCTTGGCGGCGGTCTCATAGTCCTGCTTCTCGATAGCAGCCTCCTTGTCCTTGGCCAGGGCGGCGATCTTCTCCTCCAGGCTCTTCAGCTCCGGGGAGATCTCCTCCGTCTCCATCCGCACCCGGCTGGCAGCCTCGTCCATCAGGTCGATGGCCTTGTCCGGCAGGAACCGGTCGTTGATATACCGGGCGGAGAGCTTCACGGCGGCCTCCAGGGCCTCGTCGGTGATCTGGAGGCTGTGGTGCTTCTCGTACTTCTCCCGCAGGCCCTTCAGGATCTCCAGAGACGCCTCCTGGCTGGGCTCACCCACCTGCACCGGCTGGAACCGTCGCTCCAGGGCGGCGTCCTTCTCGATATACTTCCGGTACTCGTTCAGGGTGGTGGCGCCGATCACCTGGATCTCGCCCCGGCCTAGAGCCGGCTTGATGATGTTGGCGGCGTCCACGGCGCCCTCGGCGCTGCCGGCGCCCACGATGGTATGGAGCTCGTCGATGAAGAGGATCACATTGCCGGACTTCCTGACCTCCTCCAGCAGCTTCTTAATCCGCTCCTCAAACTCGCCCCGGTACTTGGTGCCCGCCACCATGCCGCTGAGGTCCAGGGACAAAAGGCGCTTGTCCAGCATCTCGTCGGGTACGTCGCCCATAACGATCTTCCGGGCCAGACCCTCAGCGATGGCGGTTTTGCCCACACCGGGCTCACCGATCAGGCAGGGGTTGTTCTTGGTGCGGCGGGAGAGAATCTGGATCACCCGCTGGATCTCCCCGTCCCGGCCGATGACCGGGTCCAGCTTGCCGGCCCGAGCGTCGGCGGTCAGGTCCCGGGTGAACTCCTTCAGGGTCTTGTTCTTGCCGTTATCCTCCTTTGCGGGGCTGGTGCCGGAGCGGCCGGGATCGGCGGCCTGACTCCGGGGCATCTCACCCAGCTTCTGCATCAGGGCTGTGTACAGGTGACGGGCATCCACGCCAGCGGTGCGCAGGATGCGGACGGCCATATTGTTGCCTTCCCGCAGGATGCCCGCCAGCAGGTGCTCCGTGCCCACGTAGTTGTAGCCGCCCCGCATGGAGTCCTCCATGGCCAGCTCCACCACCCGCTTGGCGCGGGGGGTGAGGCCCTGGGCGGGATTGCTGCCGGGCAGACCGGCACCCACGCTCTTCTTGATGATCTCCACGATCATGTCATCGGTGAGGCCCGCCTCCGTCAGAACGGTGTGGGCCACGCCCTCCTCTTCCCGGATCAGGCCCAGCAGCAGGTGCTCCGTGCCCACGTAGCCGTGGCCCAGCTCACCGGCTGCCTCCTGGGAAAGCCGCAGGGCCTCCTCCGCCCTGGGCGAAAATTTGTTCTCATTCATAGTGTCTTACCTTCCTTTCCATGGGAAAGTCCCGTTTACTTGTTTTCCTTCTGCTCCTTGTGAGCGGCCTCCAGAGACCTGATCTGGTCCCGCAGCTCCGCCGCCCGCTCAAAGTTCTCCTGGTGCACAGCCTTCTTCATCTCCAGCTTCAGCGCGTTCATCTGGCGCAGATAGGCAAAGCGGCTCTGGTCCTCCTGGCCTACCAGGTCGTCCTTCTTTTCCTGCTTTGCCTCCTGCTGCTGGACAGGAGAGGCGCTCAGGGCCGGCATCTCGGCGAAGAAGTCGTCAAAGGGGTCCTCCAGCATCTTCATTCTCCGCCCCAGCAGGCTGGGCATGGGAGAGAAGAAATCGTCGAAGAAATCGTTTCCAAAGAGGCTGTTCCCGAAGAAGCTTTGCATCATCCGCTGGCTCTGGGCACCCAGCCGCTGGGTATAGCCCAGCTTTTCCGCGCAGTCGCTGCACAGGTGCTTCTCTTCCACATGGCCGTTCACGTTGCTCCGATACACAAAGGTAACTTCATTCTTACCACAATTTTCGCATTTCATAAATCAATTCCTCCTATCATCTGGAAACTGTGCGTGCTTATTGAAACATTTTTCCCCGCTGCCCGGGTCCCGGCTACACCTGCAGGATCAGCACCTGCTTCATGATGTCCGCCCGGACGGTGTCCCGGCTCTCCCGCGGGACCGCGGCCAGGGCCTTGTCGCCGACGGCGGCCAGAATGCTCCGGCCTGCGTTCTCCTCCAGGGCGCCGGCCTGGACCAGATTGTTCAGGATGGCCCGAGCGGAGGCCAGGTCCACCTGGCTGCCCAGGGTGTTAATGACCTGCATCAGCAGCGTCTGGCGGTCCACCCGGACCCGGGTGATCCGGATGTAGCCATTGCCGCCCCGGCGGCTCTCCACGATATAACCCCGCTCCGGGGAAAAGCGGGTGGACATCACGTAGTTGATCTGGCTGGGTACGCAATTAAATCGCTGGGCCAGGTCATTGCGCTGGACCTCCAGCACACCACCGTCCGTCTCCTCCAAACTCTCCTGCAGGAAGCTGGCAATCAAATCGGAAATCCCCACGGATGATTCCTCCCTTTCCAAAGAACGCCTCGTCTCTTTGACTTTGACTTTCTTTAACCTTTTGTTCTGTGTTTAGTATAACACGCCCGAGCAAAATGTCAAGAGTTGAATTTTGACTTTCTTTGACCTATTTGAAAACAATTTGTGAACAGTTAGTCTTGACAAACGTCATTTTTGGACGCTTTCCCGTATTTTTTCGAAAATTTAACCATAGAATTTGAACGGCTGGTACTTGCTTTTTTTAATTTGTATGCTACAATAGGGGTACAATTCTGATGGAGGTGCTTCCCATGGCTTACAAAATCACTTCTGCCTGCGTGAGCTGTGGCTCCTGCGCGGACGCTTGCCCCGCCGGTGCTATCAGCCAGGGCGATGACCAGTACGTCATCGATGCTGCCGCTTGCCTGGACTGCGGTTCCTGCAGCGACACCTGCCCCAACGGCGCCATCGTCCCCGAGGAGTAATCGAGGATACATAAAAGGTCCGCGAGCCAAAGCTCGCGGACCTTTTTGTCGTTTCGGGAACTGTAAGAAATCTGTAAGAGATTTCTCCATAGAGTTGTAAGAAATTGGTGTTATCCTGCCGGTGTTCCCCGCTGGAGTGAAGAAAGAGTCCCTTTACTCCCGTAATATTGGGGACAGCCGATTTGAAAGGAGACACACGATGAAACACGCTTGGAAGAAGCTGCTGGCAGCAGCGGTGCTGCCCTGTCTGCTGGCGGGATGCGGTGCCCTGGGAGGGCCGGAATCTGAGGTCCCCTCCATGGACCACTTGCTTGGCTTGACCCAGGAACAGCGGCTGGAGGACTACGACTACCTGGTCCAGACGCTGGGGGACAGCTATCTCTGTATGGGTGTCCGAGACCGGGACAACCCGGAGGACCCGTCGGCGGCCATCTTCCAGGCATACCGGGAGATGATCCAGGAAAGCGACAGCGACGAGGTATTCTATTCCGCTGTTTACAGCACACTGTTCCGCCTGGGGACGTACGGCCACCTCTGGATCGTGGAGCCGGATATGTACCGCGCCTACTGTGAGGCCTATGAGGACGGCGGCATCCAGGACCGGGAGCACTGGCGGGAGGTGCTGACGGACCCGGTGACCGTCCGGGGCTATGAAAGACTCCAGACGCTGCTGGATGCCTACGGCGAAGAGGACGGCACGGTCAATTCAGCCGATTCGGAGGAGCCTGCCGCGAACCTCCACACCCTGCTCCTGCCCGGCGGAGACGTTGGGTATGTGAAGATCGACAGCTTCCCGGCGGAATATGAGGACAGCTACGCCACAGACCGGGCGGCCCTGACGGACTTCTACCGCCAGGCGGCGGACTGCACGGATCTCATCATCGACCTGACGGACAACTCCGGCGGAAGCGAGGTCTACTGGCAGCAGCTGCTGGCGGCGCCCCTGACGGACCGTCCCCTCTCCTGCACCAACTATGCCCTGCTGGCGGAGAGCGGCAACAACCGCCCCTATATCCAGGAGGTGTTCTCCCCGGAGGAGCTGCACCCCATCGCGGACCTGCCGGATCTGCCCAAGCTGGAGCGGGACGGCATCCAGACCGCCACCCACTTTGTGGAGAGCACCCTCTCTGTGGAGCCAGCGGCAGAGCGGGCCCCCTTCCACGGCCGCATCTGGGTGCTGGTGGGGCCAGCGGTCTACTCCGCCAGCGAGTCCTTCGCCGTGTTCTGCCAGGAGACAGGCTTCGCCACCCTGGTGGGCAGTCCCACCGGCGGCGACGGCATCGGGGCTCTGGATCCAGTCTTCCTGCAGCTGCCTAACAGCGGCATCCTGGTGCAGTTCACCATGATGTTCGGCCTGAACGGTGACGGCTCCAGCAGTGAGGAAACGGGCACCACGCCGGACATTCTCTCCCCCGCCGGGGAACCGGCTCTGGTGACGGCCCTGCGGGCCATGGAGGGAGCCGCATGACCGACCACTGTCTGGAGGAAAGCCGCGGCCTTTCCGGAGGAACACCACAGGGGCTGCCCGCCTGCCCTCCCCCGTCCGCTGAATGCCTGGAGCGGTCCTGGGGCGGGCTCTCCCTCAATCATCTGAAGGCCGTGGCGGTGGCGGCCATGGTGATCGACCATATCGCCTTCGCCTTTGTCCCCGACGGCACCCTGTTGGCGATTCTCCTGCATTCCATCGGAAAAATCACCGGCCCCACCATGTTCTTTGCCGCCGTGGAGGGCTGTCACCACACCAGAAACCTCAACCGGTATCTGCTCCGCCTGGCTGTTTTCGCGCTGGTCAGCTGGTTTCCCTTTCTGTACTTCCACTTCGGCGGCGATCTGGCCGCCATCCAGCTGATGCGCCCCAATGTCATCTATACCATTTTTCTGGGCGTTCTGGCGGTCCGCATCCGCAGGAGCCCGCGCCTCTGCTCTGCCTGGAAGGTCCTGCTGATTTTGCTCCTGTTCATCCTGTCTGTCCCGGCGGACTGGGGCTACACAGGCGTGGTGATTATCCTGGTGTTCGACTATTATTATGGCAGTTGGAAGCACCAGGCGTTTGCCTACTGCATGGTGGTCATGCTGGACATGGGGGTGCTCTCCCTGCTGATCCACCCGTTTTTCGGACTGTTTTACGACCATGTCTTCCAGATCGACTGGGAGCTCTACGCCTACTCCGTCGAGTACGTGGGGGCGTTTCTGCCGCTGCTGCTCCTCTCCCGCTACACAGGCCGGCACGGAACCAGCGGCGGTTTTTCCAAGTGGTTCTTTTATATGTTCTACCCCCTCCACCTGCTGGTCCTGGGCTGGCTCCGGGCCGTGCTGTAAGTCTCGGCCCTCACGACCCGCAGGGGCCTGGACCGGCGGGCGATGAGAGCATCGGCCTGCTGCAGAAACTTCCATCACCCACCGGGCCAGCGGCAGCAAAAAGAGAAGGAGAGAACATGCAGTGGCCGCTCCGCGCCGTCCGCACGATCCGCCACGGGGCAGCAACTACAGGAATCGCAAAAGGCCCAAAGGCCAGACCAAATCGGCGCTTGCACCGATCGTCGCGCGGAGGGCCACTGCACCGGAGCGCGCCCAAGCGGCCTTTTCTTTTGAACCGTGCCCCCCATTGCAAGAATGATGATCTTCCATTATAATATGAATATAGACATCATCCAATGGGGGGATCGACTTGCAGCACTGGGAACTCCTCTGCCCCGGCGGACTCTCCTTCGTCTGCGATGACGGCCTGTTCCAGCCCAGTACCGACTCCTTTCTGCTGGGCAGCTTTCCCCGGCTGAAGCCGGGGCTTCGGGTGTGCGACCTGGGCAGCGGCACCGGACTGCTGGGCCTTCTGCTGTTCCAGCGCCAGCGGGCACTGTCCGTCACCGGTGTGGAGCTGCTGCTGGACGCCGTCCGCTTGGCGGAGCAGGCCGCCGCCCGGAACGGCCTGGCAGACCGCCTGATCTTCCGCCGGGGAGACCTACGAAAGATCCGCGGCCTGCTGCCCGCCGGTGGCTTTGACTTGGTGGTGTGCAACCCCCCCTACTATCCCGCCGGGTCCGGCAGGCTGCCGGAGACTGAGGCCCTCCGGGCTGCCCGGTCCGAGACTGGCTGCACCCTGGAGGATATCTGCACCGCAGCAGCCTGGCTGCTGCGGTGGGGCGGGAGCTTCTGCCTGGTCCACAAGCCGGAGCGGCTGGCGGACCTGTGCTGCGCCCTCCGG
>OOCN01001914.1_pt1 | contig 11961 bp, 10 predicted proteins | sample 1671361 | NCBI WGS metagenome assembly OOCN01 (sample SAMN06348149, study PRJEB24527) | human gut metagenome | biome: human gut; feature: ankylosing spondylitis patient; material: feces | host: Homo sapiens | place: China | collected 2015-10
ACCAAAAGATTGACGTCATCGGTGACCATGAGGATTCACCGGTAGTGCAGGAAGCTCTGAAAAACGGAATACAACTGATATGACAGAAAAGAAAATTCACAGAATTATTCTTTGCTTGAAACGGATGTTACCGTCATTTTGAATGAACTGTTTTCCAAAAGTGCCTTCAAAGGCAACAGACACGCTTGAGGTGTGATACAGGCTATTCTTTCCCGAAACTTTTTTCTATAACATAAACTTCGTAACAAAGTTATCGAGAGGAAGCAAACGCATTTAGAAGTTCACCGTTAAATAAGATTTTCTCTACCATCTACTAATTTATAAAAAAGCAGTCGCTCGATCTGTGACCGTATGAAAAAGAGGTAAGGTTCATATCCTATCTTGGGTCGGAATATAGAATTCCATAAAGAAATGGTTAATATTAAACAAGATTCATTCGTTGGTAAATGAAACCTGACCCATCCTGTAAGAGAAACTTAATTGGAAGAAATTTTCTAAATTCATATTGTTGACTATTAGCTCATTAAAAATAACATTTTTTCTTGAAATCAGAAAGATATCTATTAAACAAATAGAAGAAAAACTTTTAAAATAAACATTCCATCCATCAATGTCTGACAATTTTAACAAAAATCGCTTAGCTAAAAACACCATTTTACTTTATGTACGTATGCTGTTTACGATGTGGTTAAATTTGTATACCACACGTTTAACACTTGCCAATCTTGGTGTAGAGGATATGGGAATCTATGGTGTCGTTGGTAGTATTGTCAGTATGTTCGCTGTTTTCAGTGGTGGAATGGGCAATGCCGTACAACGTTTTCTGACCTATGAAATAGGACGTGATAACGGTGATCCAAATAAAGTATTTTGTTCTTGCTTAAATGTCATATTCTTATTGTCCGGAATCATATTTATACTACTTGAGGTCGGAGGTCTATGGTTTCTACATACCAAAATAAACATACCAGCGGAAAGTATGGATGCAGCCCAATGGGTGTTTCAAATATCAGTACTCACTTGTATAGTCAATCTTATAAGTATTCCTTATAATTCACTAATCGTAGCACATGAAAAAATGAATGCTTTTGCTGCTATCAGTATTCTTCAAGTAATCTTAACATGTGCTTCAGCCTATTGCCTTAGTTACTTTCCTACCGGCCGTTTATTAATCTATGCTATATTGATGGCAACAATAAGCATATTAATAAGAATAGCTTATCAGATATATTGCCATCGCAAATTTCCGGAAGTCCATTACCATATGATTATAGACAAAAACCAAATAATGCAAATTGGCAAATTTGCCGGTATATCCTCTGCTTCCGGTGCTTTGCAGGTTCTTTCGTCACAAGGGTTTATCCTCGTTATCAATCTTACATTCGGGGTGGCTATTAACGCTGTATATACAATTTCAATGCAATTGAAAAACTCAGTTCTGTCATTTGCTCAAAATTTGCAACGTGCCATTGCTCCACAAATAACAAAAACATATGCCAATGGTGAGCTGGATATACATAAAAAGCTTGTCTATGCAGGAAGTAAATTTCAAGTATTTCTTATTTTTTTTATAATGATACCATTTCTTTTTCAAACGGAATATATCATGCACCTCTGGCTAGGTAATGTGCCACCATATGCTGTGACTTATGCACAATGCACCATATTTCTGAGTCTTACCTATGCTTCTTTTGAAACAATACGAACAGCAGTATATGCAACCGGTAATATTACTAAATTTATGATATGGCCCGAAGCTATATATTTATTAGTTTTGCCTATCAGCTACTATGCCGGCATAATAACCAATGATCCTAATGCCCTGATAATAGCAATGGTATTGTATGAAATATTTGTTTGTACAATACGAGTATGGATAGCATCAAAAGTTTCAATCATAAGAATAAATGAACTGCTTAAAAAAGTAATCAAACCTTGCTTCTGCGTAGCAGTACCAGCATTGTTTATATGCAAAATAATTACATTGTTTATTCCACAGACTATTTGGGGGCTAATCTCGATTCTCTGTTTAAACAGCATTTCATTAAGTTTAATCATTATAATAATCGGATTAAGCAAACAAGAAAAAAATATGATAAGTACATTCTTGAAGAATAAAATGAAATAAATAGCAATAACATATATACTTTCTGATTATTGCCAATTAGTACCAACAATTTTAGAATCAACTCCTTTTTTTTGACTTATTTCAAACGGAATCAACTTTAAGATAGACTCCATATGATCATATGTCAAAATTAAGTTTATAAAACAAAGATATTATGCCGTTAATAAACGAATATTTAATCTTACTATTCCTATATATAGTTACATGTTTATGGGTAATACAAAAATATTATAAACGAAAATTAGGTGTATTTCAAGTTCCTTTTATTTTTAGTTTAGCCAGTGTACTAATGATGCCCCCCCAATTTTGTGTAATCATCTATAATACACATTATGATCCTAATTTATTATGGGATTTAACTTATTGTATGATAACATCAACATTAGCACTCTCTTTTGGATGGGATAAAGCGCAAGATTCCTCAATATATTCTTGTAGAGATATTGATTTAGTAAAATCCAAAAATACTTTTTTGGCACTCTTCCTAATAGGTTTATATTGTGCAATACAAAGTTATCTCCAAGTAGTAGCTCATTTTCTCTCTGACCAAAGTGATATTAGAACTAATCATACTTATCAAATACTCCTATTCTTTATGTTATATTTTGATATAGGAATGTTTTATGCTTTAACATATATCATCAGAGGGAAAAAAGCATCTAAAATTATCTATTTCATTTTAATCATAAGCAGCATTTATTACCTCTATATCATACTAATGTTAGCAAGACGAACTCTTGTTGTAAAACTTTTTATGTCACTAGGGATATTAGTTGCAATGTTAAAACCACGATGGCAAAAAGCTATTAAAATAATTATTATCCTATTTTTTACAACTGGAACAATATACCAAGCTAGTATAGCTTTAATACGAGGAAATCTTCGTGACAATAAAGAAGAAAAAGAGCAAATAGATATATGGGAAAATTATAAGCAATCATATATATCTCCAAATCTTGTCCATGGCATGGATTTAGGAAATGCTGCATTATTTATAAAACACGCAAAAGACAATAGTACTTATACTTTTGGTCTATCTTTTTGGGATGACATTGTTACATGGTATTTTCCTAGCTTTATATTTGGGAAACAAGGAAAAGAGGATTTAAAACTAGCAGGAACAAATGATAAGTACATAACAAGCGTTACCCATAATGTAACAACACAAACAGGTTATTATGAGGCTTTTGAAGCTTTTTGGTATCTAGGATTTATTTTATTTTACATCTTTGGATATATTTTTGGGTATGTATGGAAGCGAATTGGCTATTCCTCATTATATCTTATTGTCTATTTATGCTTTATGTTTCATATACCAAGCTTAGCTTCTCATGGATTTAGTTTTGTAGTTGGGCAAATAGAAACATTTATTGTTTTCTGCTTACCTATAATAGGAAAATTTATATATAAAAAAAAGATTATAAGACAACGTATATTAAAACAGATTCGTTAAATACATTTTTACCCAACAATAATTACAATGAACAAATATCTTTCTTATAAAATATTATTTTTCAATTTTATCTTATCTGTCCTCATCGTTCTTTTGCATTCTAACTGCAAAGTAACATTAGGATGGAATAACGACGGAACAAACTTATCAAATTTTATAGAATTATTGACGACATACATATGTTGTATTGGACATATAGCTGTTCCCATGTTTTATATAATATCAGCATATCTTTTTTATCACAATATTTCCACACTAAAAGATACTTTATCCAAAATAAAAAAAAGAATAAAAACATTACTCATTCCATATTTATTATGGAATACTTTTTTTGTATTCATTTTTTGGGTTATTTTACATTCCCCTCTTTCTAAATACTTACATATGAATAATAATCTGAATTCAATCCATAGTATATTAATAGCAATTATAAATTCAGATTTAACCCCATTGTGGTTTATAAAAAATTTATTTATATTCACAATTTTATCTCCCGTTATACGATTGGCAACACAAAAAACATTATCCACCATTTTCTGCATTATTTTATCTTGCATAATAGTATATATAAGTAACAATATAAACTATTATAACCCTTTGTATTGGTTACCTATATATCTCACAGGTATATTATTCACCAAGAAAAAACTAACATCTTTTTTCACAAAAAAAGAAAGTTCAAAAACATTAATATTTTTATACTTAGTAAGTTTCATTACACTTATGATATTGGCTGTTCATTTTGATTTCATGTACCTATACAGATTAATAGCACCAATACTTTTATGGAAAATCTCCGACCCTATATTAACGCAGTTTTCTATTAAACCAAAATTTTATTGGAAATATTCATTTTTCATATATTGCACACATTTTTTCGTTATAAATATAGTTCAGAAATTATTATATTTACTTTTAGGAAATTCTAATATAGATTATCTTATAATCTATATATCAACCCCTATAATTGTCCTTCCAGTATGTATCTTTATAGCTAAAACACTAGATAATAAAACAAACTTTATTTACAAAATAATAACAGGAAATAGATAGCAAAAAATGAAGGTATTATTAGTACACCCAGGGAAACAGCATTCTTTTGAAACAGCTAAAGCATTAAAAGAAGCAGGAGTTTTTTACAAATATGTAACAACAGTTTACGATAAAGACAATTCTCTCACAAATAAGATAAAACATTTACTAAAAGGGAAAAATTTAAAAAAAGCAAATACAAGAAAATGTCCATATCTAAAGGACGAGGAAGTCATACAAATATACGAATGGTGGGGATTGTTAGTTCTTCTTATATCCAAGTTACCTTTTCTTTCAAAATTATATTTCCATTTAAACATAGCATTATCAAATCATTTCGCAGATAAAGCAGCCCAAATCGCAATAAAAGAGAACGTAGATGCAATTATTGTATACGATGGTATTTCTAGAAAAGGTCTTAAATATATCAAAACACAAGCTCCTCAAATTACAACAATAATGGATGTTTCAATTTCAATGCGTCCATTTATGAAAGCTAATTTTGAAAAAGATATGAAAAACTATCACCACAATGGATTTTATAAAGAGGAAGCATATCTATGGAATATAAAATACGAAAAGGTAATTCGTGAAGAATTAAAATATGTTGATTACTTTTTTTCTCCTTCTAATATTGTAACTAAAAGTTTGGAATTTTGTGGTATAGATAGAAAAAAAATAAAAATAGTTCCATACGGTGTCAACATCAATAAATTTCAATTCACAGAGAAAAAAAACACGAATAATAAAGCACTTAAATTAATTTATGTAGGGCAGATATCATATAGAAAAGGTCTGCACCATTTGCTTAAAATTATAAAAGAATATAGCCCTAATGAGATTGAAATAAATTTAGCAGGCTCATTCAATGAAAACAATGAAATTATAAAACAATATCATGGCATTAATAATATCAATTTTCTAGGTTTTGTTACACATGATATTTTAGCACAAAAGTATCAAGATGCTGACTTGTTCGTTTTTCCTACACTAGGTGAAGGATATGGTATGGTTGTACTAGAAGCATTAAGTACAGGAACTCCTGTTCTTATATCAAACCTTGCAGGAGGAGATGATGCAATTGAAAACTACAAAAACGGACTTGTATATGAAGCAACTTCCGAAGCATCTCTTAAAAGCGCATTAGATTGGTTTATTGAACATCGCGATATGATTCCACAAATGTCTAAAGAAGCATATGAAACAGCTCAAAAATTAACGTGGGAAAAATATCATAAATTATATGCTGAAAACATTCTTAATATTTTAAACAAATGATGAGAGTTGGAATTGTCACATTACCTTTTCATTTTAATTATGGAGGTATTTTACAAGCATTTGCTTTACAAAAAGCTATACAAAACTTAGGATTTGAACCGATCATTATAGAACAGCCTAGCAATAACATAAAACAAGTTTTAAAACAAAAGTTATATAAAAGATCAAATATATACAAGTTCGTAAAAGAAAACTTCAATCTATTAAAACTTCATGAACCTTTTTGCGATGATGAATTAAGCATAAATAACATAAATATATTAGTGGTAGGGAGTGATCAAGTATGGCGTCCTGATATGGGTATTAATAGAAAAAAAAACGTAGATAGATATTTTTTAAAAACAGTTCCTCCAAATTGTATTCCTAAAATTGCATATGCTGCTTCTTTTGGCATTGACCATTGGGATTTTACAGACATAGAAACAAATACAGCTCAAAATTTAATAAATGAATTTTCATATATATCTGTAAGAGAAACATCTGGAATAAAGTTATGTTCTCAATTTTTAAAGATCAACAATGCAATACAAGTACTTGACCCTACAATGTTGTTAGAAGCAGAATGCTATAAAAAAATATTAATAGAATCACCATTCAAAACCAAAAAACAACACTGCTTCACCTATTTATTAGATTATAACAATCCAAGCAATCAAAATATTATCAATTCTTTATTGCATAAAGATATTGAATTGTTAACAGCAAAAGTTGAACGTAATATCCTAAAAAAATTTTTCAATACCCAAAATAGCATTGAAAAATGGTTATCTGCTATTTACTATAGTGATTTAATAATTACTGACTCTTTTCATGGATGTGTTTTTTCTATCCTTTTTCACAAAAATTTTTATGTAATAAGTAATTCTGCTGGTGGAAATACAAGAATTCAATCTTTACTATCATTGTTTGGACTCAATAATAGATTAATAACCAATAACTATATACCCCAACAAACATCTACTATTAATTGGAATATAGTCGATATAAAATTACAAACACAAAGAAAAGAATCTACATTTTTTCTACAAAAAGCTTTAAAAGAATGCTCCAAATAACAAATAAACAAGATTGCTGTGGATGTTATGCCTGTGTTCAAAGATGTCCAAAACAATGCATAAGAATGGAATCTGATGAAGAAGGTTTTGAGTATCCAATTATAGATAAAGAACAATGCATTAATTGTGGTCTATGCAACAAAGTATGTCCCCAAACAAACACTTCCTACTCCAAACAACCAATAAATATTTATGCCATCAAACATCCAGATCAAGAAATACAATTACAATCCTCATCAGGAGGAGCTTTCTCATTAATCGCTGAATGGGTTATTCAAAAAGGAGGAGTTGTTTTTGGAGCTATATTCGATGATAACTGGAATGTTATTCACGGATATACCGAGAGCATTAGTGGTCTAGAAAAGTTACGAATGAGTAAATATGTACAAAGCAAAATTGGACTTTCTTTTATTCACACAGAAAATTTTCTAAAAAAGGGAAAAATAGTCATGTTTGTTGGAACTCCCTGCCAAATCCATGGTCTAAAACTTTTCCTACGAAAAGACTATGAAAATTTAATAACTGTAGACTTTGTTTGCCATGGGGTTCCAAGCCCTAAAATATGGAAAATATACCTAAATAAAACTGCTAAGACAAACGATATAAAACAAATTTCTTTCAGAAACAAAAAACTAGGTTGGGAAAATTTTAGTTTTGTTTTACAATACAAAAAACAGAAAAGTCTATCAGAAACTTTAAGAAAGAATCCATATCTAAGAGGATTTATACATGACATATATTTACGCCCATGCTGTTATGTATGCAAAAACAAAAGTTTCAAAAGTGGTAGTGACTTCACATTGGCCGATTTTTGGGGTATTAAAAATACATACCCTAACCTATATGATAAAAACGGAATATCTTGCTTAACTATAAACACAATACATGGCATGGAAATATTTCCTAACATGAATATACAAGGAACACAAGTAAATTACAATAAAGCTTTGCAATATAATCCTAGTTTCGAACATTCTGTAAAAATGCATCATTTCCGCAAATTATTTTTCAAATTAATACATTATATACCTTTTAATCAACTAGTTATTACAATTCAAATTATCAACAAATTATATAAACTCATTATCCGCAAATAGATCACATCCAATTTTATATCCTATGCAATTTCCTATTAAAATATTATACATAAACGGAGGTCTTATGAACCGAGGTGGTATAGAATCATACATGATGAACTATTACCGTCACTTTGACCATAAAATAATTCAAATAGATTTCGTAGTACATAATGCTGGAGGTTATGGGTATTACGATGAAGAAATTAAAAATTTAGGGGGACAAATTTTTACTCTTCCACAAAAAAGCAAACATCCTTTAAGTTATACAACTCTGTTAAAAACAATACTAAAAAAAGGGAATTACAAAATTATTCATACCCATATGGATGCCATGGGAGCGTGGGTACTAAAGGTAGCTCAAAATTGTGGTATTCCTGTACGAATCGCTCATAGTCATAACACTAAACATTTAACAAATAACCCTATAAAACTATTTTTCCTAGAACAAGCTAGAAAAAAAATCAATCAGTATGCCACTCACCGAATGGCTTGCTCCGAGATGGCAGGCAAATGGTTATTTAAAGACCAACCTTTTCAGATCATCAGAAACGCAATAGAAGCTGAAATGTTCAAATTTAATCCCGAAGCACGTAGACAAATAAGGCAAAAATACAATATAAAAAATAATTTCCTAATAGGACATGTTGGACGATTTGATACACAAAAAAATCATATGTTCCTTTTAGATGTTTTTGCAGAAATACATAAGACAATACCTAAAAGTAAACTTATACTTATTGGAGAAGGGCATTTAAAAGAAGCCATCCTACAAAAAATAAGTACTTTAAATTTAAAAGAACATGTTATATTAACGGGAGTTAGGGATGATGTAAATCTTTTCTATAACGCTTTTGATTTATTTGTACTACCATCTTTATTTGAAGGATTACCAGTTGTAGCAATTGAAAATCAAGCTAATGGCTGCCCCACATTCCTATCATCAGAAATTACACGTGAAACACAAATATCTACCGACATAGATTTCATAGACTTAAAAAAAGAATTATGGTATAAAAAAATAATTGAATATATAGAAACACACAAGACACCTAGAACGGATTTGCATTTTGACATACAAGCATCTGGTTATGATATTAAAACAGAAGCTCAAAAACTTCAAGAAATCTATATAGACTTATGGAACAAAAATTAAAGAAAGTACTTTTCATCACAAATATTCCCGCTCCTTATCGTATTGATTTTTATAATGAATTGGGAAAACACTGTGAATTAACTGTGGTATTTGAAGCCAAACGCGCTCCAGGGATCACTTTTAACTGGAAAGAAAATACTATCAGTAGTTTCAAAGCCATTTTTTTAAAAGAAGGAGAAATCCAAGAAACAAAAATAGACTGGAGTATATTTAAATACATAAAACAGTTAAAATATGATGCGATTTTCATCACAAATTATGCGTATTTTACAGAAATGGCTGCTCTATTATCTATTAAATTGCGCAACATTCCCTATTATTATGAAGTAGATGGTGCTATGGCTAAATATCATGAAGGGAAAGCCAAAAAAATATTTAAAAGTTTTTTTCTAAAAGGAGCGAAAGCGTATATTAGTCCTAGTCAAATAACAGATGAATATATTCGCTTTTATGCAGGAGAAAACTCAACAATCTATAGATATCCTTTCAGTTCGCTAGGAAACAAAGATATCATAAACACCCCATTATCCCAACAAGAGAAAAATGCCATTCGCAAAATATTAGATATAAAAGAACCTCAAATGATTTTGGCAGTCGGTCAATTTATCCATAGGAAAGGATTTGATGTCTTATTACAAGCAGCACGTACTATGGACAAAAATATAGGCATCTATATTGTAGGTGGGAAACCCACAGAAGAGTATTTACAAATACAAAAAGAAAATAACCTAACTCAAATTCATTTTGAAGGATTTAAGACAAAAGAAGAATTAGCTATGTATTTTAAAGCAGCTGATATATTTGTACATCCTACAAGAGAAGACATTTGGGGATTAGTTATAAATGAATCTATGGCATATGGACTACCTGTAGTAACTACTAATAAGTGTGTAGCTGGGATGGAACTAATAACAAATAAAGAATGTTTAATTGACACAGATAATTCCGAACAATTAAAAAGCATTATGGAAAAACTAATGAATGATTCTGAATTACGAGTTGAAATAGCACAACAAAACTTGCATAAAGTAGCCAGTTATACCATTGAAAAAATGGTAGAAAAACATCTTAAAATAATAAACTAAAAATTAATCGACGGATGAAAAGAATCTGCTTCATAGCTCAATTTCCGCCCCCTATCCACGGATTATCAAAAGCTGTAGAAACTCTTTATACTTCTGCACTACAGTCAAAGTATCTCTTTCAACAAATAAATCTAACTAATAATAAAGAGATCTTAAAAACATTATGGAAGATTACAACCAATACAAGTGACTTATACTATTTTACCATAGCACAAACGCGTGGAGGGAACTGGCGAGATCTACTAATACTAAAATTATTACAATGGAAAAAAAGAAAATGTTTGATTCATTTGCATGGAGGATATTATCGCACTTTGATAGAAAAAGACTGTGGAAAATTACAAAGAAGCCTAAACTATAAAGCTATAAGTCGTATATCTGGTACTATTGTATTAGGTAACTCTTTAAAAAGCATTTTCAAAGGAATGATAAATGAACAGAAAATATTCGTTGTACCCAACTGCGTTGATGAAGAATATATGCTGAATGCCTGTAGCTACAAAACAAAAATAAACTTATTGGCTTCACAACCTGTACTACATATCCTTTATCTAAGCAACTTTATAGAATCAAAAGGATATAAAGAAGTATTGGAATTAGCAGCAAAAGTACAAACAGAGCAAAAGAGTACTCTACATTTTCATTTCGCAGGAAAATTTTTCGAAGAAAAAGAAAGGATGTATTTCGAAAATTTTATAACTAAACATCAACTAGAAAACACCATCACCTATCATGGAATCGTTTCAGGCAAAAAGAAAAATGACTTATTAAACTTATGTAATATATTCATACTGCTTACCCGCTATCCAAATGAAGGACAACCTATCTCCATATTAGAAGCGATGGGAAATGCTATGACCATTATCACCACCAACCATGCAGGTATCCCCGACATAGTAACAAACAAAGAACATGGACTAGTTATAGATAAAAATAACATCAATTTAGAAGAGATATATGATTATATATTGCGTTTAGATAAAGAACGTTCTTTATTAATAAACATATGCGAAAGAAATTATAATATAGCTCATTCATACTATACAGAACAGCAATATATAAACAACATGGATAATGTATTTCAAAAAATATTAGAGCAATGACAGAAGTTCATTTATCTTCTTTCAACACAGGGAATTTTAATAAAGGAGCAGGATTTATAAAACAAACTCTTTGGTATTTTGTCAACGCATTATTTGTACGTGCTTCCTGGAATCCTTTTATGGGAATAAAAGTGTTCTTCTTAAAACTTTTCGGTGCAAAAATAGGAAAAGGATTAGTGATTAAAAATAATGTGAACATAAAATTCCCTTGGAAACTAACATTAGGAAACCATGTATGGCTAGGAGAAAATGCATGGATTGACAATCTTGATGAAGTCATAATAGGAAATAATGTATGCATTTCACAAGGAGCATTATTACTCACAGGAAATCATGACTATACACTGTCCACTTTCAATTACCGGAATGCCCCTATTATAATAGAAGATGGTGCATGGATTGGTGCAAAAACAGTGATATGCCCTGGAGTAAAAGTTAAATCGCACGCAATACTAACAGTTGGGTCTACTGCTACTAAAAATATGGAAGCATACGGAATTTATCAAGGAAATCCCGCACTAAAAATTCGAACAAGAAATATTACATTATAAAAGCATCAACATTATGAAAGTTTCAATTATCACTTCCTGCTACA
>OOCN01001928.1_pt1 | contig 11891 bp, 7 predicted proteins | sample 1671361 | NCBI WGS metagenome assembly OOCN01 (sample SAMN06348149, study PRJEB24527) | human gut metagenome | biome: human gut; feature: ankylosing spondylitis patient; material: feces | host: Homo sapiens | place: China | collected 2015-10
GTATGAAAGAATAACTCTTGCCAATTTCCTTTGCGAATCGGACTGCAAAGATAAGAACTTTATTTATTATAATCCAAACTTTTTCGGAAGTTTTTTGTTCTTTTCTTTAAGTGGGATTCCACTTTTTCACTAAGTCAATTTTTCAAGGCTTTCTTCTCTTGGAAAGCGGGTGCAAAAGTACGCCCTTTTCGTATACACTCCAAATATATCAAACTATTTTTTCTAATTATTTTTGAATACATTTGCTAAAGTGCTGATGCATAACGATGTTGTAGAACATATTTTTTAAGTATGGGGAAATTGTGTGCGGAAATGACGAGAGGGATACACATTATTATATCACACGCGGGCGCGTGAGGGCGTGAAAAGAGAATGAAAAGAAAAAGACGAAAAAGAAAACTACAAGAAAATAGATATTAGAAAAAAGCAAGAGGATTTAGAATCAACCGTCAGAATACTTTTTCTAAGCGGTCTAACGGTTGACTATCCCATAGGTATAGATCGGATAAATACAGAGTGGGTACTAATCAGATTCTAACTATAAAATCAGAATGTCATTCTTTTTTAGAGTTCTCTATTCGCAGGCTGACAAGTTCAACCCACTTCTTTATGCCCAAATCAAAGCCGCCTTTTTCTAATAGATGAAGAGCGCCCGCATAATGAAGGGCAGTTTCCTCCCTACTACAGTTGATCTTACAAGACAACTCACCCAGATAATACTCCAGGCGAACCATTTGGATATAGTCCAATAAAGTATAATCACCTTCAGTTGACAAATCAATCAATTCTCTTATCAAAGCATAGGCCAGTTCACATTCCGTATAGGTTAAATCCGAGAGAGGTTTGTGCATGACAGGATGCTGAACCAGCTGGACAACAATGCGATTAAAGTCTCCGTACATAGGTTGCGTTATTTACCGCATCAGTTCCCGATGGTGCGAGGGTTTATAAAAAAGAAAGAGCGTGGAAACTATCTATTCATGCCATATATAGGTATCCGCTAAGACCCCTTTCGTGAACATGAATGATAGCCCCACGCCCAACTGAGTATATAACAAGGTTATACAGACAAAAGTGCGCGAGACTTGTCACTCATTCCATTCACGAAAGTTAAAATTTAGCGGATTTTATATATGAATGTAACAAATAACCGTTCTCAATAAAAATATTAAAAAGTTACCTTCATCGCTCGAAAGTAAACTACGACAAAAGTAGCAATTTATATTTAGCAAACAAACAATTTTGACAAAGAAATAGGTATGAGACATAAAATTATTATAGCTATATATTGGCAACTTTCAAATCCCCACTAATTTGTCCTTACGACTTAAAGCAATGTATTGATGAATTAAACTCAGGCGGACGTTTGCCCTGATTGTATCAAAATAAAAACGCTCAGGGCAGGTTCCTGCAAACGATTTTCAATTTTCATTTCTCATATTCTCATAGTAAATACAATAACTATATATAAATCAAATGCATAACACTATGAGAAATACTTTTCAAAACGGCATTTCTCATAGTATTACCAGCGTTTTATCCATAAAACAACGTATTTCTCATAGCTTTTCATCACTTTCAAAAACATTTCTCATAGATTTTCCAAGCGATTCCAAATACTTTTTTACTTGTTTTGCAGAGTATTCAAGTTATTCTTCGACAAAACCGTAATAGTTAGCATGGACTGCAACGAAACACGCAGTAAAAAAAGAGTCTACTACAAGGCAAAGGAAGCATCAGACTATTATGAAGTCAAGCCAAGCTAGAGATGTAATCAGGTAATACTTAAATAATAGATTATAAAATGGACATGCGGAGTATAAAGAGTAGACATTAGCATATTTATGTATAAGCAGCCATATCGTTCCACTAGAGTGGAAAGGTCTGTGCACTAGAGTAGACAGTACCGTTCACTAGAGTGCAATGATCTGCCCACTCCAGTGAAACGATACAAATACTTATAGCAAAACACAACAATGATTAGGATAAAATATAAAGGGATAAGGAGAACTTAATACAGGAAAGCAGTAAAGTAAGGCAAGGTAATTGCTTTATAAAAAGTTACTTATATAAAAAAGGAAGAATAACAATCAGTCCGGAAAAAGACTGGGAGGAACAGAATGACGACCACAAAAAACAAGAAATAGAGAAAATGCATAAAAGGAATATGAGAATAAAAAAAAAGTCTATGAGAAATACACTATTTTCAGCATAAAAAGCTGGTAATATTATGAGAAATGCCGTTTTGAAAAGTATTTCTCATAATATATCTATTTGATTATCTTTCGTTTATCGAAAAACAATGAGAATATGAGAAATGCAAGTGAAAAATAGGCGACAGGAGAAAGTGTGCGTAAGTAACCTGAATTTTGCGTTTTTTAAGAAAGAGCAAAAAGGAAAAGAGCAAAAAGAAAGAGATAAATCCAGAAATCCGGCCGGAGCCATATACTGTATACCCACCGAGCAAAATTCCTTTTCAGTTGTTATTCATACATAAACATATTCTATACAATAAAAAATAATATCATGGAGAAAAATATTTTTCAGTTAGATAATGAGCAGCTCAAAGAAATTGCTCGCTCATTTAAAGCGAAAGTAGAAGAAGGTTTGAACACTGAAAATGCAGAGATACAATGCATTCCCACTTTCATCACTCCGAAAGCAAGTGGTATCAATGGCAAATCATTAGTACTCGACTTGGGAGGAACGAATTACCGGGTAGCAATCGTTGACTTCAGCAAAATGCCTCCCACCATTCATCCTAACAATGGTTGGAAAAAGGACATGTCGATTATGAAAACTCCCGGTTATACCCGAGAGGAGTTGTTCAAAGAAATGGCAGATATGATAACCGGAATAAAACGGGAAAAAGAGATGCCAATTGGATATTGTTTTTCTTATCCGACAGAGTCCGTCCCAGGTGGAGATGCCAAACTGCTACGTTGGACCAAAGGAGTTGATATAAAAGAGATGATCGGAGAAGTTGTTGGAAAACCTTTGCTCGACTATCTGAATGAAAGAAATAAAATCAAGTTTACGAACATAAAAGTGCTCAATGACACTGTTGCCAGTTTATTTGCCGGACTTACCGACAGTAGTTACGATGCGTATATAGGTCTGATTGTAGGAACAGGCACCAATATGGCAACTTTTATTCCGGCTGACAAAATTAAAAAATTAAATCCGTCACATAAAGTAGATGGATTGATTCCCGTCAATCTGGAATCCGGCAATTTTCATCCGCCGTTCCTCACTGCAGTAGATAATACAGTGGATGGAATCTCCGGGAATCCGGGAAAACAACGTTTCGAAAAAGCTGTATCCGGTATGTACCTAGGAGATATTCTAAAAGCCACTTTCCCATTGGAGGAGTTCGAAGAAAAGTTTGATGCACAAAAGCTCACCTCTATTATGAATTATCCCGATATTTATAAGGAGGTGTATGTAGAAGTAGCACAGTGGATATATAGTAGATCAGCACAGTTAGTTGCAGCTTCACTGACAGGGCTTATCATGTTGTTGAAGTCATACAACAAGAATATACGAAAAATTTGCCTGGTTGCCGAAGGCAGCCTTTTTTGGAGCAAGAACAGAAAAGACAAGAACTATAACATCATTGTCATGGAAAAATTACGGGAGCTTTTCAGTTTGTTTGGTTTGGAAGATGTAGAGGTTGATATCAAAAGCATGAATAATGCCAATTTGATAGGGACAGGTATTGCGGCTTTATCCTGACGCCTCCCTGCCTATCATCGTCATTACAGGGTGATCCTCCCAATCGACTTGCTTATAAGAATCTGACAGGAATGTGCCAGAACTCTCTTTTTAATGTAATAGCCCTCGCTACAGATAGTTGTAACGAGGGTTATTCTTCGTTTATAAAGATTTGCACGCACCCTTATCTAACCTATTGCAGATATATCAAATCTATTTCAAGATTTAATAGACAATGTAGTGTGTAAAGTGGTTGTTTACTTAATCTTCAAAGCAAACCCACCTCCGGGTGCCAAATGAATCTTCAACTTACTGTCATTTTTTATCCGGATGGATTCACATTTATAATCACGCCCGATCCGGTGAGCATTTGCTCCGTCTTTAAACAATGTAGCGTCATACGTCTTACCACCCAGGAAAGAGCAATCCACTTCGATGTCACGTGCCGTCCAATCGGTGATTCCACCTACATACCAGACATTTCCACTCCGGCGTGCTGTTACGATATACTCTCCCATCTTACCATCAAGCACGATACTTTCATCCCACACTGTCGGAACATCAGCAATAAATCCTGTTGATTCCGGTTCGCGCATATAGTTGCTCGGCGTATCACACAACATATTGAAAGGAGATTCAAATACAACATACAGAGCAAGTTGACGGCAACGAGTTCCCTGACTCATCGGTTCTGAATTGCAAGGATAATAGTTACCTTTCGAAGCATTGCGCATCGCCCCTTGAGTGTAGTCCATCGGACCGGATACTTGACGAGTGAAAGGAATCATCACGTCATACTTCACCTGATCCACCGAAGCCGGGCTCCATTTCATCTGTTCCAGACCATTGACACCTTCAAAGTTCAATACATTCGGGTAAGTACGATTCAAACCGGCCGGTTTGTGCGTTCCATGCAAGTCGAGGATCAGTTTATATTTAGCACACATCGCGGCAGCCCGATAATTGAACGCAGTCATAAGCTGATCGTCACGATCCATAAAGTCGACCTTAAAACCTTTTACTCCCATGTCGGCATAATGACGGCAAACATTCTCCATATCACGTTCGAAAGCATAATAACCGGCCCAAAGAATAATACCCACATTTTTGGAGGCTGCATAATCTACCAATTCTTTCAGGTTAATCTCTTTCACCACTTGCATCAAATCCGCTTGCAGATTTACCGCCCAGCCTTCGTCAAGTATCACATATTCGATTCCGTTTGCAGAAGCAAAATCAATGTAGGCTTTATAAGTCGGATTATTTACTCCGGTCACAAAATCAACGCCATCCAAATTCCAGGCATTCCACCAGTCCCATGCTACTTTGCCGGGTTTAATCCATGAAAGATCCGTCAGACGGGAAGGGGCAGCCAACAAATAGCTCAAGTTGCTTGCTGCCAAATCCTTATCGGAAGTGGTAACAATGCTCATGCGCCACGGGAAATTCCGGGGTTTATCTACTTTGGCAATGTAAACTTCATGCTCTTTCACCAACATTTGAAGTTGATTGTGTCCGCCTTGCACCATCTTCTTGGGGTATGGAGCGAAACGTCCCGTCAACCGATTTTCTCCTTCAATAGCAGACAAATAAAGGCCGGGATAATTCTCCAAATCGGATTCTGTGATACAAATCTTAACGCCTTCGCCGGCATCTACGACTAATGGCAAAAACATCAAACGTTTTTTGTTCAGCTTCGACAATGGATCGGTAGCATAAGTATTTTCGAAGGAATTGAAATATTGAGAGTCATAATCACCGTCCTTTCCAGCTTTTACATACGGCACAGAAGCTACCATATCAGATGGGAAATGATAATCTACTGTTTCATCTACCACGTTGAAAGGCTTCTTCGCACGGCTGACAAAGCGGTAAGCAATACCATCATTGTACGCACGGAACTCTACATTCCAGTCTTTTTTAAACCGAAGAGTCAGTTCATTATAGTGGTCTCTCAATTCACTGGCACGATAGAAAGGAGAAGGAATCATCTGATCCACTTTTTTCCCGGAAGTGCCGGACAACTTTGCTTTCTCTCCCCAGACTTCTCCGTTATCCAATGTCATCGAAATCGGAGAAGGAGCAAGAATCTGCCGTCCGTTACAGCGGATGTCATAAGTCAGCTTATCACCTACGGTAATCGTCGTTTGAAGCTTTCCATCCGGAGAGTTCAAAGTAAATTGTTTTTGCGCCTGTACCGTAAGCGTACATGCGACAATACATAAGAATAATAAAATCTTCAGTTTTTTCATGGTTTTAATTATAGTAGTTATCAAATTATAGAAGAACGATACAAAAATAAAATAATATAGTATAGCAACCTATATGAAAACTAAAAAACAGAGATAAAAAAGAATACGTAATTCTATTTTTTTCCTGTCAGGAATTGAATACAATCGACTTCTTCCTGCTGATAAGGTACTCCGGTAGGACGATAGATATCATGAAACCATAATTCCGGTTCTTCACCCGACGGAATGACGTCATCCCAAGCAAAAATAGTATTTGTCTTTCCTGCAACAAATCCCCAATTGATGGCGCCTACCTTTTCTTTTTTCATCAAAGGAAGAACATTACAAAAGCGGCTGTCATTGCGACGGGCCATATATTCGGTACAAATCAACGGACGGTTAAGCATCTTTAAAAATTTGATACATTCGCCATGCCGCTCCTCATTATCGTAATTATGGTAAGAGATGATGTCCGAATGATTCAACACAAACGCATTCAGGACATTCTTCCGGGGAGAATTATAGTCCCATACACCGGCAGTAATCGGTTGTGACGGTTTACAATCGCGCACCCAACGAAAGACATTCGTCAATAAGGGCAAAGAAGTTTCCTCGTGTTTACTATTTCCGGGTTCATTATACAAATCCCACATCAATATCCGGTCATCGTTAGCATAGGTCCGAACAATATCTTTTACATACTCTTGTAGAAAAGGATACAACGTCAGTGTGTCTTTACGCAAACTACATGAAGGGTCCTGCACCCAGCCGGAATTATGTACACCCGTCTTCGGTTCCGGTTGCTTGCCATAAGCCGACTCCGGATTCCAACAATCATCAAAGAACACAAACATAGGGCGGATTGAATATTGCCCGCAAATATTCAAAAAATCATCCATACGTTTCTTCATTCCTGCCGCATCATTTTGCCATACGACACTGCTCAAGAATACGCGTAAGGTATTAAAGCCCAGTTCATGCGCCCATGATAGCTCTTTGTCAATCTGTTCAGGATCGAAAGTATCCGCACTCCACATTTCTATCTGATTGATTGCCGTTGCCGGAATATAATTGCAACCGACCAGCCAAGGCTGATTGTCATACCATTTCTGTATTTTCTCTTCCGGCCAACGGCTGTTATTTGAAGAACTAGATTTCTGTGTACAGGCACATACACATATTCCCGCTAAAAAGAATAAAAACACAACACTAACATTCCATTTATTTTTCATTGTATAATAATTTATGATACTATTTTCAATTGATTAATGTGTAAGGAACTCCCTACAAAATATGGTTATTGTCTGATTTTTAACACTAAAAAGGAGACGTTCCATGTTTTACTGAGACGCTAACTGAGATCACTTATTCTACTTATCAGTCGCAAAAGGCAAAACAGGGAGATTATTGTCTCCATAAAGGTTACCGTCCGGATAATCAGCCCAATTATAGCGCACAACTGAAGGTCTCTCTACAAGAACAGATTTTAATTCTATCGTCTTGTCATCAATCATTCGGGCATTTGCATATCCCCAATTATTATCCTTGTCACCAACAATAAATCCTGTAATTACACCTCCATGAGATTTTACTAATTTGTCGAATCTCAGCAGGGCTTTGTTACCTTCAAACTTTGTTTCAATACATACAGGAGCCTCGCAGATTTGTCGTTGTCCATACGTCTTATCCAAAGCCAAAAGACATAGTCGTCGTGCGACTTCAGCCTTATTTGTCGGGTGGATATCAATTGGATTGCCTAAATCTACAGCACTTGCCATTGCGGTATTTGGTAATTCAAGAGCTTTCGCTTGTGCCTGACGCAGAAGAGCCCATTCAGACTCCGGCTGCACCGCAACAGGCTGCAGAAAACCAGCCAACTGCACAAAATAGAACGGCATATCAGGTTTTCCAAATGCTTCACGCCATCCTTTTATCATATTCTTGAAACATACCTCATACATTTGGTCACGCCCAACGTTATTGCAACCTTGATACCATATAACACCGGCAACAGGCATTTGCGTAAGTGGATAAATCATTGCATTATAGAGCACGGTCGGGAAATTAGGCGATGTAGGCTCTTTGAATTTTATGTGCGACTTCGCAAAATCACTTAAAACTATATACGACCACATTCCGTCTAATGAATATGACACACCATTGACATCTGCATATGATGATTTCCAAATACCACCACCTCCACCATTGTCTACTACCTCAATAGTTATGACGTTTTTTCCAGCATTAACATAGCGACCATCGACAAAGTAATGACGAGCTTTCTCAAAACCTGATGTAACCCCTACTTTAACCCCATTGAAATATGTGCAGTCATAATCATCTATTGCTCCGATATGCAATTGCAAGGGGCTACCGGCAGCTTCCTGTGGAAGTTCCAATTCATATTGAAATACAACAACACCATCGAGCCCTGGCAGGCCATTGTCTTCCCATAGAGACGGCACACTCATGCTCTTCCATGGAATTTCCTGATGAAAAAGCGCCCGATTAATAGGATATTCAATCTTCTGAGGTGCATCATATTCATCATAAAGCTTTTTGAATATGTTATCCCGTAGTTCATCTTCCGAAAGGCTACTTTCGAGCAGCCGGTTTATGTTTTTTATTTCAGGCACATTCCTTAGAGATTTTTGAGGAGTCCATGCTTCAATATCCGTTCCTCCCCATGTGGCATCTATAATACCGATAGGTATATTAAGCGAATCCTGTAGCATCGTGCCATATAAATAACCTATTGCCGAAAACGAAGCTGCCGATGGCGAAGATTCTATCCAACCATATTCTACGGCAGCATCATCAAGTGGAGCGAGCGATGTTGTATTCTTAATTTGCATTAAACGCAGAGCCGGATGATGCATTGAAGCGACAATCTGATCGGCATCCATAAGTCTGGCCCAGTCTCCACGTATCGGGAATTCCATGTTCGACTGCCCTGAGCATATCCAGACCTCACCAATGAGAATATTTTGCAATACTTTTTTATCTACACCATCATTTATTACCATTGAGTAAGGACCACCAGCAACAGGAGTGCTAAAACGCAATGAGAAGTAACCGTCGATATTGGCCTGTGTCGATATACTTTCCTGTAACCAGTCAGCAGAGAGAGTAACTCTCGATTTCGGATTGGCATGCCCTGACATTGTAATGGTTGAATTTCGTTGTAGTACCATATTGTCAGTGTAAATTTGAGGCAAGACAATCTCGGCAACGACATTGTCAACGCATAAAATCATACATGTCAATATGAGAAAGTATCGAAGTTTTTTCATCTTTATTTCTTTTTATAATCATCTATTTCTACTTATTTTATATCAAACTGTGCTATAGCTATCGTTCACATTATTCAGCTTTAAAACGTTTAGTCTGTACATCGCGAGAGTTCGGCCCTACCATTACATCAAATTCTCCCGGCTCATAAAGATATTGCAATTCCGAATTATAAAACTTCAAGTCTGCTGCGGTAATGATAAACTTCACTTCACGGCTTTCACCCTTTCTCAGGAAGATTCGTTCGAAACCTTTCAGTTCTTTTATCGGCCGGGCTATTTCCGCGTATATATCATGCAAATAAAGTTGTACTATCTCGTATCCATCATAATTCCCTACATTACTCACGGTCACAGATACCGTCAAGTCTCCATTCTCAGATAATGTTTCCGAACTCAAATGCATATCTCCATAGGTAAAACGGGTATAACTTAAACCGTATCCGAAAGGATAAAGAGGTTCATTGGTTGTATCCAAATAATTACTGGAATAACGATTGAAAGTACTATTATCAGGGTCGGGACGTCCTGTGTTCAAGTGATTATAGAATAAAGGAAGCTGACCGACCGAACGGGGAAAAGTAGTAGTCAATTTACCACTCGGAGACATTTTGCCGAACAACACATCAGCAATAGCGTCACCCGTTTCACTACCACCAAACCAGACATTCAAAATGGAATGGACATTCGCCTCCTCCCAATTCAAAACTAACGGGCGCCCCGTAAACAAAAGCAGCACAACAGGTTTACCCGTTTTTACCAAAGCCTTCAACAAATCCTGTTGGGCATCGGGAATATTAAGATTTGTACGTGAAGCCGATTCGCCACTCATTTCCGCACATTCACCTAAAGCAGCAACAATAATATCCGCGCGAGCAGCTGTAGCAAGTGCATCATCCAGTAATTGACGATTGTCGCCACGTTCCAAAGGACGTATGCCGACAGCACCCTTCTCAAGCCTCTCGTCATAGTAGATATTGCTACCTTTCGCATATAGTATTTCAGCCTTATCACCTACTGCAGAACGAAGACTCTCCAACAAAGTAGCATGACGGGAAGGAGTACAAGTCATACTCCACATTCCGCACATATTGTTACGCGCATCAGCCATAGGTCCTATTAGGGCTATTCGTCCCTTCTGTTCGAGCGGAAGCAGATTATCGGTGTTCTTCAGCAGGACAAATGTTTCAGCAGCAATCTCACGTGCTGCGGCACGGTGAACATCCGCATAAAGAACATCTTTGGTACGTAAGGTATCACAGTATTTATACGGATCTGAAAACAGACCTAATTTATACTTTGCTTCCAACACACGTCGGCAAGCTGTATTAATCTGTTCCTCGGTAACCTTACCCTCTTTCAGAGATTCTGCAAGTGTGTTCAGAAAACCGCAGGAAACCATATCCATGTCCGTTCCCGCCTGTAAAGCACGTATGGAAGCCTCTTTCAGAGGGGCCACACCATGAGTGGACATTTCGGCAATAGAGTTATAGTCTGTCACCAATAGCCCGCGGAAGCCCCATTCATCACGCAACAGGTCAGTCAGCAACCATTTATTCGCTGTAGCTGGAATGCCATCCACCAAATTAAAGGAGCTCATCACACTACCAACACCGACATCAACTGCTGCCCGATAAGGGGCAAGATATTCATTATACATACGTTGCCGACTCATATCCACCGTGTTGTAATCCTGACCTGACTCGGAAGCACCATAAAGTGCAAAATGTTTCACACAGGACAAGATCTCATCTTTTCCCTGCATATTGTTACCCTGATAACCGCGCACATATGCTTTTGCAAACAGAGAACCCAAATAAGGGTCTTCACCACTACCTTCGGCAATGCGTCCCCAACGGCTATCGCGACAAATGTCAACCATGGGACTGAAAGTCCAACTGATACCGTCGGCACTGGCTTCAACGGCAGAAATACGAGCCATCCGTTCCACTGCCAGTGTATCCCAACTACAGGAAAGCGCTAAAGGAATAGGAAAAATGGTTTCATAACCATGGATAACATCCGCACCAACAAGCAAGGGAATTTTCAGACGACTTTCCTCCACGGCCAAACGTTGCAGGGCGTAAATCTTATGGACTCCCTTTACATTGAAAAAGCCACCGATCTCCTGTTTACGAATCATCTCTCCAAGCTCACCGTTCATTACAGAACCGGTAACAAGGTCACCACCGGAAGGCAAATTCAACTGTCCGAGCTTCTCATGGAGAGTCATTTGATTCAGCAAATCTGTAATAAAATGATCCATCTCTATATCTTTCCTTTCGTTAGATTGCGAACAAGAAAAGAATATAAATCCGCACAAAACATAACATAAAAGATTCCTTATTTTCATATATTTACCAGTTGGTTTATTATTTATTTGTTTTTTCTTTCCATACCACCACTCCGGCAGGTTCGAGGCGTGCACTGCCGATCAATATCTCCGCCTCATCGGGAATGGCTATTTCCTGAATGTCCGATGTATAGTTCAAAGCGATATAAAAACCGTCCCGCCATTCCTTCACTACTCCGTATGGTAAGTCTTCAGTCGGTACACCGGCTTCCTCATATACACGACGTACTACTTCTTTCTCCAATTTCCCGTCATCGGTATCCGTTCCGATATAGGTGACCGTTCCTTTACCCAGCCTACGGT
>OOCN01001929.1_pt1 | contig 11887 bp, 10 predicted proteins | sample 1671361 | NCBI WGS metagenome assembly OOCN01 (sample SAMN06348149, study PRJEB24527) | human gut metagenome | biome: human gut; feature: ankylosing spondylitis patient; material: feces | host: Homo sapiens | place: China | collected 2015-10
ATATTAGCTTTTTTAAATTTATTGATAATATCATTATAATCATGGGTCATAGAAATATTTTTGATTTCTATAAAAGGTTTGATTATCTTGTTATTTAGTCTTTTTTGAATTATATTCAAAAAACCTAGTGCATTCAATCTAGATTTAGTGAGAGAAAAATCTGTTTCATTTAAATTATATAGGGTAATATCCAAAATATTTTCTCCTTAAATTAATTTATAAAAATAAAGTTTATAACTATGAGTATATATAATAATTATTTTTTATGTCCTAATTCTAGAAATTAGATAATATATTGTTTATCAATATCACTAGAATAGGACATCAATTCAGATGAGAACATAGTGGTTATGTTTTCTGTGTATATTTGGGAAAATGTTCTGTCAGCAGTATTATACGAGTAGTTTTTAAGTTTTTATCAATATAAATTATACGATTTTTATTTGTATTTTTGAATATATAAATTTATCAATGCTTAATTTATAAGGATTATGTAGTTTCAAAGGGATAATATATATTTAGATTAATTGATAATAAAATATTAATGTTGTAAACTTTATTATAAGTATAGTAATACGCTAATTTTTATATGGGAGTGTATTTTATGATAGTTGAATTGACAGAGGAAGATATAAAATTTAAATATATAACACCAGCGATAGAAAATGTTGGTTGGGATAAAGATAATGTATTTTATGAATACTATATAACAAATGGAGCTGTGCAAGTACGAGGTGATAAGGTAACACGAGGAAAACGCAAAAAAGCAGATTATGTACTGACTTATGGTGTGAATAAAAAACCATTGGCGATTATAGAAGCGAAGAAAATGAATTATTCTATAGGGCATGGTATGCCACAAGCTATGGAGTATGCTCAAATGTTAGATGTAAAATTTGCTTATTCTTCAAATGGAAAGGGTTTTATTGAATATGATTTTTTCACAGGGAAAACAAGACAGATAAAATTAGAAGAATTTCCAACACCTGAACAATTATGGAAGCGTTATATTGAGGGTGAAAAATTGGATAAAGATATGCTTAGCGTTGTACAAGAAGCATATTATGTTGATCCACTGGCAAATAAAAAGCCTAGATATTATCAACAAGTAGCTATTGATAGAACTGTTGAAGCTGTTGCTAAAAATCAAAAACGTATTTTGTTAGTGATGGCAACAGGTACGGGAAAAACATATACAGCATTTCAGATTGTATATAGACTTACTAAAGCGAAAAAGGTAAATCGTGTACTTTATTTGGCTGATAGAAATATCTTGATAGATCAGACTATTGTACAAGATTTTAAACCATTTGAAAAAGTCATAACGAAAGTAAAAAATAGACATTTAGATAGTTCCTATGAAATTTATATGAGTTTATATCAACAACTTGTTGGTGAGAATGGTGAAGAAATTTTTCGTGCATTTAAACCAGAATTTTTTGATTTAATCATTGTAGATGAATGTCATCGTGGTAGTGCCAAAGAAGATTCACAGTGGCGAACTATTTTGGAATATTTTAATAGTGCAGTACAAATAGGTCTTACAGCGACACCGAAGGAAACTAAAGAAGTAAGTAATTTAGCTTATTTTGGTGAACCTATATATACTTATAGTTTAAAACAAGGTATAGCTGATGGCTTTTTAGCACCATATAAAGTTATTCGTGTGAATATAGATAGAGATAGTGAAGGCTGGAGACCGTATAAAGGACAATTCGATAAAAATGGTCTGCAAATCGAGGATAAATTATATTTAGGAAAAGATTTTGATAAAAATTTAATTATTGATGAACGTACCCAAGAAGTAGCAAAGCGTATTACAAAATGGCTAAAAGAAAATGGCAGATATAGTAAAACTATTGTTTTTTGTGTGGATATAGAACATGCTGAAAGAATGAGGCAAGCACTTATAAATGAAAATAGCGATATCATGAAGGCTAATCCTAATTATATTATGCGAATAACAGGTGATAATAAAGAAGGAAAAGCTATGCTAGATTATTTCATTGATCCTAGTGAAAAATATCCGACAATAGTTACTACATCAAAGTTAATGACTACAGGTGTAGATGCTAAGACTTGTAAATTAATTGTATTAGAAAATAATATAAATTCTATTATTGAGTTTAAACAAATTATTGGACGTGGCACTCGCTTAAATCCAGATTATGATAAAAATTATTTTACTATCATGGATTTTAGGGGAGTAACGAGATTATTTGCAGATCCTAATTTTGATGGTGATCCTATAGTTATTATTGAAGATGATGGAAAAGATGAAAATACAAGTACGAATACTACAGAAGAAACAGGCGAAGATATAGCAAGTGAAGATGGTGATATATTTACGCCACCAATGGTGCATGAAGGCAAAGTAAAATATCATGTGGATAATGTAGATGTAAATATAGTAAATGAACGTGTACAATATCTTGATGCTAATGGAAAATTAATAACAGAAAGCGTCGTTGATTTCACTAAGAAAAATGTTCGCAAGGAATATGCTTCTTTAGATGAATTTATTAATGCTTGGAGCAGTACAGCGAAAAAGCAAGTTATTCTTGAAGAATTAGCAAAGCATAATGTTTCTATAGATGAACTATATAAGGCTACAGGTAAAAATGATATAGATGAATTTGATTTAATTTTGCATATTGTTTATGATCAAAAACCTTTGACGAGAAAAGAACGTATTAATAATGTGAAAAAAAGAGATTATTTTGCTAAGTATTCGCCAGTTTGTAGAGAAGTATTAGATGCTTTGATGGAACAATATAAGAATGAAGGCATAAGAGAAATACAAAATCTTCAAGTTTTACGCAATAAAAATTTTGCTAAATGGGGAACTGCACCAAAAATTGTAAAAATGTTTGGCGGTAAAGAAAAATATTTTCAGGCAGTAGATGAACTCACAAGTTTAATCTATAATAATGAAATATCCGCAAATCAAGGAAATAATATATATAATCTATAAAAGGAGTACATGAATTAAACTATGAGTTTAGGAGCATTTGTAAAAAACATTCAAAATATAATGCGTGGGGATAGCGGTGTAAATGGTGATGCACAGCGTATCGAGCAATTAACATGGCTATTATTTTTAAAAATTTATGCCAAGAAGGAAGAAGACTGGGAACTTTTTGATGAAAATTATAAATCTATATTGCCAGAAGAATGTAAATGGGAAAACTGGGCAGTAGATGATGCAGATGGTAAGTCTTTAACAGGAGATAAGTTATTAGAATTTGTCAACGAAAAGTTATTTAAACAGTTAAAAGAAATAAAATTGTCAGCAGATGCTCCTATGAAGCATAAGATTTTAAGAGATGTATTTGTAAGCACCAATCAATATATGAAAGATGGTGTTTTACTACGTCAATTAATCAATGAAATCAATAAAATAGATTTTGATAATATCAAAGAATTGCACGCTTTTGGCGAAATTTATGAAACCATCTTGAAAAGTTTGCAAAGTGCAGGAAATGCAGGGGAATTTTATACACCTAGGGCAGTAACTGATTTTATCGTAGAAATGGTAAATCCAAAGCTTGGCGAAACTGTAGCTGATTTTGCTTGTGGGACAGGTGGATTTTTGACTTCTACATTAAATCATTTAGAAAAAAATATGAAAAATACAGAAGATAGAACACAGTATAATAATGCTATCTATGGTATAGAGAAAAAGCCTCTACCACATTTATTATGTGTAACAAATATGTTAGTGCATGATATAGATAATCCTGCTATTTATAATGCTAATTCTTTAGAACGTAATGTAAGAGAATATAAAGATAATGAAAAATTTGAAGTTATTTTGATGAACCCGCCTTATGGCGGAGCTGAAGGAGAGCAGATAAAAAACAATTTCCCAGCAGATTTACGCAGTAGTGAAACAGCAGACTTATTCATATCTTTAATTATGTATCGTTTGAAAGAAAATGGTAGAGCAGCAGTTATCATACCAGATGGATTTTTGTTTGGTTTAGATAATGCCAAAGTGGCTATCAAGAAAAAATTATTTAGTGAATTTAATGTGCATACGATTGTTCGCCTGCCTGCTTCTGTGTTTGCTCCATATACATCTATTACTACAAATATTATCTTTTTTGATAATACAGGAACTACGAAAGAAACTTATTTTTATCGTTTGGATATGCCAGAAGAATATAAACATTTTTCTAAGACAAAACCAATGAAATTAGAACATTTTGCTGATTGTATAAAATGGTGGAATGATAGATGCGATATTCAAGATGAGGATACTGATACTTATAAGGCTAAAGTTTATACATTAGAAGAAATCGTAAATCGTAATTATGATATAGATTTATGCGGTTATCCTACAGTGGAAGAAGAAGTCTTATCTCCAGAAGAAACTATTTTAGAGTATAAAGAAAAAAGAGCTACTTTGAATACCAAGATAGATAAGAAGCTCCAAGAAATAGAAAATATTTTAGGGGTAAAATTATGTTAGCAGATAAATTAAGAAAATCAGTATTGCAATCAGCCATACAGGGAAAATTGACAGAGCAATTAGCTACAGATGACAATGTAGAAGATTTATTACAAGCAATAAAAGAAGAAAAAGAACTTTTAATCAAAGAAAAGAAGATAAAAAAACAAAAACCATTACCAGAGATAACAGAAGATGAAATACCATTTGCTATACCTGAAAATTGGAAGTGGGTAAGACTTGGTGAAATAGGAATTTGGGAAGCAGGAACGACACCTAGTAGGAGTAAAAGTGAGTATTATATTAATGGAAAGATACCATGGGTTAAAACAGGTGATTTGACAGATAGTATATTAAAATCTGTTACAGAAAATATTACACAACTAGCGTTAGAAGAAACTTCATTAAAAATAAAACCTGTAGGAAGTGTTTTAATTGCTATGTATGGGGCAACTATAGGAAAAGTATCAATTTTGGGAATAGAAGCAACTACAAATCAAGCTTGTTGTGCTTGTGTAACTTATAAAAACATTTATAATAAATACATTTTTTATTATCTTATATCGCAAAGAGATAATTTAAAAAAAATGGGAGCTGGAGGAGCACAGCCTAATATATCAAGAGAAAAAATAATAAAAACGATAATGCCGTTACCACCATTAGCAGAACAAAAGCGTATAGTAGAAAAGCTTGATAATGTTTTAGCTAATATAGAAAAACTAAAATCTAGTGAAGAAAAATTATCTATACTGCAAAAGAATTTCCCTGATAAATTAAAAAAATCTATATTACAATCGGCTATACAGGGAAAATTGACGGAACAATTAGCTACAGATGATAAGGTAGAAGATTTATTACAAGCGATAAAAGAAGAAAAAGAACGCTTAATCAAAGAGAAGAAGATAAAAAAACAAAAACCATTGCCAGAGATAACAGAAGAAGAAATACCATTTGAAATACCTGAAAATTGGAAATGGATAAGATTAGGAGAAATTGTTTCTATATTAGGTGATGGATTACATGGTACACCTATATATGATGAAAGTGGAGAATATTATTTTATAAATGGAAATAACTTGTTAGAAGAAAAAATAATAATAAAATCTACAACAAAGAAAGTTTCTCAAATAGAATATGAAAAATATAAGAAAAATTTAAATAAAGATACAATGCTAGTTTCAATAAATGGAACAATTGGAAATGTAGCTTTTTATGATAATGAAAAAGTAATGTTAGGAAAAAGTGTATGTTATTTTAATTTGTTGAAAAATGTGAATAAGAAATACTTGAAATATATTTTTTATAGTGTATATTTTATTAAATATGTAAATAAAATGGCTACAGGCTCAACAATAAAAAATTTATCATTAAAAGCTATGAATTTATTTATAATACCATTACCACCATTAGCAGAACAAAAGCGTATAGTAGAAAAATTAGATAAGCTTTTAGCTGATATAGAAGAATTAAAGATAGAATAAATAATCATTTTAGTGCTATAATAATCAATAGAAATGATTGTGAGGGACGTTAAATGATACTTTCAGATAAAAAAATAAGGGAATTAGTAGATAAAAATAATTTAATTGAAAATTATAATGAAAAAAATTTACAAGCAGTATCGTACGATATTACTTCTAGTAATGTAATTCAGGTATTCAATCGTGTGTTAGGTACTATAAATTTAAGAGATAAGGCATCTACTTCTTTAGCTAATAAAGAAATTACTATTGATTATGGATATAAAATTATGCCTAATGAATATATTTTAGTGAAAACGAAAGAAAAATTTAATTTTCCTGCGTTTTTAACTGGTCATATTAGACCAAGAACAACTTTCTCAAGATTAGGTTTAATTTTAAGTGATCAACATATTAATCCTACTTTTTCTGGTCATTTATATTTAGGCTTTTTGAATACTACACCATATACTATAGAAATATATCCTAATTTGAAAATTGGTCAGATAATTTTTGAAAAAATTGAAGGTGAAGTAACAGAAGAACTCTTATATAAAAATAAAATTGATGCAAAATATCAAAATGAAGATAAGTTTATTTCGCCATCAGTTGCTGATGAAATAGAGGCAGAATATCAAAGAATTTTAAAGAGGATATTAGAAAAATAAAATGTCTAGAATATTACATCAAACTCTTATGGATTACTTGGATATTACAGAACCTGATACTAAACATAAAGATATAATTGTTAAGCATTTAGAAAATGATATAACTAGAGAAATAATTAATGAGAATATCGAAGAAATACAAATAAGAGAAAAACAAGCTTTTAAGAAAACAATTTTAAAAGAAAAGCTACAGAGTGCAAAAGAAGTAGCAATTATAGCCATTATAGTTGGTTTTTTTGTAGGATTACTTGTAAATCAAATAACTGAAATTATAGCATGGGGAAAATCTCAAGTGGGCGAATTTGCAGGAGTTTTTACAGGAATATCTAGTATAGTTATATTGTTACTTATTTTTGCAGCATATAAATATTGGTTTGTAGATAAAATATCAAATATATTAAATGAGGATAAGGATAAAAGCAATGAATAGAATATTACCAAGAGCTGGAGAAATATGGCTTCATTTTAAAAACAATAAGTATTTAATTATAACTGTTGCTGAACATACAGAAACGAAAGAACAATTTGTAGTATACAAAGCCTTATATGGTGATTATAAAAATTATATACGTCCTCTTGATATGTTTATGAGTGAAGTTGATCATGAAAAATATCCTGAAGTGAAACAAAAATATAGATTTGAAAAAATTATTGAATAAAAAGCAGGTATTAATACCTGCTTTTTTTATTACTACATTAATATTTGAGGTGGATTTATTATATGAAAAAAATACAATCTATGTTTAAGAATATAGGCAAGAATATTATAGTATCTTTAATGTTTATTAGTATATTTTTAAATTTTAATTTAGATGATATTTTAAAAGTGATAACAGGGATAGTATCTATTTGTGGATTAATAATAGCATATTCTTATAATAATGGAGCTAAAAACCAACGAGAACAGCAATTATTACAGATAAAAAAAGAAAATTATATTAAATTTTTAGAAGCATTTCTTAATAAAAAAATATATTTTACAAAAGATACAATAATTCCTATAAAAAAAGATGGTCGCTTTGATTTATCTAAAGAAGTTATAGAAATTAATGAAATATATTGTAAAGAAGTTTGTAAACTCAATATGTATGCTTCTGATTATATATTAGAATTTATTTCTTGCTTTATTCTCTTTGAAAAATTTAAAATATCTTTATTAAAAGAATATGAAATAAATATTTTTGTTGATGATTTTAAGATACCTTTTGACAAAATAGATAAATATGATGAAATATCTTTTCGTAGGATTAGATTTAAAATTTTAAATTCCTCAAATTTAATAATTAAGTTAGAAAACTTTTCTAATTTGAAAGAAGCTTTAAATAATCTAAAAGAAGAAAATTTATCAAATGAAACATATAATATAATAATTAATGAAATACTATCCGATAGAACTTTATTATCATTGATAAGATGTGATTTAAAAATTACAAAAAATAGTAGTCTAGTAAATGTTATAGTGTATCCTAATTTTGTAAATATAGATGGTAAAGTTAAATATATAGAATAAAACTATCTACTAATATGTACCTCAAAATATTGGATATACACAAAATAAGACATAATTTGTCATTCTATAGAATTAATTTTATTTAGTTTAGTAGAAAGATATATAATAAAAAAGTATCATCTTAATTTTAGTTTTGAACTATTTAAATCAAGATGATACTTTTTATTTATTGAGAGTTTTGGAGGGCTTTGTCTAGGATTGTTTCCATAGTATGCCAGCTGAGTACGGCACATTTTACACGAGCTGGCATTTTGGATATATTTTTAAAGGTAAGAGCTTCATCTAAAGGAGCAAGCTCTTTTTCATCAGTGATTGTACCTTGAACCATGCCAATGAATAAACGACATAATTCTTTGGCTTTGTCGATTGGTTGATCAAGCATTAAATCAATCATGATATCTGTGGAAGCTTGGGAAATAGCACAACCTGAACCTTGGAAACTAGCATCTTCAATAATATTGTTATTGAGTTTTAAGGAGAGCGTGATTTCATCACCGCAATTAGGATTGATACCGTGTTGGTGATGTGTAGCATCTGCTAGTGAACATTTATTATTAGGGTGAAGGTTGTGTTCAGTTAAGATTTCATTATAGAGATTAAACATCGTATCCTAAATAACTCCTTACTTTTTTTATTTGCTCAATGAATTGATAAATATCTTCTTTTGTATTATAGAAATAAAAGCTTATGCGATTTGTTGATTGTGCATTTAGATATTTTAATAATGGGTGAGCACAATGATTGCCTGCACGAAGGGCTATATTTCCATGATAATCGACAAGTGAAGATACGTCATGAGGGTGAATATCTTGAATATTAAAGCTCAATACACCTTTATGCTTTTTATAATCTGGTGAGCCATAAATGGTGATATAAGGCAATTTAGATAATTCTTCCATGGCGATTTTCATTAATTTTTCTTCTTGTTGCTCAATATAGGAAAATCCTACTTGATTTATATATTCGATAGCGGCTTTTAATGCTATTGCTCCAGATACGTTAGGTGTACCAGCTTCAAATTTTTCTGGAAGTGGGGCAAATGTAGCATCTTGTTCGGATACTGTTTCGATCATTTCGCCACCGCGTAAGAATGGAGGCATTTGTTCAAGTATGGATTTTTTTCCATATAAGACGCCAATTCCCATAGGTGCTAACATTTTATGACCGGAGAATGCGTAAAAATCACAATCTAAATCTTGGACGTCTGTTGCCATATGAGGAGCACCTTGAGCACCATCAACAATGGTGATAGCACCTACTTCATGAGCTTTTTTTATTATAGCTTTTAAAGGAGTGGCAACGCCTAAGACATTTGAAACTTGAGTGATAGAAACTATCTTTGTTTTAGGTGTGATTTTTGTTTGAATTTCTTCATCAGAAATAATACCTTCATTATTTATATACATATATTTTAATGTAGCTTTTTTTAATTTTGCTATCATTTGCCATGGTAGTATATTGCTATGATGTTCAAGAATGGAGATTACGATTTCATCGCCTTCTTGGATATTTTCCATGCCGTAAGTGTAGGCAATGAGGTTTAAGGATTCAGTAGTATTTCTAGTGAAAATAATCTCACAATCTTCATTAGCATTGATGAATTGTGCTACGCTGTGGCGAGCTTGTTCGTATTCACTTGTAGCAGTAGCACTCAATTTATAAAGACCACGAAGAGGATTTGCGTTTTGAGATGTGTAATAATTTTCTAGAGATTTTATCACACTTAGTGGTTTTTGCGTAGTAGCAGCACTATCTAAATAAACGACAGGGTTTACTTCATCATTTAATATAGGGAAATCTTGGCGAAAATTAGTTTTCATGATAGAAAGCCGTTGCCAAAAATCTATAAAAATATAAAAATTTGTTTATTTCCTTCTTCATTGAATCCGATTTTGCCGTAGCTACTTTCGTTTGATATGATTCTCCAAAGGCTTAAATTCGGATACAACGAATCCTACATATTAGCATTTTCTTGCTTGTGAAACTATGCTAATTTATACATAGATAAATTTAGTGAAGCATTTAAATCCCTATCAATTACTGCTCCACAATGTGGACATCTATAAACTCTATCTTTTAGTTTTAAATCTTTCTTTATAAATCCACACTTGCTACAAGTTTTTGATGATGGATAAAATCTATCCGCTACTACTAATTCAATTCCATTTAATTCAGATTTATATGTTATATACTGTCTAAATTTATGAAAACATTGTTTTTTTACTGAATCAGATAAATGTTTATTTTTCATCATTCCAGAAACATTCAAATCTTCTATTACAATTCTATATGGTTTGGTTTTCACTATACTTGTTGTAACTTGATGAATATAATTGTTTCTAATATTAGCTAATTTTCTATATATTAGTTTTGTTGTATTCTCTAATTTTTTTATATTTTTAGTTTTGATAAATTGGCAACGTTCACCTCCTTCTTTTTTGATTTTATTTATTTCATATTTTCTACTTATTTGTCTTTGCTTTTGTTTTAATCTTTTTTCTAATTTTTTTACTTTTTTAGTCTTATTAATGTTTTTAAATACTTTTCCATCTGAACAAATAGCCAACTCTTTCAATCCTAAATCTATACCTAATGAAATATTTGTTAATTCTTCTTGTTTTTTATCTACTTCTATTCCAACAGATAGATACCAATATTTATTATCATAAGTTATTCTAGGATTATTATATTTAACATTAATTGGTATTTGTTCATTTATTTTTATCCAACCTACTTTTTCAATTAAAACTTTTTTCTTTTTAACTTTTAATTTTATCGGGTCGTTATAAAAACTAGGTTTACTTTTTTTCTTACTTTTAAATTTGGGTTTGTTAGCTAAGCTTTTAAAAAATCTTTTATAAGCCTTACAAGCATCTTTTACAGATTGTTTAGTGATATTATTTGATACTTCATTTAACCAAGTTAGTTCAGACTTTTTAAGTTGAGTTAATTCTTTTCTGATAACTCCGTCGTTAATAAATTTACCACCATTTTTATAATTTTCTTCCTGTTTTGCGAGAGTATAATTATAGATGAATCTAGCAGTTCCTACAGATTGCCACAGTTTTTGTTCTTGCTCTTTTGTTGGATAAATTCTAACTTTTTTCGCAAGTATCATCTTCTATTAACTCCTTAATCATTTTTTTAGCTTTATTAGCTCTTTTTCCTTGAAGTCTACAACTAAATACAGTAACTATTTGAATTAAATCTTCTACTAACTCTTGTTCTTCAGTTCTCTCTGTATTATCAATAATTTCAATTGTTGTTCCATATTTTTCACAAAGATTTTCTATCAATTCATATCCAAATCTAATTAATCTATCTTTATAAAGAATTACTACTTTCTCAATCTCTGAATTAGTAATCATATCAATTAATTGATTCAGTCCTTTTTTATTATAGTTAATTCCACTTCCAATATCCGTTATTATCTCAAATTGATAACCTTTTGCAATCATATATGTCCTTACATTTTCAATTTGCCTTTCAAGGTCATCTTTTTGCTTAGTTGAACTAACTCTGCAATAACCAACAATTTTTTTATTTATTTTAGTTTTTATCTTCAAACCTAAAAAATTATTAAGTTGTTCTTGAGAATAATATCTTGTACCACCAGTAGTTACATAAGCAGGTTTAAAAGTATTATTTTTATCCCAATTTCTAAGAGTTTGAATTGTTTTCCCTATTTTGTCTGCAAATTCTCCTATTGAGTAATATTTCATATTATCACCTCAATAGTATTATATCATAATCTTTAAATAATTTATAGATTTTTATATAAAATTATATATTATTT
>OOCN01001931.1_pt1 | contig 11881 bp, 7 predicted proteins | sample 1671361 | NCBI WGS metagenome assembly OOCN01 (sample SAMN06348149, study PRJEB24527) | human gut metagenome | biome: human gut; feature: ankylosing spondylitis patient; material: feces | host: Homo sapiens | place: China | collected 2015-10
AGTTTGCTGCACAGCACCACTTCTTCGGTTACGAAGGACGTTGCGCTGCTCCGTCAAACTTTGATGCTGACTACTGCTATTCTTTGGGATACACAGCTTCTATGCTGATTGCTGACGGTAAGACCGGTTATATGTCTTCTGTACGCAACACAACTGCTCCTGCTGCCGAATGGATTGCAGGTGGTGTGCCTATCACCATGATGATGAATATGGAACGCCGCCACGGTGAAATGAAACCGGTGATCCAGAAAGCATTAGTGAAATTGGATGGTGCTCCTTTCAAAGCATTCGCTGCACAGCGTGACCGTTGGGCTGTTGAAACGGATTATGTATATCCGGGTCCGATTCAGTACTTTGGTCCTACAGAAGTTTGCGACCAGGCAACTAAGACTTTGCAATTGGAACAAGCTAAATAAGAAAACTTCACCGGACTGTAGTAAGAAGCAGTTGCAATGAAGAGCTCTTTCAGGCACGGATTACGCGGATTGACGCGGTTTTAGTTATACTATTTCTTAAAACCGTGTATTCCGTGTAATCCGTGCCTATCTATATTACATTCATCACTCAAAGTAAATGTCGTCACGTAATAATCCGATTTCTGCTGTCCAAAAGAAAAGAACTGCTTCCACTACCCCAAAAAAGAGGACGGTTTCTTCTTCCAGACCTTCCCGTGCTCCGAAAAAGGCACCGGTGAAGCAGCATTATTCGATGCCTGGTTGGCTTCGAAATATATTGGCTGTGGCAATTGTCGGTTGTTTCTCTATGGTTTTCTATTATTTCTTTATACGTCCTTATGCTTATCGGTGGAAACCTTGTAATGGTTTAAAGGAATATGGAGTTTGTATTCCTTCCGGATATGATATTCATGGGATTGATATTTCCCATTATCAAGGAAAAATAGACTGGGGGAGACTTTTACAGAATAAACAGACGGCAACTCCTTTGCACTTCATTTTTATGAAAGCGACGGAAGGGGGAGATCATAACGATACTACCTTTCAAACTAATTTTGCTAATGCGCGTAACCATGGCTTTATTCGTGGCGCTTATCATTTCTATATTCCCGGTACGGATGCTTTGAAACAGGCGGACTTTTTTATACGTACGGTCAAACTGGATTCCGGCGACCTGCCTCCGGTTCTCGATGTGGAAGTGACCGGTCGAAAAGAGAAAAAAGAATTGCAGCAAGGCATTAAGCGCTGGTTGGATCGTATAGAATCCCATTATGGGGTGAAGCCCATTCTTTATACCTCTTATAAGTTCAAGACCCGTTATCTGGACGATTCTATTTTCAATGCTTATCCTTATTGGATCGCTCACTATTATGTCGATTCGGTGAAATATCAGGGCAAGTGGAATTTCTGGCAACATACTGATGTCGGAAATGTACCCGGTATTAAAGAAGATGTAGACCTCAATGTATTCAACGGTACATTAGAAGAACTCAAAAAACTGACGATCAAGTAGGATGATTGATCTGTCATACAACTAATCTCTTCTCTTATTTGTTATAATCGTATTATTACTAAAAAGATACGATTATGAACTTTGATATAGCTATTATTGGTGGTGGCCCTGCTGGTTACACAGCTGCCGAAAGGGCAGGGGCAAACGGACTGAGAGCCGTTCTGTTTGAAAAAAAGGCAATAGGTGGGGTGTGTCTGAATGAAGGATGTATTCCTACTAAAACGTTGTTATATTCTGCTAAAATTCTGGATAGCATCAAGAGTGCTTCCAAATATGGCATTTCTGCCGAATCTCCTTCGTTTGATTTAACTAAAATAATGAGCCGTAAAGAGAAAACGGTGAAAATGCTGACTGGTGGGGTAAAGATGACTGTGAACTCTTACGGAGTGACGATCGTGGAAAAAGAAGCCTTTATAGAAGGAGAAGAAAACGGGCTGATCCGTATCATCTGTGACGGAGAAAGATATGAAGTGAAATATCTGCTGGTATGTACCGGTTCCGACACGGTTATTCCTCCGATACCGGGACTGTCGGAAGTTAGTTACTGGACGTCAAAAGAGGCTTTGGAGATCAAAGAGCTTCCTGAAACGTTGGTTGTTATAGGTGGTGGAGTCATAGGAATGGAGTTTGCTTCTTTCTTCAACAGTATGGGAGTGAAAGTGCATGTTGTCGAGATGATGCCGGAGATACTGGGAGTCATGGATAAGGAAACCAGCAGTATGCTTCGTATGGAATATGCAAAACGTGGAGTCACTTTCTACTTGAATACAAAAGTAATAGAAGTGAAACCTGACGGAGTCGTCATAGAGAAAGATGGGAAGGCTTCTACTATCAAAACGGAAAAGATCTTGCTCAGTGTGGGGCGTAAAGCAAATATTACCAATGTCGGATTGGATAAGCTGAATATAGAACTTCATCGGAATGGGGTTAAAGTAGACGAATATCTTCAGACTTCTCATCCCGGAGTATATGCGTGCGGTGATATTACAGGCTATTCTTTATTGGCGCATACGGCAATTCGGGAGGCGGAAGTGGCAATCAATCATATTTTAGGAGTGGAAGACCGGATGAATTATAACAGTGTGCCGGGAGTTGTCTACACCAATCCGGAAGTGGCCGGCGTAGGTAAGACAGAAGAAGAGCTGACCAAACAGGGCATTCCTTATCGTGTTACGAAGTTACCAATGGCTTATTCCGGACGTTTTGTTGCGGAAAACGAACAGGTAAATGGAATATGTAAGCTGATACTTGATGAAGCTGATCATATTATCGGTTGTCATATGCTTGGAAATCCAGCGTCGGAATTGATTGTGATTGCCGGAATAGCCATTCAGAAGGGCTATACGGTTGAGGAATTTCAGAAGAATGTATTTCCCCATCCTACGGTTGGAGAGATTTATCATGAGGTGCTTTCATAACACTTTTACAGATATTTATTTTCATCTGGCGGCAGAAGAGTATTTGCTGAAGCAGGAAACAGATTCTGTTTTCATGCTTTGGCAGGACACTCCTTCTGTAGTGATGGGAAAACACCAATCTGTACAGTTGGAAGTGAACCGGGAATGGGCGGAAGAACAACAGATTCAAATAGCCCGTCGGTTTTCGGGTGGGGGAGCTGTATATCATGATTTGGGTAATGTCAATTTAACTTTTATCGAAACAGTGTCCCGCTTGCCTGATTTCAGTCTTTATCTTCATCGGATACTGGATTTCTTAAAACAGATAGGATTGCCGGCAAAAGGAGATGAACGTCTGGGTATCTATCTTGATGGTCTGAAAATATCGGGGAGTGCCCAGTGCGTACACAAGAACAGGGTGCTTTATCATTGTACTTTGTTGTATGATACGAATCTTACCGCTTTAAACAAGGTACTGAATCCGGAGAGGAACATTGAGACGGGTGTGGCATCATCTGTGTATGCTGTTCCGTCTGTCCGTAGTGAAGTCACAAATATCAGTCGTTACTTACCTATGGAAACGGTTGATCATTTCAAAGCGATACTTTTCGAATATTTTAGTCAGAAGGGATGTGCTGATACTTTCAGTGAGAAAGAATTGGAAGCAATCCATAAACTTCGGACTGAGAAATATATTTGCGAAGAATGGATCTTCAGTCGTTGAGTCCGGTTAAAAATACTTTAACTTAAAACTTTCTTTTTCAGCGGGTTGTTCTAATAGTTCAAGGTTGAATAATAAATTTACTGTCTATGTCAAGATTCGAAATAAAAATGCCTAAGTTGGGCGAGAGTATAACCGAAGGGACGATTGTCTCTTGGTCTGTGAAAGTGGGGGATATCATTCAGGAAGACGATGTTCTCTTCGAGGTAAATACGGCGAAAGTCAGTGCGGAAATACCTTCACCGGTAGCCGGTAAGGTAGTGGAAATCCTGTTTAAGGAAGGAGATACAGTCGCTGTGGGTACAGTGGTTGCTGTTGTAGATATGGGAGGTGAAGAGGCATCCGATGAAGAAACTGCAAGTGGAAAAGAAACTCCAGAAAGTAAGGAGAATACTTCTTCTGATGCAGGAAAAGTATCTTCTCAGGTAGCAAAGGCTGAAGAACGCTGGTATTCTCCTGTGGTGATTCAATTGGCACGAAGTGCGAATATTCTGAAAGAAGAACTTGATTCGATACAAGGCACAGGATACGAAGGCCGGTTGAGCAAGAAAGATATAAAGGATTATATTGAGAAGAAGAAAAGGGGAATTTCTGAAGTATCGAAGGCGGCAATACCTACCGGTGATGCACCTACGGCTTCTATGCCTTCTTCGACTGGAGGGGCTGGCTCTATGACAACTTCTCCTGTGGCGGCTTCCGTGCAAACTCCTGTTGCTGCACCGTCTGCTCCATCTAAACAAGCACCTGCAGCTGCCAATATTCCGGGAGTAGAAGTGAAAGAAATGGATCGTGTCCGCCGGATTATTGCGGATCATATGGTGATGTCCAAGAAGGTTTCACCACACGTAACCAATGTAGTAGAGGTAGATGTAACCAAACTGGTACGCTGGCGTGAAAAGAATAAAGACGCTTTCTTCCGTCGTGAGGGAGTGAAACTGACCTATATGCCTGTCATAACAGAAGCTGTTGCAAAAGCATTGGCAGCATATCCTCAGGTCAATGTATCTGTTGACGGATATAATATTCTTTTCAAGAAACATATCAATATCGGTATTGCTGTTTCTTTGAATGATGGCAATCTGATAGTTCCTGTGGTACACGATGCCGATCATCTGAACTTGAATGGATTGGCTGTAGCTATAGACTCGCTGGCATTGAAGGCTCGTGATAACAAATTGATGCCGGATGATATTGACGGAGGTACGTTTACCATTACTAATTTCGGTACATTCAAGAGTTTGTTCGGTACGCCGGTAATCAATCAGCCCCAGGTTGCCATTTTGGGAGTGGGATATATTGAGAAGAAGCCTGCCGTAATAGAGACACCGGAAGGTGATACGATTGCTATCCGTCATAAGATGTATCTGTCCCTGTCTTATGACCATCGTGTAGTTGACGGTATGCTGGGAGGCAACTTCCTGCACTTCATAGCCGATTACCTGGAAAACTGGAAGGGCTGATAACAGATTGTTTCATTCATTAAGAACTTCATTAACTATGAAAAAGAAATATGATATAAAGACTACGGATGTTGAAACACTGAAAAAGTGGTACCATCTGATGACATTAGGGCGTGCTTTGGACGAGAAGGCGCCGTCTTACCAGCTGCAATCCTTGGGTTGGTCATACCATGCTCCTTATGCGGGGCATGATGGTATCCAACTGGCTGTCGGTCAGGTTTTCACATTGGGAGAAGATTTCCTGTTCCCTTATTACAGAGATATGCTGACTGTGCTTTCTGCAGGAATGACTGCGGAAGAGATTATATTGAATGGCATTTCGAAAGCAACCGATCCCGGTAGCGGCGGACGTCATATGTCGAATCACTTCGCCAAACCGGAATGGCATATTGAAAATATATCTTCTGCTACCGGAACGCATGACCTTCATGCGGCAGGTGTAGCAAGAGCAATGGTATATTATGGGCATAAAGGAGTAGCAATCACTTCGCACGGAGAATCTGCTACTTCCGAAGGCTTTGTTTACGAGGCTATCAATGGAGCTAGTCTGGAACGTCTTCCAGTGATTTTCGTTATACAGGATAACGGATATGGCATCTCTGTTCCTAAATCCGAGCAGACTGCCAATCGTAAAGTAGCTGAGAACTTCTCCGGTTTCAAGAATCTGAAGATTATCTACTGCAATGGAAAAGATGTGTTCGATTCCATGAATGCCATGACTGAGGCACGCGAATATGCGATCAGTACCCGTAATCCTGTGATTGTACAGGCTAACTGCGTTCGTATCGGTTCTCATTCCAATTCGGATAAACATACACTTTATCGGGACGAAAACGAACTGGAATATGTGAAAGAAGCTGATCCGCTAATGAAGTTCCGGCGGATGTTATTGCGCTATAAGCGCTTGACGGAAGAGGAACTGCTGCAAATTGAAGCTGAATCAAAGAAGGAACTATCTGCTGCCAACCGCAAGGCGCTGGCTGCCCCTGAACCTGATCCTAAAAGCATTTACGATTTTGTGATGCCCGAACCTTATCAGCCGCAAAAATACAAAGAAGGTACTCATCAGGAAGAAGGAGAGAAGACTTTCCTGGTCAATGCAATTAATGAAACATTGAAAGCGGAATTCCGCCATAATCCGGATACCTTTATCTGGGGACAAGATGTGGCTAACAGAGAAAAAGGCGGGGTCTTTAATGTGACCAAAGGCATGCAGCAGGAATTTGGCGAGGCGCGTGTATTCAGCGCACCGATTGCCGAAGATTATATTGTAGGTACAGCCAATGGTATGAGCCGATTTGACCCTAAAATCCATGTAGTGATAGAAGGAGCTGAGTTTGCAGACTACTTCTGGCCTGCCGTAGAACAGTATGTGGAGTGTACTCATGAATATTGGCGCAGTAACGGTAAGTTTGCTCCGAATATCACTTTACGGCTTGCTTCCGGAGGATATATCGGTGGTGGATTATATCATTCTCAAAATATAGAGGGGGCTCTGACAACGTTGCCGGGTGCACGTATTGTCTGTCCTTCTTTTGCAGATGATGCAGCCGGATTGTTACGAACCAGTATGCGTTCAAAGGGATTTACCTTGTTTTTGGAACCGAAAGCTCTATATAATTCGGTAGAAGCAGCAGCTGTTGTTCCGGAAGATTTTGAGGTTCCTTTCGGAAAGGCACGTATTCGTCGTGAAGGAACGGATTTGAGCATTATTACTTATGGTAATACTACCCATTTCTGCCTGCATGTAGCAGAGCAACTGGAAAAAGAAAGTGGCTGGAAAGTCGAAGTGATCGATATTCGTTCATTGATACCATTAGATCAGGAGGCGATTTTCGAATCGGTGAAAAAGACTAGCAAAGCATTGGTTGTTCACGAAGACAAGGTGTTCTCCGGTTTCGGTGCGGAACTTGCGGCTATGATCGGAACGGATATGTTCCGTTATCTGGATGGTCCGGTGCAGCGTGTCGGATCTACATTTACTCCTGTCGGTTTCAATCCGATTCTGGAAAAAGAGATATTGCCGGATGAGGCGAAGATCTATGAGGCAGCTAAAAAGCTATTGGAATATTAATGGAATAAAATGGAGGTATAGTATATGAAGAAGATTGGTTTGTTTTATGCCACCAAAGCTGATAAGACTACTTGGGTGGCAGAGAAAATTCAGAAAGAATTTGGAAAAGATAGGATAGAAGTGGTGCCTATTGAGCAGGCATGGCAAAATGATTTTGCAGCTTACGATTGTTTTATAGTAGGTGCTTCGACCTGGTTTGACGGAGAACTTCCTACCTATTGGGATGAGTTATTGCCGGAACTTCGTACATTGGATTTGAAAGGGAAAAAAGTAGCTATCTTCGGGTTAGGAGATCAGATACGTTATCCCGAAAACTTTGCTGACGGAATCGGGTTACTTGCCGAGGTATTTGAAGGAGACGGGGCTACATTGGTCGGTTTTACTTCTTCCGAAGGATACACTTTCGAACGTTCCAGAGCGTTGCGTGGTGATCGGTGGTGCGGTTTGGTCGTCGATTTGGATAATCAATCCGAGCAAGCGGAAAAGAGAATCAGGGAATGGTGTGAACAGGTAAAGAATGAGTTTGATTCAAAACCTTAATACTTTATATCTGTTTCCCAGTAACATAACAGAAGGAATATTATACCATACCATTCTTTTCATTAAAGGATGGTATGTACCAGATGCTCATCTCGTACGCTACCGGATGTGCATCTGGGGTATAACAAGATGAGCATGCCGTACAGTACGAGATGAGCATCTCGTACATCTTATCTCTACCACAAATATATGCTGTCTTTTAAAGATACGTGGTCTGTGTCTTCTTGAAACAGATAAGGAAGATTAATGCTTAATATGTGAACTTCACTGCTGCCCAGCGGTTTTTCTCCTTATGATGTACGAAGGTCAGTCCATTCTTTTCTGCTTCCCGGCGGATGAAAGGAATATCGTCCACATAAAATCCACTCATATAAAGTTCCGATCCTGGGTGCATGCAAGCAATGTATTGCTTCATGTCGTTCAATAAGATATTCCGGTTTATATTAGCGATGATGATATCAAAGGGGCCTTTGCCAATAAGCGATGAGGCATCTCCTTGTGAAACGGCGATGTCGTCTACGTGATTTAATTCAATGTTCTCAATGGAGTTTCGTACACACCATTCGTCGATGTCGATAGCGGTACATGGGCGTGCTCCCCGCATGCGGGCGAGAATTGCTAAGATCGAAGTTCCACAGCCCATATCCAGAAGTGATTTATCTTTCAACTCATTGTCCAGTAACTCTCCGATAATGAGGCTTGTCGTTTCATGATGTCCCGTGCCGAAAGCCATTTGCGGATTGATAACGATATCATAAGTTGCTTGGGGTACATCTTTATGGAAGGTACTATGGATAACACATCGGTTGTCGATCACAATCGGTTGAAAGAAATTCTTTTCCCATTCTTCGTTCCAGTCTTTGTCTTCCGCTTCAACGTACGTATAGGAGATTTCCGTATCAGGCAACGGGAAGTCGGCTATCGCATCCTTTATCGTGCCTTCATCACATAATGCCTGCTGTATGTATGCAGTCAGTCCGCCTTCGCTTTCAACAAAACTTTCAAATCCGGCTTCGCCTAATACGGCAGCCAGTACATCATTTACTGTTTCTGTGCATGGACTTGTATGGAATGTGAACTCAAAATACTTCATAGTTGTTTTTAATTTGGTGAATCTTTTGCAAAGATAGTTAGAAATAGGGATTTCCCTATTATCCTTTGGGGAAAATCTCCCTAGAGTGGCGAATCTCTTCCTTATCTTTGTAATGTGAATAAGTTTAAGTAATTACATAAACCGAGATGATATGAAAAAGATTGTTTATTTCTTGCTAATTGCTTTATGCCTCCCTATAGGCTTGATGGCACAAAGCGTTGATGACGACCTTTATTTCGTACCTTCTAAAGACAAAAAGGAGAAGAAAGAAACGACTCCGGAAAAGAAGGAACCGAAAAGACAAGTCACGACCAACATCTATACATCACCGGGCACTACCGTTGTAGTTCAGGACCGCAAGGGAAAAACACGGGATGTGGATGAATATAACCGCCGTTATGACGCTCGTGAGAATGAATTCGTAATGGAAAACGATACCTTATATATAAAAGAGAAAGCTCAGCCAGACTTGGAAGGAGAATGGGTAACCGGTGAATTTGATGGTTCGCAAGAGGACTATGAATATGCCGAACGTATTATCCGTTTCCGTAATCCACGTTTTGCTATCAGCATTAGCAGCCCACTCTATTGGGACGTAGTTTACGGACCTAATTCATGGAACTGGAATGTATATACCGATGGCATGTACGCTTATGCTTTCCCGACATTTAGTAATCCGCTTTGGTGGGATTGGCGTTACAACTCCTACGGTTGGGGATGGAACTATGGCTGGGGATGGAATCGTCCTTACTATGGCTGGGGATATTACCCGGGTTCATGGGGCGGCTGGTATGGTGGCTACTGGGGTGGCTTCTATGGCGGCGGTGGCTATTGGGGACATCATCACCACTGGGGTGGTGGTCCTAGCTGGGGCTGGGGCGGTGGAGGAAGACCCTACGGGCGTACTGTGCTGAATGCTAATAATCGTTCACGTTATAGTAGTTCTGGTTCCTTCAATTCATCACGTGGTACAGGTTCTCGTTCCTCATATCAAGGTACACATACAAGGGCAACTTCTGGTCGGGTAGTAGGAACTCGTAATGGAGAAGGGGCATCTTACATTCGTTCAAGTTCGCGCTCAACATCACGTTCACAAGGAGTGCAATCTTCACGTACAGAAGGTACACGAGGAGGTACATACACTCGTCCTAGCAGCACGCGTAGTTATACTCGTACTTCTACTACGGGTTCTAACAGTAGTTCTAGAACGAATACAAACTCTGCTCCTAATCGTAGTAGGTCGACATATTCCCGTACAGGTTCTACCACGCGTAGTAGTTCAACTTATTCCCGTGGAAGTTCAACTTCTCCATCACGTAGCTATGATAGTGGAAGTTCTAGTCGCTCTTCTTCTACGTATACTCCTTCCCGCAGTAGTAGTTCTTCTTCATATACTCCGAGCAGCAGTTCTTCTCGTAGCAGTGGAGGAAGTTATTCTGGTGGTTCATCTTCATCATCGCGTTCATCAGGCGGTGGTAGTAGCAGAAGTAGTAGAAGATAATATATTATTAAAAAGATATAGTTATGAAAAATATATATAGAATAATCGTATTCGGTACATTCTTGCTTGGAATAGGCGGCATGTTGAATGCTCAAACTACCATTTATGATGCAAACCGTTTAATGGGGAGCGATCTAAACGGGACGGCGCGCTTTGTTGGCATGGGTGGGGCGATGGGAGCTCTAGGTGGTGATATCTCAACAATGGGAACTAATCCTGCTGGCATCGGTATTTATCGAAGTAATGATGTGATGGTATCTTTTGGCTTTGTTAATGTCGGATCTAAAGATGCGGGTGGATCTAGTATTGATAAATTTCATGGGTCATTTGATAATGCAGGCTTTATATTTACCAATAAGATTGGAAATTCAACTCCTTTACGTTATGTTAACTTTGGATTCAATTATCACCGTACAAAATCATTTGATAAGAATATGGTAATGAATGGTGTTTTTGGGCAGTCTCAAACTACTTTTATGGCAGATTTGCTGAATTTCTATGATGGTGAGTTTTCGCCTGTAACGGTAGAAAGTATAAAAGCAGCAGGGGCTTATGAAAACCCAGATATCCCATGGCTTGGTATACTAGGATATGATTCGCAATTGGTGCGTCCCGGTTATATTAAAGAAGAAGGTAAGGAAGATGTATTTGATGGTTATGATCCTTATTTGCATCCTGGTGATAAAGTGAGACAAGCTTATACTGCCCGTGAGAGAGGAGGATTACATTCATACGATTTTAATGTTTCATTCAACTTGTATGATCGCTTCTATCTAGGTGCTACGATTGGTGCATATAGTTTAGATTATAAACGTACAAGCCTTTATAAAGAAGATTTCATAGGGGCGGATGGCAATGATTATGGTGGTTATGATTTAGGAAATGACTATTGGACAAGTGGTGGTGGTGTTGATTTTAAAGTTGGATTTATTTGGCGTCCTATTGAATCTTCTTCTTTTCGTATCGGAGGTGCTATACATACGCCGACTTTCTATTCTATAACAGAACATAATCATGCATATATTGCTTATGATTTAGCTGTAGAAGATTTAAAACCAGGCTCTGCGGAAATTGTCAACCGTAATGGAAATCCGATGGATGGTGAATATGAGTATCGTTTGGTTACTCCATGGAAATTTAATCTGAGCACAGGATATACTTTTGGTTCTGTTGCAGCTTTCGGAGTAGAGTATGAATATAGTAACTATTCTTCTGCAAAATTAAAGGATGTGGATGGGATTACTTTGGAGCAAACTGATGATATAAAGTCAATGATGAAAGGGGTTCATACATTTCGTGCGGGAGTCGAGTTTAAGTTGGCTCCGGAATTTGCTTTTCGTTTAGGATACAATTATAGTTCATCTATATTCAAGAATGGTGCTATAAAGTACTTACCATATAATTCTGTTAATACAGACACTGATTTTGCTAATTCTAAATCACTTAGCAATTATACTTTAGGTATTGGATATCGTGGGACTATGATTTATGCAGATCTAGCCTATAAATTCTCTTCTTATAAAGAAGACTTCTATCCTTTCTATAATGAGTTTAATGATAGAGGCATTGTAACTCCTAATGTAACTAAGATAACTAATACCCGTAGCCAAGTATTATTTACTTTAGGT
>OOCN01001940.1_pt1 | contig 11844 bp, 8 predicted proteins | sample 1671361 | NCBI WGS metagenome assembly OOCN01 (sample SAMN06348149, study PRJEB24527) | human gut metagenome | biome: human gut; feature: ankylosing spondylitis patient; material: feces | host: Homo sapiens | place: China | collected 2015-10
CCGTCCGCAGACGATTGTGGACGCGCTGCTCGCCGCGAACGACGCCTATGATGCGATGGCCGACTACAGCGAGACCGGCGATGTGACGCTGGTTGCGGACGCCGCTGCCACACTGGGCGATGCCGGTGCGGCCGACAACGCCGACGTGCGTGCCGTGTTGGAGGCCGTGGAGACGTCGATCGCCCCGAAGGCCACCGACGAGGGGCATGTACCGCCGAGCGGCGACGAGGATGAGATCGCGCGCAGGTTCGCGATGGTGATGGTGGCCTGCGAGACGCTGTTCCGCGTACTGGCCGGTCAAGGGGCCGCCGACGCCGCCCGTGCACTGCCGGTGATTCTGTACGCCAACGAACTGGGGGAGCGGCTGGCGATTCCGCGCGTCTGCATGGACGTGGACGCGTTCCGCGGTCTGCTGGACGCGGTGGCGGGCGCGGACGATGCCGGTGCCGCGGCCGTGGCATTGGCGCAGATCGTCGCACCGCTGGCCGCCGCCGAATGGACCAGGCACCGCGAGGACGTGCTGTGGGATCCGGAGGAGGCCAAGAAACGCGCCAAGGAGGAGGACGAGCGCAAGAGCAAGGAGGCGCTCGCCGCCAAGTTCGCGCACGTCAAGGACGACCCGACCAAGGAGACGGTCGAGCTGTAGGCGGCCGGGGCTGCTGTTCGGGCGGACGGGGGGAGCCGGACCGGGCAGGTGTAGCCGTGCGATGCGGTGAGGATACGTTGTTGCCGGATGGGCGGTGCTGGCTACGCGGGGAAGATCTGCGCCGCGGGCGCGTCGTTGCCATCCGGTTCGTCGCCGTCCGGTTCATCGGCGCCATCCAGTTCGTTGCTGCCGTCCGGCTCGTCGTACTGTTCGCCTTCCGGGTCGCTGGCGGCGGTGAACAGCACGAGGGCGATGATCAGACCGGCCAGAGATGTGATCAGTCCCAGCGTGTGCAGCAGGTTGACGGTTCCCGTGGCGGTGGCATCTCTGATGAACAGGCTGTCCAGCCCGGAAATGCCGCCTCCGAGGAATATCAGACCGTAGATGAGCACCAGCCATGTGCCGGGATGGTTGGAGTCGTGCAACCGTCTGACACTGATGGCCAGCGTCGGGATGAACGTGGCCAAGCCCCATAGGTTTGACAGGATTCCTCCGGACTCGTATCCCAGTGCCGAGCCGACAAGTTCGCACGCGAGGTCGACGAGGCACAGGAACAGCGTGGCCCACCAGAACTCGCCGCGGGACGCCCGGCCACCGAACGTGCCGTATTTGGTGAAGAACCGCACAATGGCTTGCGGGAATGAGATGCCGTACCACGGCATCCATTGCGGTGGTTCCCTGAGACCGTCTGCCATGATTGCCCCCTTCTTCAGCGATGGCGCGTCGTTGCCGCCATACTGCCGATTATAGTCGGGGAATCAGGCTCAGCGCGGCTTGTCGAAGCGCGCGCCTTCCGGGTTGCTGGGCCAGGCCATGCAGACGGCGTAGGCGATGCCGGCGACGACGGTGATGACCGACCCCAGCAGGATGAAATCGAATCCCTGCCGCACCACATCCGGCACGAGGAACAGTACGAGCAACGCCGCCATCGCACCCATGACGGATAGGGCCGAACCGAGGACAGTCAACCCCACAAACGGGATCAGCCACGCACCGTTCAAGTTGATGTCGTGCAACCGGCGCACGCTGACCGCCAGTGAGGGAATCAGCAACGCAAGGGACAGCACGCCCTGTATGGCGCTGAATACGCCGACATCGGACATCACGTCGAGCGTACCCAACGCGGTTTCGGCGATGCCGGTCATCAGCATGGGCCACCAGAACTCGCTGCGGGAGGCGCGGCCGGAGAAGACGGCGTAGTTGCGGAAGAACCGTTCGATGGCCTGCAGCGGCGGGCAGCCGGGATACGGACGGTCAAGGGGATATGCGGAGGCGGTCGGCCGTCCGGAAACCGGGGCGATGGGGGTGTTGCCCCGGTCCGGCGTATCGGTGCCGTGCGAACCACCGTCGGCGGTGTATTGGCCGCTCCATGAGGGTTGGCCGTCGGCGGATGGGTCGTCGAACGGCACCTGATACTGGCTGCGCATGATCGCCTCTGCGGGTATGAGCCGCCGGGAGTTGGCCGGCGGCTGTCGGTTGTTGGTTATTGGTTCTGCGGTGTGAAGGGGTTGCCGCCCGTGGCGTACGGGTCGTTGCCCGGCTGGGAGCCGGCATTATAGCCGGAGGTGCTGGGGGCGGGCGTCTGCGGGGTCGACGAACCGGAACGAGGGACATCGAAGCGCGCGCCTTCCGGCTTCGGTGCGCCGCACATGAGCACCAGTCCGGAGATCAGGAAGATCAGGCTGCAGATCGTGACGAGCGCGGACGGGGCCGCGAGCCCGTTCATCTGGCTGATGAGCTGTTGCGTGGCCACGTCCTCATCGAGTCCCGCGGTGACGCCCAGTATGGTGTCGGTGATGCGGTCGGTGGCGGGCATGATGGCCGTGTAGTTGACGATTTCGCTGATCACGTACGGAATGCCGGGCAGTAGTACCCACCAACCGGACTTGTTGGTGTCGTGCACACGGCGGACGGCCAGGGCCACATACGGCACGATGGTGGCCAGCGTCCATACCACGCTCAGGATGGTGGGCACGGCCGTGGAGATGAAAGCGAACATGCCGCCGATGATGCTCAGGGCGATGTTGCACAGCACGAAGAACAGGATGACCCACCAGAACTCGCGGCGCGAGGCACGCCCGGAGAACACGGCGTACTTCGTGAAGAAGCGTTTGACCGCGTTGCCGAAGGTGCAACGGTAGTCGGGCTGATCCAGCGGCACCATGCCGATCGACTGGTCGCCGGGCATGTATCCGGGCACGCCCTGAGGCAGCGGAGCGCCGTACTGCGGCGCCTGACCGTACGGGTTGGCATACGGGCTTTGGTACTGGTTGGAGGCACCGGTATAGGGCGCTCCCTGCGGTTGGGTGTATGGGGTGCCTGCCGGAGTCTGTCCGGCATATTGGTTGCCGGCATAAGGGTTGCCGGTCTGCTGATCGGCGGAGGTGTTGGCCTGACCGGTGTATTGGGCGTATTGGCCATACTGGGGCGTGGCCGGCTGCGCGTACGGAGTATCCGCAGGCTGGGCGTACTGTCCGTATTCCGGGGTCGGCTGGGTCGGTTGAGCCGGTGCATAGGCCGGGGTCTGCGGCGTGGAGGCTCCGGCGTCCGTGGTCTGGGCTGGCTGCTCGGGCAGCGGGGTTTGCTGGTTGTCTTCGGGCGTGGTCCCGAACTGGTTGGAATCGGACATGTTTCCCCTTTCATCGACGGGCGTCTTCCACTCCATTGTCTCAGATGTCCGCGTGTTCGATGATGCGATGTTCATCCGGGAGGTGGGGATTCATGTCCGGTCGGGAACAGTTACGGGAACGTCAGCGTACCGGTGACGACTGTGTCACTGCCCGTCTGAACCCAACGTCACCGCGTCATCCCCGCCCAGCAGCAGGCGTTCGGCCAGTGCCACCAGCCCCAGCAGTATCGCGGTCTCGGCCACTACCACCACGGCGGCGGCGAAGATCAACGGCGTCCGGAACGAGTTGAATGCGGCCTGCAGCCAGATGCCCAGGCCATCGACGGCGCCGAGGTATTCGGCGGTGACGGCCGTGCCGAACACGTAGGCGGCGGAGATGCGGATGCCTCCGAAGATCTGGCGCGCGGCCACGCGCAGCTTGACGTGCCAGAGCGTCCAGGAGCGGGTGGCCCCGCAGGTCAGTGCCACGTCCTCGTAGAACCGCGGCACGGCGTCGAGTCCGCGCGTGGTCTGCACAGCGATCGGGAACACCCCCAGCACCGCCACCAGCACGATCTTGCCAAACGGCTCGAATCCGAACCAGATGACGAACAGCGGCGCAATCGTGATGAGCGGAATCGTCTGGGCAGCCACCAGCAGCGGACTGACCGCGCGGTCCAGCGTCTTCGACAGATGCAGACCGATGCCGATGATCACGCCCGCCGCCACGGCGATCAGGAATCCGGCCACCGCCTCCGCCGTGGTTACGGCGGCTGCCGCCATCAGATCGGGCCAGGTGCGGACCATCGAGGCGACGATCTGGCTGGGGGCGGCCAGCGTGCGCTCGGAAACCCCTCCGACGCGCACGCACAGCTCCCAGGCCACCAGCAGTCCGCCCACAGTCAGGACGGGCGGCAGCGCCTTGCGCCACCACGGTTCGGTGCGATGCTCGTTCATGGTGTGTCTCCTGATGCGCATTTACCCCAGATACTCATTGGTGGCCAGGTCGGCGGCTTGCGGGGCGGCCGGCAACGGCGAGCCGCCGGCGTCGGTGTAGGTGTCGTTCTCGTAGAGGAAGTCGATGTACGCCTGCGCGGCCTCCAGATTCACGGTGCCCGGCACGGCGGTCGGGTCGTCGGTGGTCCAATAGTTGCCGTCCACGATCTCCTGCATCGAGGCGTGCGTGAGTTCCGGGTCGAGTTGTGCCTCGCCGGCCTGGTCGACCAGTATGTCCGCTGCCTCGTCCGGGTTGGTCAGCGCGTAGTCGTAGCCGCGGCGCACCGCCGCCAGGAATCGGCGCAACGTGTCGCCGTGGGAGGCATCCTTCAACCAAGCGGCGTTCACGGCGAATCCGAGCTGGTCCGGGTTGCCCGGCACCCCCCAATCGGAGGCCACGAAGCAGTGCAGTGCCGGCCCGTGCAGTTCGCTTTCCACGTTCTCCCACGTGGCGTAGAAGCCGCCGAAATCGCCTTGTCCGTTGGTCAACGCCTGGAACGTGTTGGTGCCTGCGGTCGCGGTCTCGAAATCGCCGGTGCCGCCGGCGGTGCGGATCATCTGCCGCAGCACGGCGGTCTGTTCGGCGGATCCGAAGCTCACGAAGGTCTTGCCGTCGAAGTCCTTCGGCGTGGAGATGTCGGTGTGCGAGGCGAGCGCGCACCAGCGGGCCACCGGTTGCTGTGTCAGGTCGAACACCATCTTCAGGTTTGCGCCCTGCGCGTTGAAGGCGGCGACATTGCTCAACGTGGTGAACCCGACGTCGGCCACGCCGTTCTCCACCGAGGTCTCCGCGCCGGCCTGCGCGGTCGGCAGGATGGTCACGTCTACGCCCTCGTTATCGAAGTAGCCGAGCTTCTGCGCCACATACAGGCCGATATGGTTCGTGTTCGGCGTCCAGTCCAGCATGAACGAGATCGACGAATCGCCGTCGGAATTGCCGGACGTTCCCGCGTTGTTGCTTGCGCAGCCGGCCGTTCCGAGGAACAGGCCGATGCCCAGTATCAGGGCGGTTGCGTTGCGTGCCATTGTCGTCAGCCGCGTCGTCAGGTTCTTCGTCGTACAGCGTGCCGCCGTGGACGGCCGCAGTGCTGCTCGACGGAACGTCTGCGATGTGTTCGGAATCCTCAGCCTCATGTCTTCACCTTGCCTTTCGCGCTTACGGTTCGAGGCGATGGAGGCGGGAAGGTGAGGAGCCCGCGCGTCGCATCGAACCGGCATCCGCCGCGGCTCTGCTGTTGGACGTGGGGCCCGGCATATGCCGAATCCGTTACGTCGGACGCAGACCGCCATTATGGATGCGTGAGTGGTCGATGTGTGGCACGGCTGCTGCCACCAACCGCGCGAACAGGTCCAGTATAGCCGTCCCGCATACTTTTCCACAGGGCAGCCTGTTCGACTGTTGAATAGTCGACTGAAACGTCCACTCCGGCGTCACCTTTTCCACAGCAACAACGTAGGGCTGGCGAGGAGGGGGCGCGTCCCGGTTGCGCGGCACAATAGGGGCTATGACTGAAGCTGAAAACATGGAAAAGACCGACGGCAAGCCCGAGCTGCCCGCGAACGTGCGCGTGCGCTTCTGCCCCTCACCGACCGGCACCCCGCATGTGGGCATGGTCCGCACCGCCCTGTTCAACTGGGCCGAGGCCCGCCACACCGGCGGCACCTTCGTGTTCCGCATCGAGGACACCGACGCCGCCCGCGATTCCGAGGAGAGCTACGACCAGATCCTCGACGCGCTGCGTTGGCTCGGCCTGGATTGGGACGAGGGCGTGGAGGTCGGCGGCCCGCACGGCCCGTACCGCCAGTCCGAGCGTTCCGCCATCTACAAGGAGGTGGCCGACCGCCTGCTTGAGGCCGGGTATGCCTATGAGTCGTACTCGACGCCGGATGAGATCAAGGAGCGCAACATCGCCGCCGGCCGTCCGGCCGAGTTCGGCTATGACGGGTTCGACCGCAACCTGACCGAGGAGCAGAAGGCCGCGTTCCGCGCGGAGGGCCGTCAGCCCGCGCTGCGCATCCGCATGCCCGACGAGGATATCGTGTTCGACGATCTGATCCGTGGCCGCATCGAGTTCAAGGCCGGTTCGGTGCCGGATTACGTGATCGTGCGTCCGAACGGCGATCCGCTGTACACGCTGACCAATCCGGTTGACGACGCGATGATGGACGTGAACGTGGTGCTGCGCGGCGAGGATCTGCTGAGCTCCACCCCGCGCCAGATCGTGCTCTACCGGTACCTGATGGAGCTGGGCGTGGCCAAGGAGATGCCGGTGTTCGGCCATATGCCGTACGTCATGGGCGAGGGCAAGAAGAAGCTCTCCAAGCGCGACCCGGAGTCGAACCTGTTCCTGCACCGCGAGAACGGCTTCATCCCCGAGGGCCTGCTCAACTACTTGGCGCTGCTCGGCTGGTCGATCGCCCCGGACCGTGACGTGTTCTCGATGCAGGAGATGATCGAGAAGTTCGACGTGCGCGACGTGAAGGCCAATCCCGCCCACTTCGACCTGGACAAGGCGATTTCGATCAACGCCGAGCACATCCGTATGCTCGATGCCGACGATTTCTTGCGCCGTTCCGTGCCGTACCTGCACCGCGACGGCGTGGTGTCCGCCGACTCGTGGGACGCCCTGACCGATCGTGAGCGTGAGGTGCTGACGGCCGCCGCGCCGCTGGTCCAGCCGCGCGTGCGTCTGCTGGGTGAGGTGTCCGGCATGGCGGGTTCGCTGCTGTCGACCGAGGGCTACATCGAGCCGGATGCGGATGCCCGCAAGCAGCTGAAGGATTCCGCCGGCGATGTGCTGGACAAGGCGATCGCGGCGCTGCGTGGCGTGGATGAGGCCGATTGGAAGGCCGAGCCGCTGCATGCACTGCTGGACAAGGCGCTGGTGGAGGAGGGCGGCTATAAGCCGCGTCTGGCGTACGGCCCGGTGCGTGTGGCGATGTCGGGCCGCCGCGTGTCCCCGCCGCTGTTCGAGTCGATGGAGATCGTCGGCAAGCCGCTCACCATCGCTCGACTGAAGGGCCTGCGCGAGCACCTGTGATGTAACGCAGCGCTTGTGCGCATGCGGAATCCGGCGGGCGGCTGTCGCAAGACGCCGCCCGCCGTCTGCTATCTGCGGAGTTTGCGCCTCCGCTGGCGGGCTGAGCCGTGAAGCGAACGGAGGTGTCGTTCGTAATCGAAGGCGAGCCGACATACGAGTAGACAATACTGCCCCCGCAGGGGTGTCACGAAGCGACTGGGGGAGTCTCCGCCGATCAGGCGGGCAGAACTCCTCCGCTGATTTACCGCCCCAAATAACGCTCCGCCGTAACATACCTCCCGTTCTTACCCGTGAAGTTTTCTGTTCCTCGATACACGACGATTCTGCGATCGACCGGCATGCCCAGTTCTTCCTCGACGGTGGCGAGATGCCTGAAGAAATCTGGTCGCGGAGTCATTCTCGATTTGATCTCTATGAGGGTGGGGCTACGGCGCTGCGTAGCGTCTACGAGGTCGATTTCGCTCTGGTTGGTATCGCGGTAGAAGTACAGCTCGCCGTCTTTGTTCTTGTTGAGGTATCGCTTCACGGTTTGCGAAATGATGAGATTCTCGAACACATCACCGCGCTTGGGGTCGTTCAGCAGCTCTTCCGCAGAATGAATCCCGAGAAGATAGTTGAGCAGGCCATTGTCGTGGAAATAGATGTCGTTCGGCGTTGACGCGTCATAGAGGTGAGGATAGCCGCCGCGGAACATGAATTCGTCCGCGGTGAGGTCGGGTTCCGGCTGAATCGCCTCCTCATGCGGGTGGTTTCGTCTTCAAGATTGACGTATTCGTAATCGGGCAGCATGTTTTTGATGAGCGTGGATTTGCCGCTTTGATGTGGCCCTGTCACTGAGACGACCGGGAACCATGACAGCATCGGGGTGAGCTCTTGCGCGATGGTCCTTGGTATCATCATTGCCTCATTTGCAATTTCATCAATACAGTGTCTGATAATTCATCAATAGGATTCATGATAATCCGTCAGTGCATGTCTTATATCGTTGCAATATAAGTTTTTTTGACAGTCTTTGTGGCACGATTGACGTGAGCCGTTTCGCCATCCTCGATGATGGTCGGTGGAGATGCAGCCTAACGTATCTGCATCGTGCCGTCTCGTCCGATGTTACCGCATAACGCTTTTGTTGACTAGATTGGTTGGGATATTTTGGAGTCTATCGGATTTCGTCGGTGGTCAAGAGCCCGTCCCCAAACCGTTGGAAATCCTCGCGACACGCCGTGAGTTGCGGTGGGCTGGATATTGCCGTATAGTTTTCATCTGTTGCGCGGCACGCCGCACAGCGGATAACTCAAGCCCCCATCGTCTAGCGGTCTAGGACTACGCCCTCTCACGGCGCCAACACCGGTTCAAATCCGGTTGGGGGTACGAAGGTGCTATAATCCCAATCGGTTACAGCATCTAGCCAAATTGGGATGTGGTGTAATTGGCAACACAGCTGATTCTGGTTCAGCCATTCTTGGTTCGAGTCCAGGCATCCCAGCCAATGACCCTCGCGGAATGCGAGGGTTTTTTGTTTTCAGGGAAGTAGCCGCTTGAAAAGCGACTTCCCTGCATATGAGTGCGCATAAGAGCGCTAAGAGCGCATACGTGTGTATGAAAGTACGAGAACGAAGGAGATCGAAGTATGTCCGCTGGGCAGCAGGCTGTACCGGCAAACAACGCCAACAATGCAAGCAATGAAGGCGCTCAGAAGAAGCACATGTCTAAGGCGGCCGTCGCCATTATCGCCGTGGTGGTCGTGGCCATTATCGTCGTGGCCGGTGTGTTCGGCTTCCGCGCCTACTCCGATGCTCAGTACAACAATGCAGTCGCCGCTTGCGCCGCCGCTTCCGAAAATGTGCGCAACGCCACTAATGACTACAACAACTTGGTCAATGGCGATGCTTCCGAAGCTGCTGCGCTCACCAAGAAGGATGTAAAGGATGCCTCCACGCTGGACGCCCTCAACAAGGAACTGAGCGTGGAACTGCCGGTATACGAAGGCTGCGTAGCTGACGACACTGCCGGCTTCAAGTCCGCTACTGCGAAGCTCAACGAGCAGGCTGATTGGTACAAGGCTTATACTCAATCGCTGCAGAAGGCTGTGGATGCCGTGAACGCTTCCAAGAAGTAAGCGAGCACAGCCTCACCATTGTCGTCAAAGCCGTCTTGCGGTTGCGCAAGGCGGCTTTTGCTATTTTGCTCAATCGGCTTGCTGCTGTAATGCTGCTGCATTGATTGCGTCGAATGCAGGTAAATTCGTCTTACTTTTTTTGCGCAGTTTTTCCCTGCGCGTGTCGCGATGATGCGAATATAGATGTGAAGGTTAACAACGTAGTCGTTTATTGGGTTTTGTGATTTCACTCACGTTGTAATTCAATGTCAAATATGTGGCGATTCTCCGTATTTGCTGAGATTGCTATTAAGAATAGCTTCTTGTAAAGTGTCTTATCGTAATTGCGAATGCGTATTCTTCAATGAAGAAGGCATCTGCTTCACCTCGAAGAAGAGATTAAGGAAAATATAGTTAATGAAAAAGAAGAAGACTATATCGGCTGCGCTGGCAACAGCGTTAGCCTTAACCTGCATGGGCAGCGGGGGAGGTACTGCGTTCGCAGTGCCCCTGTCTGATGCTGACTTGCAGACTTTGGCAAGTCAGATTCAGCAAATCAACGATACTTCTGATTCTGCAACTGCTTCCGAGACTCCTTCCGCACAAGCCGATGCGGTTGAAGGCTGGACTATTGATTCCAACATCGCTCAGGGCGGCGAAATCCTGGAGATGGCAAACGGTTGGCTGCACCTCAAGTCCACTGCCTCTAACGGTAATGCGGCAGCGAACCCCAGCTCCAGCAACAACTGGCCGGCAGTAGCCGTATGGGGCACAGATTACGACTTCTCCAAGGCCGGCTCCTTCCACGCCACCATCAAATCCCCGCAGGAAGGCTCCGCCAACCGCTTCGGCTTCTACCTGAGCTACAACGACCCGGGCAGCGGCCTGTTCATCGGCTACGATTCGGACGGCTGGTTCTGGCAGACCTACACCGGTGGCGGTAGCGGCAGCTGGTACAGCGGTGCTCGTATCGCTGCTCCGAGCGCCAACGAAGAGCACGACATTCAGGTCTCCTGGACCGACGCCAAGGTCGCCACACTGACCGTGGATGGCCAGAAGGCATTCGATGTCGATTACTCCGCAATGACGAACCTCTCCAACAAGCTTGCCATCAAGGCCGGCTCCTGGAAGGGGCTGAACCAGGTCACCGACGTGTACATCAAGGACTTCCCGGAGGTTGTCGAAGCCGCCAAGCACGCGGTTTCCGGCAAGGTTGTGGACGCTGGAGGCGCTGCCATTGAAGGCGCAACAGTGCGTTTGGATAAGACCAAGGTGAAGACCGGTGCAGATGGCACCTTCTCCTTCGCCGACATTGAAGAAGGCGAACACACGCTTTCGATTGCCAAGGAAGGCTATGAGGACGTCTCCCAGCAGGTGACGGTCTCCGGCGCGGATCTTGCCATCGATCCCATCACCCTGAACAAAACCGTTCAGGTCGCCTCCGAAACGCTGAAGACCAAGAAGATGGAAGTTCAGATTAAGAAGAACTTCCCCTCTGTGCTGCAGTACACGATGACCGACGGCAAGGTGATGTACGGCCAGTCCAAGGATGTGCGCACCGTTGAAATCAACGGCACCAACATCGAACTGGGCGATGACGACGTGACCTTCAAGAAGGTTTCCGACACCGAGGCCACCTACACGCTGAAGGTCAAGGATGAGGCCAAGAAGATTGACGCGGTGATCACCGTTCAGATCACGGTCAAGGCCAACCAGCTGCACCTCAACGTCACCAAGATCAAGAACAACCTGTCCGAAGGCATTCCTGAGGGCAACGGTGTGGAGGAGAACGCCATCCAGACGCTGTCCTTCCCGAACCAGAGTCTCGTTTCCGTGCGTTCCAGCCAGGAAAATGCCCAATTCACTGGTGCTCGTATGTCTTCCAACACGCAGAAGCCTGGCGATACCAACTTCGCAGTGACCGAAGATACTAACGTCACCGATAGCGACTACACCTACGGCTTCATCTCCGGTGCTGGCCTGAGTGCCGGCCTGTGGAGCAACTCCGAGCACGATGGCACCTATGTGGCGGCTCCTGTGCGCGGCGGCAGCCAGAACACGCGTGTCTACGCCACCACCCAGCAGACTGGTGACGCCACCTCCCTGGGCCTGGCCAGCGCTCCGTGGTACTACCACCGCACGGTCACCGATTCCAAGGGCAAGAAGTACACCGTGGCCGAAACCGCTCTGCCGCAGATGGCCGTGGCCATCGCCGGCGACGAGAACGAAGACGGTGCCGTCAACTGGCAGGATGGCGCAATCGCCTACCGCGACATCATGAACAACCCGTACAAGTCCGAGGAAGTTCCCGAACTGGTGGCATGGCGTATCGCCATGAACTTCGGCTCCCAGGCGCAGAACCCGTTCCTCACCACGCTTGACAACGTCAAGAAGGTGGCCTTGAACACCGACGGCCTCGGCCAGTCCGTGCTGCTCAAGGGCTACGGCAACGAAGGCC